>Ga0302320_10012140_pt1 | contig 18137 bp, 13 predicted proteins | sample Bog_T0_3_FD_202130 | JGI IMG/M metagenome (GOLD analysis project Ga0302320, IMG submission 202130) | Peat permafrost microbial communities from Stordalen Mire near Abisko, Sweden - Bog_T0_3 | ecosystem: Environmental > Terrestrial > Soil > Wetlands > Peat | place: Sweden: Abisko, Stordalen Mire...
CTCCCTGTCAAATGGAGCGACACGGAAACTCACATCCTTAAAGACTTCGACGAAAACGCCACCAAGACCGAACATGATGACAGGACCAAACTGGGGATCTCTAACCATACCTATGATTAGTTCCGTTCCAGTCGCGGCGCAGGGCACAACGAGCATTCCGTCGATGGACGCATCAGGCGAGGCGTTGCCGATATTCGCGAGTATCTCATCGTAAGCGCTCGCCACGGCTTGCTCGCCAAGAAGATTCACCTTTACCCCGCCAACGTCGCTTTTGTGAATGACCTGAGGCGACACCACCTTCAGCACTACCGGGCCACCGATAGCCGTAGCGGCACGAATGGCTTCTTCTTTTGTTTTTGCAAAGTGGAATGAAGGAATGGTGAAGCCGTTTTCCTGCAGGAGTTGCAGCGCCTCCGGCTCAAGGAGACTTCTCCCCTGAGCCAAGGCATGTTGAATGGCTGGATTGCTGACGAAACCTTTGGCCGTCGTAAAGTCAGCGCTCTTGACCAGGCTTGCCCGAGTCAAAGCCGCTAATGCCACAGCAGCCCGGTCCGGGGTATCGAATGTGGGGACTCCATTCTCCTCCAGATATCTTCTGGCCTCTGCCATGGGCTCGCCCTTCATCAGGCACAGCAACACCGGCTTGTTGAACTCTTGAACAGTTTCGACAAGCCCTTTGGCCACTTCCAACGCAGGAAGAAAAGTCGGCGGAAGGGTCATAAGAATGACAGAGTCGACGCCTGGGTCTTCCAGAATGGCGCGCAGCGATTCGCAATGCTCGCGAGTGAGAGCGGCTGCAGTGATGTCCACGTAACCATCAGGCTTAGCAACTACCGCCATGGGCGGCAGGATCTCAGTCAGTCGCTCCTTGGTAACTTTGCCCAGGCTGGCAAGTCGCAATACTCCATCACGGGAAATCTGGTCGATACAGGTAATGCCAAGCCCACCAGCTTCGGTGAGGACGCAGACCCGGTTGCCAGCGGCTTTGGGTAGCATGGAGATGGCCTTGGCGCTGTCCACCAGTTCTTCCAGGGAATCCGCGCGAACAATTCCGCACTGCTTAAAGGCTGCATCGTACACGGCGTCGGAACCGGCCAAGGTTCCGGTATGCGAAAGCGTGGCCGCCGTGCCCAAGTCCGTCCGCCCCACCTTAAATAACACGATGGGTTTTGTCAGGGTGACACGGGAAGCGATTTCCATCAGCTTCCGACCGTCCCGCACACCTTCCATGTAGATAACAATTAAGCCGATGGAAGGGTCGGAACCGTAAGCCTCGATCAACTCCAGATTAGAGACATCGCACATGTTGCCGATATGTGCGAATTTGGAATACCCGAGCGGCTTTGACTGGTCCGCTGCCATCATGAGAATGGCGCCTCCGGTGGCCCCGCTCTGCGAGATGTAGCCAATCTTTCCCGGTGTAAACGTAAGCCCGGGAGCGAAACCGGTCGATAACCGGGATTTGCAATTGATAATGCCTATGCAGTTTGGGCCAAAGACGCGGATTCCGGCTGACTTAGCTAACCGCACCAACTCCCGCTCCGCTTCCACCCACTCAGGAACTGCTGTCTCAGAAAAACCTGCTGAGAGAACTACTGCACCCTGTATGTCTCCGCGCTGCACTGCTTGTCGCATCGTGCCTAGAACATGAGTCGCTGGCAGGCTGATCACCAGCAGGTCCAGTGGAGACTTAATATCCAGAATAGAAGAATGACAGGTAACGCCCAGAATCTCGCGCTCCTTGGGATTAACCGCGAAGACTTTCCCTTGATAACCCATGGTGAGCAGCGTTTTCAGGACCTGATAGCCAGCCTTTCCGGGATCAGCAGAGGCACCGACGACTGCAACCGACCTAGCGTCGAAGATATCTGAAAGCGAATGGATCGCTTTTGGGGTCACTGCGAGCGATTTGTGCATTGAAACTACCCTCCAAATATTCGCATTTTCTGTCTGCTTCTGATGTCCGACTGGCCGGGTGCTATAAGTGAGAACCTGCTGCCTGCGGAGGGAAACGGGAGCGGCGACGAATCACCGCCCCCAAAGCGACGCTGGGGAGAAGCCCGAACCTTACCTGCCCGGTGGGTCAACGTCATCGGGCAGGCGAGCTCAGATCGATACCACCGGTAACCTACTCGGATCGCTGTCAGAATGTTGAAGGTCGTCTATCCATGACCGAGGCACTTTCACCCGCATCTCAAGCGCGCGCTGTCCGTAAGCTTTACCCTGCGGATCGATCCGCGCAGACGCCATGCCGCCGCCGCCAAGCGCGTTCTGCAGCACGAAGTTGAACGCGGAAAGACCTGGCGCTTCGTATCTAACTACCGGTCCATCGGCTACTGTCGCAAAATGGGCCGCGATGCGCTCCGGCGTAAGCAGCGTTCTCAGGTATGAAACGTATTCCGGCTTACGGCAGAGGATTGCAATATTCGACGAGTTGCCCTTGTCGCCGGAGCGAGCGTGTGCGACACGTCGAAGCTCGACCTCTTCGTACTGATCGGTTTTATCCGGTTGTATCGGACTAGGCGCTGTAACCGCTGGAGTTGCCACGAATGGAGAATTCACGCCAATTTCTGGCAAGACTACTGAAAAGCTGGCGTCCTGCCCGACGGTCACGCTGGGTGCCTCCAGTCGTGACTTGTCGATGAAAAATGTGAAGAGGCGCACCAGCGGCGTTGGTTTTGGCCGACCGCCGATTAGGCCAGCGGTGCCCTGCGCGAAGCTCAGCCCTACCGCACCCAACTGGCGCGCAAAAACGTCGAGAGCCCGCGGATCGCCATGATCTACGACCAGACGTAGCACAACTTCGCGCGCGCCGCGCGCAAGGGAGTCGCTACCATAAGAAGCCTCGGCTCCGAGGACTTCGAAGTTGGTCGCAGAAAAGTCCCCAAAGCCCTGCTCTTTGAAGAGCATCCGCGCCCGGGCGATCAGTGCCTCGGCTGTTCGTTCCGCTTTTCGCACCGCATCAAAGCCCACGATTGCAACCATCGCGACGGCGCGGAAACCGTCCTGGTAAGTTGCCGACACTTTGTACTGCTTCGACGGAGCCCGTCCGCAAGCGCCGCTCACAGACACCCGGTCCGGCCCAACCGATTCCAGATGCACCATCGAAAAGTCAGCCGTGACATCCGGCAGACGGTAGGCTGCGGGATCTTCGATCTCATAGAGCACCTGTTCGCCAAGGGTGGCAGGCGACACCAGACCTCCGGTGCCCTCTGGCTTGGTCACCACAAATGTTCCGTCCGCCCGGCACTCCGCGATTGGGTAGCCGATGTTGTGCCAGTCAGGCACGTCCTCCCAATCGGTAAACAGCCCGCCCGTGGCTTGGGGACCGCATTCCAGGAGGTGGCCAACCAGGGTGCCCGCAGCCAGTTTGTCAAAGTCGTCGTCACTCCACCCAAATTCATGCATCAAGATGCCGAGTGCCAAGGCACTGTCAACACAGCGCCCGGTGATTACGATCTCCGCGCCTTGCGCGAGCGCCGCCTTGATCGGCAGGGCGCCCAAATACGCGTTGGCGGTCAAGAGGGTAGCTGGCAAAGCCGCCCCTGACACGGCTTCATGCGTGCCTGCGGCGCGCAACTCCTCCAGCTTCGGCATCAGGTCATCGCCCTCGACCACTGCAATGCGAAGTGATACGCCCGCCTTCTCGGCGATGGCCTCGATTGCCTGTTTGCATGCCCGTGGATTGACTCCCCCGGCGTTGGACACGACGCGGATCTTGCGTTCCTTGATCGTCTTGAGATACGGTGCCAGATAGCCGACGAAGTCGGGAGGATATCCGCCATCAGGACTCTTCTTTTTTGCACGCGCGAGCAGGGACATGGTGACCTCTGCAAGGTAGTCCATCATCAGATAGTCCACCTCTTCGCGCAGTAGTTGCGGGATAGCCATCGGGCTGTCTCCCCACGCGCCAGAGGCGCCTCCAATACGAACGATGCGCTCAGTCATGATTCGCTTCCTTTCTGTTCTCCGAGATCCAGTTCGGAGTACGTTTTTCGGTAAACGCCGCCAGGCCTTCCTGTGCACTCGAAGTGCGGGACAGCAGCGCGATCTGTGTTTCCGCAAATGCTATGGCTCCCTCGAAGCTCATGGATTCCATCGCCGTGATTGCGTGCTTGCCCCATCGAACCGCAGTGGGTGACGCCCCCGACAGGAGTTCGACGAGAGCATCAACCCGCGCATCGAGTTGGGCATAAGGCACAACTTCGTTGGCAATACCGATCTCTTGTGCTTTTGCTGCGTTGATCAGCTCACCGGTGAGACACATTAAATTCAACTGACGAGGGCCCAGCATTCGGCGCAGATATACCAGCACCTGCATGGGGAAGACGCCCACCTTAACCTCTGGAAGACCGAAACGCGCGTGATCGGCGACAATTGCCAGGTCGCACAGCGCCATCAGACCCATGCCGCCGGCAACGCACGCCCCGTTGACGCGGGCAATGATGGGGATGCCGATTTCGCGCATCGCGCGCGCCAGACGACCGAAGTCAGTCGTCGGCACATCGGGCGCGGCAGCGAAGACGCCGGGGCCGCGCGTCAGGTCGGCTCCCGCGCAAAAGGCTTTTTCGCCAACTCCGGTCAAGACGATCGCCCTAAGCGATTCATCGTCTGCCGCGGCGGTCACAGCCGCATGAATGCCTGAGATCACGTCAGCGTTGATTGCGTTTCGGCGCCCCTCGCGATTGATCGATATCCATAACGCATTACCGCGCCGATTGGTCAGGACTGGATTTTCTTCGTTGGACATGGTTTTCCTTTCAAGGTTTCTTCGTCGCTGCGAGCGCATCGCGACCGACATGCGGCTTGATTCCAAATTCAGCGTTATTCCCGCCAAGTCGCGGGGCAAGACACCGTACCGCCAGCGGTGTACCCGAGAAGACAAGCGGAGAACGAGGCATCAGCAGCGTGCCTTCGCTCGGATGCTCCACCTCCGAGAAGAATCCAACCGCGCGAAGATGGGGATCGTCGAACAGGTCGTCGACAGAATTGACTCGGCAGGCCGGAATGTCGGCCTCATGGAATGCATTGAGCCATTCTTCGGTCGTCTTCTTTACTAATTCCTCCGCCAGAAGGTGGCCTGCCACTTCCGCGTTGATATTGCGAGCCTGCATATTTCGGAAATGGTCATCCTCTTCCATGAGCGATGGCCGACCGATCATCTGGCTGAACTTTCGCCAGTGCGCGTCAGTGTAGACCACCACTGCGAGGTATCCGTCACGGGTTGCATAGGGTCCTCGCTCACGCGATAGCAGGCGTTGATAGCATGTTCCGCCGAGGGGAGGAACGAACGCGCGGCCACCGATATGATCGCCCAGAACGAACTCCGCCATCGTTTCAAACATGGGTACTTCGATTTGTTGCCCCTCGCCGGTTTGTTTCCGGTGATAGAGCGCAGCTTCTATGGCGATAACCGTATAAAGCCCTACCACGCGATCACAGATGTTCACCGGCGCGTAACGTGCCTTGCCGTCGACGCGATCGAACAACCCGGAGACACCGGAAGCTGCCTGCATCAGATCGTCGTACACCGCAGCGCCAGCGTACGGGCCGCCTTGTCCATAGCCGACCGCCGCACAGAAGATGATCGAAGGGTTGATCTTGGCCGCGCTCTCGTAATCGAGGCCGAGTCGTGCCATCGCCTGGGGCCGTATGTTCGAAACCAGTACGTCGGCATCGGCAACCAATTCCTGGAGCTTCTGCATGTCCGCTTCGTTTTTCAGGTCGAGCACGATGCTGCGCTTGTTGCGATTTGCCTGCAGAAATAACGCGCCCATGCCTGGATTGCGCATGGGGCCGATATTGCGCATGGAATCGCCGCTTGCCGCTTCAACCTTGATTACGTCAGCGCCAAGATCTCCTAATACTTTTGTGGCCAAGGGGCCCATAATGACCGTGGTCAAATCGATAATTCTTACGCCGCTTAAAGGACCGCTCATGCTCGCTTCCTCCAAAACTACTTACCGCTTACCGCCCGACCCGAATGACAAACCAGGTAGTTCGCTACTGCGAATAAATATTCTCTGGTGCGAAATGTACACTTGGCAACATCTCTTTGCAAGGGAAATAATTCGAAAGCCGTGACTATCTCCTTGGCTTCTTGTCTGGCGTCTGAAGAAGGACGGACCTCTCCCCTATTGCTCGGCGGAATCCCTTGGAATCACGTTGTTCGCTTGACCATTCCGATTACCTCCGCGACAATCAATTAGCCTGCGTCGTTGGCTCCGTCTATGGCCGGAATCGCACGACAGATGATAGATTTCGCGGAACCCTGGTCGCCAGCGTGGCTGGAATATGAGCTGTACTCGAGAGATTAGTGAATGTCAAAGATCGTTGAACGAACCCTGGATGTCTTTGAGATGTTTGCGACCGAGAAGCGCCGGTTGTCGCTAACGGACATGAAACGTCTGTTAGGTATACCCATCTCCAGTTGCTACGACGTGATCCACACGCTGGAGGCGCGCGGCTACGTGTATGCAACCGCTCCGCGGGCGGGCTACTATCCAACACGCCGGTTGTACAACATCTGCGAGGTAATCGTCGCCCATGATTCGCTCCTGCAGCGGGCTGCGCCCCTGTTGGAGAAACTCAAGGATGAAATCGGGGAAACTGTAACGCTGGCCAAGGCGACCGGCACCCGCGCAATCTATTTGCTTGTGGTGGAACCGGAACATCCGATCAGGTACTCGGTAACTGTAGGTTCGGAAATTCACAGCCTCTACGCGACCTCGGCGGGGAAGGCGCTTCTCGGCACACTGCCGGAAGACGCACTGGAGGAGTGCATACGGTTGGCGAAGCTGCCGCAGTTGACGCACAAAACCCTCACCGCGAAGAACAAGCTCCTTGCCGATATCAGGCTGTCGAGGAAACGGGGATGGTACTTGAATCGGGAGGAAAGTATTGAGGGCGTCACGACCGTGTCGAGCGTTTTCCTCTGGAATAATGCCGTACACATCGTTACCGCTGCCGGCCCGGTTGCCCGTATGGAAGAGAAGATCCAGCGCGCTGCCCTTCAAATCGTTCAGACGTGCAAAGAACTGGGTGATGCGTCAAACTGATCAACGCATCACCCTTGGGGGAAATGTTACGCTTCAGGAACCAGGTTCCGTTTTCCGGCGCAGCACTTTCTCTTTAGCCTCGCCATACGGCGGAGCGTAAATTACTAACAGTTTAATGCGCTCGGTAATCACCTGTATGTCGTGAAATACCTCGGCGGGAAAGAACATCAGATCGCCTGTCGAGACGTGGTGTTTTACGCCGTCGATTTCCGCTGTTGCCTCTCCCTCGATGACATATACCGCCTGCTCCATCCCAGGGTGCGCGTGTGCAACCGCTCCAGCATGACGCTCGATGTCGCCATAGACGATCTCCATGAACTGGGCGCCGTTCAGTTCCGGCCCTACGAGCCGATAGTTCTTCGTTCCTGAATGATTGGCTGGGCTATACGATGGAACATCTTCTGGTCGCAGCACATATTTTCTGGTCATGCATTTCCTTTCTTGGTCTGGTAAATCACCTGTTACCTTGTTGTAAACATTGTTTTCCGCCCCCGGCATATTGAGTCGCAAACCAGCGGCTTACCCAATCGGCTCCCTCTCTCGCCGGCGACCGATGAGATAGAAGACAATCGACACGATCATCGCCAAGCAGGCGACCCCCACGAAACCGACGCGAAAATCACCCGTTCGATCCCGGATTGCGCCGATGATCCACGGCGCAATGAAGCCACCAAGCACGCCGATAGCGCTGACGGTTGCGATACCGCCCGCAGCGGCGCGCCCTGTCAGGAAGGATCCAGGAATGGCCCAGAAAGGAGCCGTGAAGGCGAGCGTACAGGCGAAGGTTAGGGAGAGGAGGCTGACCCGCGCGACCGGGTTATGGATCACCATCGACAAGAGAAGCGCGACCCCGCCCAGCAAATTGGCGAATGCTGCATGGCCGTAGCGCTCCTGATGTTTGTCTGAGCGTCGTCCCCACCAGAGCAGGGCAATGAGAGCCAACGCGCTGGGAATCGCCATAACCAGCCCCGTCTGGGAGTTAGTCATCCCAAAACCCTTGACGATCGTCGGCATGAAGAAGGTGACGCCATTAAGCAGGCAGACATTCGAGAAGTACATTGCGGCCATCAGCAGAACCAACGGGCTAGTTAAGCACTGGAGCATGGAATAGACGCGTTTGCTTTCAACTTGGCGCTGCTCGGCCGACATCTTTGAAGTCAGCCATTCGCGTTCCGGGGCGGATAGCCACTTGGCATCCGACGGGCTATCCTGAATGAGGAAAAGAACCGCCGGGGCAAGCAACACTGCGGGCAACCCCTCAATCAGAAAAAGCCATTGCCAACCGTGCAAGCCGAGCCCGTGGAGCGAGAGAAGCGCGCCTGAGAGCGGACTGCCGATGATGCCGCTGATGGGAATTGCCGCGATGAACACGGCCATGATGCGGGCGCGCCGAGCCGCCGGATACCAGCAAGTCAGAAAGAACAGAACACCCGGGTAGAAACCCGCCTCGGCCGCTCCAAGCAAGAGGCGCATAACATAAAAGCTTTTCACCCCCGTAATGAAGGCCATTGCAACCGCGCACACTCCCCAACTCAGCATGATCCGCGTGATCCATCGCGAAGCGCCGAACTTATGGAGCATCAAATTAGACGGAATCTCGCATACACAGTAGGTCAGGAAGAAGAAACCTACTCCGAGACCATAAACGGTCGGACTCAACCGCAAGTCTCCATTCATCTGCAGTGCGGCGAAGCCGAGATTCACGCGACTCAGATAACAGACAAAATAGCAGACCATCAAAAACGGGATGAATCTGAGCGTCACCCGCCGGAAGAGCCCCGCCTCGATGGGATCGGAACCGGACTGGTTTGGGCTGACCAAGGTGCCAGACGGAACATTTGTAGCCATTAGATGCTCTCCTTAACTCAAAATAACAATTACGTGAGGGCGAAATATTATTCAGGACCGCGAAGTTAACATATAGGCAAAGTTCTCGTCAACAAAATTGTAGAGTGGATTTCGTTGTCGGTCGCAGGCTGTTCACGTGACTTGAGTCGCGAATATGCGCCCCTTATGTCACACCGAAAATTAATCCAGCGAAAACGAGAACTCACCGGTCAAAGCTGGCACGCGTAGAGGTGTCTTCAAGGAGAAGAATGCCTTGGAGAAGTGAAGAAGAAGCCATTCGCCGGAGATCAACGGTAAAGACTTTGAATGGGTACGGTAAGGACTCAGCCTGCTCGGCCAGGCAAACGAGCAAACTCCGATCGCGGCAATGAGTTGATAAATCGCAAGCAAGAGTCGCTGGGTGAGGGAACTGTCCTCACCCAGCGCTTTTGTATGAACTTCAGTTTAGAACATTACTTTGGTGCCAATCCCATAAGCCGACATTCTTCCGTTGCTGGAAGGAGCATACTGCTCGCCCGCCATCGTCGTTACGACTGTGCCAGGACCAGTCGCGTTCTCGATTGACCCGAAGACGTACGAATCCATCCACCGGTTGACGTGGTAATCAAGCACCATTGGGAATCTTGTCCACTGTGATCGAGAACTCGCCAAGGTTGACTTCATGAACCCGACAGCGAACAGGAGATCGGGAGTGAAGTGATAGATGCCGTTGACCTGAGTCAGGTTGAGATCAGCGGAATGGCCGGGAGCCCTAAACTGCGTCCGGACTGCATTGCCCTGGAGTTCGAAATTTCTCAGCAACTGCGGAAGACCTGCGGTCTTCTCAAAGTTGTAATCGACGCCGATTTCCAGGTTCTGCAGATAGCTTAAGGCAATGGCCGGGTATGAGATGACGCCGCCGGAGACTACCGTCGCAGGTAGACCCCAGAATGTCCGCACTCCCAGGCCGCTTCCGGGGGTAAAGGCAGTTCCGAGGTTATTGTTGAGTCTGCTGTATACCGCTATGACCTTGGTCGAGCCTTTAATATAACTGGCTTCAAATTCGTCGCCGCTGTTCTTCTTGAAATTGCCGGTTGGCACCAAGGCCGCGTTCTGAGCGCCATCGCCAAACACGTACATCGCACCAAATTGGAGGCCTTTGTAGATGGGGCTGTAGTACTTGACTGAATTGCTAAGGCGCACATCTGCCGACTGGAGGTCGTAATCGCCCGGATCGAACGCAAATGACCCGATGACACCTGCAAGGTTTACCCTGCCATCAAAGTCCCACGCGAAAGAGTTATGGCGCCCGACCGTCACGGTGCCAAGTTTCTTGCTTGATAATCCACCATAGGATGCACGGCCAAACAGAAGGCTTCCGGGGGTACTACCAGTCCCAAGAAGAGGAAACATCTCGAGCCGCCCGACAGCGCTCATATCGGAGTTAAAAGCCAAGCTGGCAGTGAACCCTAAGCGATTCGGCTGCTGAACATTCTCTTGAAACTCCGTGAGGCTCTTGCCGCCCACATTGCTTGCGTATGTGACGCCTGGATCAAAAAGACCGTAGACTCCCAGCTTGACGGCCGGGACCGGTTGCCAGATGTTGCGCGGGGCGGGAAAATCCAATCTTGGACCGTCAGCAGGGTCCTTTTGAGCGAACGCGGGACCGTTCACTATGGGTTGCATGCAGAAGGGACTGAAGAACCTCGATTTACAAACTCGGATGGTTTGAGCAGGCGCGTTTACATCAGCCGGTGCCACCGCCTGTAAGGGCGCGGCAGCGGGCGCGGCGGTGGCTGGTGCCACGGTTTGTGTCTTCAGCATTTGTGCCTGCTGATCCAATTGTGCCTGCTGCCTCTGTACCAACTGCTCCAGTTGCGTCAAACGCTGCAACATCGCTGCGTTTGCATCTGCCGGAGCATTCTGTGCCTGTGCAGCGGCACACAACGCAAGAGCGGCGAGAATGAAGGTAATTACAAACCTCTTAGTCATTGACTGGTATCTCCTTTTTCAAATTGGACGGGATCCGCACAGTATCTAAGAAAAAACGGCCTAGCCGATAGCCCAGAGCGGTGTGGCTGAACTGCGTCTCTGCATTCATCTGCAGTGCGGAAGAGCCACGATGCATGGGATTCGGATAGACCACAGAGCAGCACAGCACCAAAGACGGGATAAATCCGGGCTTCCCGCCCATGAAGGGCTCTTGCTTGACGGGAACGAACCGCGACAGCTCTGCAAGTGTCACGGTGCCAGCCTGAACTTCTGCAGTCACGGGTTTCACTCCTTGACTTTCATTTACAATTACGCCTTGGCGAAATATAATTCAGGATCGCGAAGTTACCATAGCTGCAAAGTTCACGTCAACAAAATTGTGGACGGATTGTTTCGCGACGGTGGGAGGCTCTTCAAAGAACGCGAACAACGAATGTTATGCCGACGGACAGGCGCAAAACTCTGACATGATGGAGCAATAACGTTTGCAGACTCAGCGATCGAACTTCGCAACTTCAGGATAGTGTGCTCGTCATGATCGCGATCACTGCCCGCTGTGGAAAATCTCGCCGGAGAACCAGGTGAGTAGTTTGCAGAACAATACGACGTCAGATCAGACTAAGTGGAGACCTTCGGCGAACCCGTGGATGATTACGGTATCCGTGATGCTCGCGACCTTCATGGTCGTGCTTGACACCTCCGTTGCAAATGTTGCCTTGCCACATATCGCGGGAAATCTCTCGGCCACTACCGACGAATCAACCTGGGTTCTCACGAGCTACCTGGTTTCCAACGCAATCATGCTTCCCGCGACTGGATGGATTGCACGGCAAATGGGACGCAAGCGTCTGTTGATGGCTTCCATCGCCGTATTCACTGGCGCATCTCTTCTATGTGGGGTTGCCATCAACATGGCGATGTTAATCATGGCCAGAATTTTGCAAGGCGTGGGCGGAGGCGGCATGCAGCCACTCGCTCAATCCATCCTACTGGAGAGCTTTCCGCCCGAGGAACACGGCATGGCGATGGCCGCGTATGGAATGGGAATCGTGGTGGCCCCGGTAATCGGTCCTACGTTGGGAGGATGGATCACCGACAGCTATTCTTGGCGCTGGATCTTCTACGTCAATCTTCCGGTGGGTTTGCTGGCCCTATTCATGGTGCAGATGTTCGTCGAGGATCCTCCGTACATCCGGGAGGCTTTTCGAGGGGCAATCGATTATCTCGGATTTGGCTTGATGGCGATTTGGTTGGGCACATTGCAACTTCTATTGGACAAGGGCCAAGAGGCTGACTGGTTTGAAGCGACTTGGATACGATTGACCGCCGCTGTTTCTCTACTCGCGCTAATAGGTTTTATCTTCCGCGAATTCTCGCATAGAGAACCGATCGTGCAGTTGCGCATTCTAGGCGACCGGAACTTCAGCGTCGGGACAGTGATTACGTGCCTATACGGTTTTATTCTCTATGGCTCAACGGCCATGTTGCCGCTGTTCCTGCAGACCTTGCTGGGGTATCCGGCGCTGGACAGCGGCTTGGCGGTCAGTCCACGCGGTGTTGGCGCCGTGCTCTCAACAATGTTGGTTGGAAAATTAGTAAAGTACTTTGACAGCCGATTGCTGTTGGCATGCGGGTTTAGCATTCTCGGCTACTCAACATTGCTGCTGAGTCATGTGAATCTTGGTATTTCCATGGTTTCCATCGCTATGCCGAGCTTACTCAATGGCTTCGGCAGCGGCTTTATCTTTGTTCCTCTCACGATGATGACCCTGGGCAGGCTGCGCAAGCGGGAGATTGGCAATGCAGCCGGCATCTATAACTTAATGCGCAACATCGGCGGCAGCGTCGGGATCGCGACGGTCACTACTTTTCTGGTGCGTGGCTCCCAAATGCACCAGAGTTACCTCGTAGCGAACGTGACGACCCGGAATCCGATGATGGTCGCCATGCTCCATGGCTTACAGGCCAAACTATGCAGTGGCGGCTTCGATGCCTATACCGCTCACCGCAAGGCCATGGCGACCCTTTATGAAATACTCCAGCAGCAGGCATCTTTGCTTGCTTATGTTGATAACTTCCGCTTGCTGGGGCTTCTTTCGCTGCTATGTGTACCGCTTGCCATGTTCTTTCGCAGCGTGCAAAAACGCGCGAATGATCACCCCAACTTCAGCGATAAATGAAATCTTCACATGTGATCCCAAAGTTGGTCCGAAGTCAGAATCTGGAAAGTTGGAAGCTGCAATCGTGCGTGCGTCGGGTTCCGCGTGGATGACGGCTACACGGAAGTTACTATGTGGGAATCACCCTGACGCAGGGACAGTATATTGCGCGCCCCGATGACGCTTGTGGCAGGATTATGATCGAAATCCAGAACGCTGCATGGACCCGTCGTCAGAGGCTAATCGCGCTCGTAAATCACTCGTTGTCGCTCGCAGCCGGTCACGGGAACGCTGATCAGCGATCACGGGTAGCGTGAGTACGAAATTGCAGGGGTCAGCACGGAAATGTTGAAAAATGGCCGTTTTCGAATTTTTCTCGCAAAAAGGGTACCCAGTTGCAGAACATAGGCCAACCCGTGTGCCTCGTGAAGCCGCATGGAATGCGGCTTCACGTCACTGCCCCCTAGCCTTTTGGCATTGGCCCCCTGGTGCGGGCGCGAGGCGGAATGCGATGCGTGAGGCAGTTTTCAACTGGCGCTGAGGTACCCATACTAGGGGTTTCCAAGCAGCGGGGAACTTCCTTCACGCCCCGCGTCAATCAACTAACTTAATCCTCTAAGCCACTTCGCTTGTGGTTGTCCTGATCGTTAAAGTAATCGCCGCCGAGATGATCAGACAGGCAATCATAAAAATGAATGAACTATTGAAACTCCCTTTTGAAATGTCAACAAGGTAGCCGATGATGGTCGGTGAGAGTAGGCCGGCCGCCTGTCCGCCGGTATTGAAAACGCCTACCGCCCTGCCGGTGATCGCCTTCGGCACTGAACTGACCGGCAGCGCCCAGACCGTTGCAAGCATTGCGGTCAAGAAGAAGCCCGCCAAGGTTTGGTAGATCAGCAGCATGGTTATCGACTCTACCGTGTACGTCAGGTAGAAGAGTAAGGCAGTTGTCAGCTGAAAGATAATGACTGGAATTCTTCGGTCATTCTTGAACTTGCCGTCCGACAACCATCCGCCAAACAAGTACCCTACGATTCCGGCGAAAAACGGAAGCGACGCAGCCACTCCCATCGTCTTCATGCTCATGTGCCTGGCGCTGACAAGATAGGTTGGCAACCACGACTTGAAGCCCCAACCGGCAATATTGCAGAAGAAAAACATGACTGTTGCTCGCCAAACGACCGGTTCCTTCAGTACCTGCCAGAACGAATACTGGATTTCATTTGACGTTGCTTGTTGTGTGAGTCCCGTCGATTGCTTGCTAGCACGCGGATCATCCGTCACGTAAATTGCAATCAGTGCCGCCACCAATATTCCTGGTAGCACAAGACTGTAAAACGTTCCGCGCCAACCCCAATATGACATGATCCAGACAGCCAGAAGTGGTGCTATGGCGGGTCCAAGCGAGTTCGACGACAAGATGACGGACGTGGCGGTGGCACGCTTGTTCGGTTCATACCAGAACGCGATGCTCTTCATGGATGCAGCCGGAAAAGGACCCTCCCCAACACCAAACATCACCCTGGCGATTAACAATTGGACGAAGCCGACAATCATTCCAGTCACGCCCGTGAACACAGTCCACACTCCGAACGCTAGGGTCATGATCATGCGCGGGCCAAACTTGTCGACGAGGATTCCACCCGGGATTTGGAAGGTCGTGTACCCTACGAAAAAGGCGCTCATCGCCATTCCCATGGCGGTCTTCGACAGATGCAGTTCCTTGCCGATGTAAGGAATGGTTGTGGACATCACCATGCGATCCACATAGCAGAATAGATAAGCAATGAAAATAATTCCTAAGACTAAATTTCGTCTACCCGTATTGACTTTCGGGACTTCCACTGCGTCGACGGGGTGAGTACTCATCGCAGTTCTCCTTTGCGGAACTTCACCATTTGCCCATGCACTTTGAGGAGAGTCCCCGCTTTCGAATGGAAAGCGGGGACTCTGTACTTGCTCCCGTAAAGGCGCAAGCCGCACCTCACTTTTCTTTGAATTCTTCTATGCTCGACGGAACTCGACCGTCAGGCAGAAGCACCCGCTCGACGATGGCCTCACTGTGTAGCGCCCATGGCAGAATTACGGCTGAATGCCCTCCGCGCCCACCTGCAACAACAATTTCAATATCATCGGGGGTTCGAGTAACAGGCATCGGATGCCGGTTTGCAAAGCTGGACGGCCTTACTGGCACCAAGCCCCTGTTTCTGACCATTGGTGTCTGATGATAAGCGTAGGTGTGGATATGCTCACGAATTTTCTTCTTGTCCCATCCGTCCCGGGCCAGCAGCCAGGCATGATCTCGGGTCATAACGACGATCAACGGTCCAGGCATAAAGGAATTGTTCGACCCCAAGGTCGTGCAGCAATCCGTTATCCCGTCCATTAAATCGCCGCCCGTCATGCTAAGAAAGTCGATGATGTCGTGGGGAGGTTCAGCTTTCAGCACATATACCGTCGTGGATTTCTCATCAAACCTTTCCGCATTGATCGTCTTCCACGGGCTAAGCGATGGGTCTTCCGCAAAGCAATACGACAACTCTGCTTGCGATGATATGCAGACCAAATCGCAGTGAGCGGGAACCGACCTGCAGGTGTTGATCAGTACAAGATTGACAGCCCGGCCTATTGTCATATTTGCGGGAAAACCGGGACCAATGCAGCCAGCGCCGCCATGAATACCCAACTCCTGGGCGATTGGCCCGCTTACAAGAACAAGGTTTCCGCCCGGATGTGAAGTTGTGACCGACTGAAGGAAGTTGTACTTCGGGTTTGCTAGAGCTTTGAATGCCGCGATCAAGACTGGCATGTATCGCGGTTTACATCCCGCCATAACTGCGGCAATCGCGACATCTCTTACGGTAATGTCTTTTCCACTTGGGCCGATTTCCTCAGCAAGCACGTGTTCCCTATCATAAGGACAGTAAGACAGCATCTTCTCCAGTCGTGCCGGGGTGGGCGGGATGATTGGCAAACCATCGGTCAAGTGGAGTTTGTGAAAGAGATCTGTGATCTCTTCGATCCCTGCCGCAGGTTGTGCCAAGGCTACCTCGTCAAGATGGATCGCTTCAGCCTGCCGGAGAATTCCATCGGAAGATGGGAGAACCTCGTCAAGGCCAAATTCCTGCACCGCTCGCTTGCCTATCTGCTCGGGCGGAAGCGTCAGCGACTCGTAGATGCCGGGCATCGCGTCATCTACTTTCTTATCGATTTCCTCGATCGTGCTGCCTTGGTAAATGTCGATTGGACAGACACACAACTGTCCGGCCCTGTAAAACACGACACCCTTAACCAGATCGGTCCCCGGAGGCGAAGTAATGTATACGCTGGGAATTCCAAGCTCTTCCATCCCGATTGTGACGATAGCGGTAAGAGGACTAGTGCCGACATCTCCGAGGGCCAGGATTGCTGCTACTGGTTTTAATGAGGCCAAATGTGCAGCCATGGCCTTGAGGCCTTGCGTGGACTTTCCACGCACTGTCTCCCTGTAATCGATTATGTTCGTGATCCCGTCTTTTGCAAAATTTGCTTTTAGTCTCCTGAACACCTGCATGTAATCGCAAAATCCGAGTTTGGTGTTATCAAAAAAAACCACGGGACCGTCTCTAAGAATATCCATCGTTGTGCGCGGAGCCAATTTGAGCTTTGGCCTCTTCTGCTCACCACGGGGATCAAGGATGGGCTCGGTCTTTATTCCCTGAGCTTTGCTTTCTAACATCAGTGTGCCTCCAGTTAGCTTCAAAGATGCCGGTGAGTCTTTGCGTTTAAGTAAGCAATCGCGAATACTGTATAGCTATACAGTATTCGCGTCAACGAATTTTGCTGCTGCAATCAGAAGGTAGGCTCTGATGATGGAACCCAGCACTCTCGGCATGGTACTCCGTCGGTAAAACCTCGCCATGAGAGAGAAAGAGAGGGACGTTGTTCGGGTACAATGGTGCGGGTTCGGCGATAAAGGGGCGAAAGATTCTATGAAGACTGATTTTTATGGCAAATATCAATTTGCGCATTCGACGGAATTGCCCAAGTACGCTGAGTTGCGTGAAATCTTGCGCGCTGCTATCGCCGACGGTTTTTGGCAGCGAGGCGAACAGATCCCGCCAGAGGTAAAGATCGCTCGTGTAGCGCCGTACAGTTTGGGAACGGTGCAGAAAGCACTGAAGGCATTGGAAGAGGAAGGCATTTTGCAGCGCCGCCAGGGACACGGCACTTTTGTTGCGGACAAACGGCCAAGGATGGTCGACCCGTGGCACCTCCGCTTTTGCGGCCCAGAGGGAAACGATCTACCGGTCTATCCCTGTGTTGTGTCCAAGCGAGTGACGAACCGAAAGACTCCGTGGGCGAAACTGTTGTGCCCTTGCGGCGACCTGATCCAGATCGACCGCAAGATCAACATTGGCGATGAGTTCCTGATTTATAACAAATTTTTTCTCGCTGCGGGCAAATATGCTTTTATTACGCAGAAATCCAATGAGGAGCTAGGTTCGCTAAACTTCAAAACCATCCTTCATAGAGAATGCAATCTTTCATTCACGGAAATGTCATACAGGATGCAAGTTATAGAATTTCCGAAGTCGATTTCCCGTGTGCTTAAGCTTGCAGAGGGCGCAATTGGTTTGATGCTCGAGATCTTGGCAACTTCCGGAAAGACGCCAGTATATCTCCAGGAAATTTATGTTCCTCAGAACAAGTTCAAACTGTGTATCACTGACAGCTCAACATTGCCGAAATCCATGTCGTAGCCGTTGCCCAAAATATCTACACGAAAAACGGCCCTCAGGGTGGGATGCCCGATGGCTTCGCGTGATTTCGGCATTATGAAGTGGGATATTCAATACTCCTGATGAAATCTGGGTAGACTCAGCCCGTTGATGATAGTTGCCGCCGGAGTCAAGGGCGCCTGCTTTTGGGCGTTCATCTTGACCCTTGACGCCGCTTCCGGCTCACCATCATGGAGCTGGGAACGAAGCGAAGCGCAGTACAGTGAAGCTTCGTTCCTTAGCTGAAAGCTGTTCTTGTTCGCTGCCGCCGACCAAGGCTCGCATGTTTAATCTCTGCGATGGAATATTGCCAGTTCCACCAGCCATCTATTCGATCCCGC
>Ga0302320_10012142_pt1 | contig 18136 bp, 14 predicted proteins | sample Bog_T0_3_FD_202130 | JGI IMG/M metagenome (GOLD analysis project Ga0302320, IMG submission 202130) | Peat permafrost microbial communities from Stordalen Mire near Abisko, Sweden - Bog_T0_3 | ecosystem: Environmental > Terrestrial > Soil > Wetlands > Peat | place: Sweden: Abisko, Stordalen Mire...
TACATAAATTTATTATCATCATAATATTTGTTATTAAGAATCTTTACTGCAATCTCTTTATTGGTCGTTTTATTTTTACCTTTAACAATAATAGCCATTCTACCTTCTCCTAATAATTGTCTAGTATTAACTTCATAATCTTTTATTTCTATTAGTTCTGGGAGCTCCTTCAATTCCTTTATATAATCGATTTCTTTATTCTTCTTATCTTCCTTCTTGTCTTCCTTATCTTTTGGTTTTTCATCGTATACTTTACAATTTTTGTATTCATCATAAATTTCACTAATTTTTACAGGTGGTGGATCGTCAATGATCGAGTCTCCATTTCCCATTTTTCTTTTTTGTTTTCAATTTTAAAATTGAATTTTTCAATTTTAATTAGCTTATTAGGGTTTAATTCAAAATTGAACTTTTTAAAATTTTAAATCAAAAATAAAAGTTTGGACCCTCATTCCAAAGCCAAGCCATCTCTAAAGGAAATGGAAGTTGAAAAAGTCACAACTCACTGTAGCTTCTGTAAGAGTGATATTTATCTGCCATACCCTTTGACCTGTAGCAAGTGTAAAAAGATCGCGTGCCTATCATGTTTGACCAACGATGATTGTGTCTGTAACGATTGCTTAACTAAATTCGCTGTAGCTAATAGCAAAACTAATTTCAAGTTGCTCGAAAGTACTCAGAAATTTGCTATTTGTCCGGCTTGTGATATTTACGTAGAAGTTAATGATGATGGATTTTGTGATGAATGTATTCATCAAACCGCTCTTTATCATTCGAAGGATCAATTTATAGAAGAACCTACCAAAAAATCAAAAACAGTTACATTTGAAAATGTCCAACCTTTAAACATTCAAAACTCAAACCACCCAACAGTTGAAAAAGAGATAGCAGTTCCCATTGAATTAGGAACTCCAGCTCTGAAAAATAGTCCTTCAGATGACGAGGGTTTTATGAGAGAAGAGATTCGCACCTTAGTAAGCTATTTTTATCCTGATCTAAAAACAGACGGTAAATGTAAAGAATGTGGTAAAGAAGCTAACAGAAGAGTCGTTGTTCAGATGACGACTCCTGATCCATATTTTATTTGTTTTTCTTGTGTAAAATGTTCTCTCTGTGAAAAAACCGATAAGGGAAATCATTGGAGTTGGCGAGCGGATGAAGAATTTATTTGTGGAAATTGTATTTATTCAATAGCTACATCCAACAATCCTAATTATTTAAAAGATAATGATGACCTTAATAAACTTTTTAGAAATGCAACAAAACAATCGTATCTTCTATTACTATCTAATGTTAGAGAAAAATTGAGAAGAAAGCCATATTCTACTTCGCGTAATAATAGAACAACAAAAAGTTTAGAAACTGATCAGACTGAAGGATCGACTTTTAAGCAGAACAAATTTCGTATTTTTAATCAAACTATTGGGAGAAATGGAAGAATATCAAATTCTCCATATGTAGCAGAGGAAGTTTATGCAAGATTTGCCGATTTCATGGTTTTCAAGGACTGGCAACTCAATGAATGTATTTTTACTGGTAGTGATAGAGGACATGAGTGTAGTAACATTAGCCATCAACTTCCTGATGTAATGGAATACAAATCACAACTTCCAGCAGTAACTGTAACTGTGAAGGGTACTATCTATTTTACTCCAGATGAATACGATGCAAAAAGATATACTACCACGTCTTTAGAAAGAAGAATAACACGTGAAGGACTCTATGATACTGGATATCTTGACAATATTTGTTACTATCATGCTGAAACCGATTTGGATGGTGCAATAGCAGAGATTTATAAAAAATATTCTTTAGCGATTTGTTGTGCAAAAGATATTCCTCCTGGCTGGATTAGTCCACGTATCATGGTTCTTAACTTCTTCTTTCATAATCCCAAGAAAGTTGATGCCATAACCGCTAATGCCAAGGTATCATTTCCTGAAATGAGAGAAGTCAAACAATCTCCTCTACAAGTTATTACTGAGAAGAAAGAGGAAATACAAGAACCTAAGAAAGAAGTTAAACCACTGGTTAAGAATCTTACCAAGAGAGTACACGAAAGATTTGTCGCTCCAGTTGTTTTTCCAAGCAACTATGATGCTGGCTCTATAAGTTACTATAATGATGAATTTAAGGGAGTGGAGTATGACCGAAGATGTATTTGTGAAATTGTTCGCTGGGATCTCGATTCATATCGATGCAAACAGAATACTGGGATGAGTAATTCAAGCTTTGACAATGAAAACAAATCACAACCAGCTTATATTCTAGTTAATAAAAATGGTGATATGAAATCTCCAAAGAATATTTTGGGATGTATTTGCTACACTCATGCAAAATATCTCCAACAATGTTTTAGGTATGCTGCCGATTTACATAACATCAGTATGAATGATATTCGGGCTTATATGTTATGGGATTCTGATAAGGTACCAGAGTATCCATCAGAAAAGCGATACGCTAAAATGTATAAACCCAATCCCGAATGGAAAAAAGAAGATGGGGTGGTAAAGAAATGGATCTCCAGAGAAGGTAATGTTGGAACCTGTAAGTATTGTAAAGTTGAATTTAGTTTTGCTTACCATTGCAATTCCGGTAATTATGTCTGCGATGAATGCGATGCCAAAGTTTACAGTTTAGGATGTAATAAATGTAAAGTTCCTTTTACTCATGATAATGTTCACTTAAACTTTCCAATTGAAAACGAAGATGGGTATTTTTGTAGAGAATGTTACAAGTGCTTACAGTGCAACAAAAAACTGAAAGATTTCTACGAAGAAACCAGTAAAGGAATCGATTATAAACAGTTTTCTGATGATATCAGAGCTAGTAGAGTAGGAGATCTTAGAATTTGTGGAGCTTGCAATAAGCTTAAAAATGATAATAATGGCTACGGACAGAAGAGCCAATCAGATTGGGAACACGAAAACGGTTGCTCCATTCAATAAATAATTTAATTATAAAAACATATAGAATAAATTCTATATATTTATGATAATATTTCTAATAACTTTATACCCTACTTCGAAAAACAGAAACAATGTTTGATGCAACGATCACAATTTTTACAGGTACATTTTCTACAAACATAACAATCACTCACTTTTTCATTGGAATACTCCCAGCAAAAAGTATCAGGTGATTTAAACTTTAACCCACATTTATCGCACTTTCTTTCAGCTTCGACTAGACTAGATAGTGAACTCATCTTTTATAAATCAAATAAATAAATAATTTATTTGATTCGTTTTTGAATTTTAGATGAATCATTTAAGTCGATAATAGATGTATTTGCTAGAATCAAGCCTCCTTTGAACACCAAACCCTATCTCTTCCGGTTCTTTCAAGGTTATACAAATATATTTATTCTGCTTTCCATATTGTAGCATAAACTGAATTAAATTGGATGAACATTCCTCAACTGCTCTACGATTTAGAAATACTCCCGTATGATTTACTAAACTGACACAAAATAACTTACAATCTATTAAGTCGTCGTGAATTGCAAAATGTTTATCAGTGATTGGGATATGAAAAGCATAAAGAGGTATTGATGGTATTCTCTTCGGAGATAATTTTCTAATCTCAGAGAGAAACAAGTCATGACTATATAAATCTCCTTCGATAACAACAACTTCATTGATTTCTGTTAAATCATCATTCTTAATCCTCTCTAAAAATAACTTAAATTCTTCCTCTCTTTTAGGATCAATTTGTTGTGTTTTTTCCTCCATTTAATTTTAGTTTGTTAAGTTTCAAAAATTTTTATTTAATTTTTGAATAGTATGACTTTATTAATTTATCACTCGACTTCTTCCTTGACATCTTCCAGTAATGATTTTCCTGTGATCTGTTCGAATAATTGTCTAAAACGGGGATAAACCACCCATTCGGTATAGGAAATAATATCGTAAGACCTTTGTTGTTGACTAGAACTTACAAAAGCGTTATAAAACAAATTCCCTCGATTTCCAATAAAAGCGTTATTTCCGTTTTCAGGTTGAGTACTACTTTGTTCTTTCCATAGATCAAGCTTTAGAAGGCGATTGATCTCTTCTTTCTGCGAATCTCTGAGAATAGTTTTTGACTTCTGGATATCCCATCCTAAATCGACTTTACAGTCATCGGGATTAAAGCTACCCTTCTTTGCTCTATTTAGCATATAAAAGAAAATTTCAGTACGATGACCTTGTTCACCGTGCCAAATATAAAAAGAACTCTTATCTTTCTTTCTGAAAATCAGTCGATAAGACTTCTTTTCATTATCGTAGTCTAATTCTCCGATTAAAATTGTCTTATCCCAAGGCGCTGGCAAAGTTGGTGTTTTAATTTGAAGATAAATAGCTAATCCTTTAGGAGTGCTAATTGGTTGCTGTAAGCGATACAAAACATAAAGTCTCATCAACTGTTCTTTGATTGGTTCTTTGTTGATAGCGATCAAAAGATAATCAGCCACATCTATGTTTATTTCTGCCCACAACTCATTTGGATAGAAGTGGCAAACAACATCTTTCCATAGATCATCTCGTTGACGAATTGCTCGTCTAGTCAGCCTACAAGCTCCTCCAGCGTTGAAAACATCTTTTTCCGAAGAGTACTGTATTAATTTAAAAAGAAGATTTCGGTTTTGAACGACTTTCTCCATTTTTCTGCTCTTGTGTTGACTTTGTTGGTTTAGTCTCTTGGTTTTTAATTTTGATTTTAGAAAAATCAAAAATTCCTTTTTGATTAACTTATTGCAGGTTTAACCCTTCGAAAACTGTTTCGCTCTAGTTCCGAGAATAAGATTGACTTCTTTTGAGAGATCAGGAACTTCGATTAGTTGGTAGTTTTCTAATTCAGGATGGAGTTGAACAAGATACATCGTACTAACTTCAATACCATAATGCTTTTTCAAAATAATTCTATACATATTCTGCTGTAAGGCATAATGATAAAAGTTAGTATCAGGAAGGTGTTTTAACTCATCAGTTTTGCAATATCTCGGATATTTCTCATCTTCTACGGTTATCTTCTTACTCATTTTCCAATCAATTATTTGATAGCAGGTAGTGAAGGGAATTTTACAAAGAAGATCGATTGAGCCCGCGATCTTCGATTCTTCGTCATAAATTCTCCACTCTGTCCTATAAGGTTGCAAATAGGAATGTTCTTTGGCAAAATTCAGAAAATACCTCCATGCCACTTTTAGATTTTCGGTTTCGATCGTGACATCATTGTCTTTAGATAATGTATCAGCAAGCAAGTCACCAAAGGTATAGGGATATGACAACTTATCATTATTCATAAATAATTCGATCTTAGCGTGAAGACTTTCTCCTTGTTTAGATGCATGATCTTTGATTCTTTCCCATTCGGTTTTTAGATTCTCTCTGGTCCATCCCCACCATTTATGACCTTCTCTCCAATTTCTACCAGCCATCATTTTTGTAATAGCTAGATCATCATCAAAAGTTTCGAAATGATCTTCAAGGTGAGTGGTGACAGAAGTGTAACCATGATCAAACTTTGTAATAGTGGTGTTAGGATCGCTCTTATTTGAACTAACTTCTTGAGACACTATGTACTTATGGTTCTCGCTATAAAACGATATATTACTATCTCTCTGGTGGAGATTCTCCTTTTTCAGTCGGCTATTCTTATCCTCGTTAACTTTTTCATCATTGTCCATTTTGTTTTAATTCCCAACTTGAAACTTTTAAATCTTTTTCTTGGTTTTCAGAAAAAGTGAAAAAGTCTATATGTTGGTAGTAAAATAGAAAATAATGAAGCCCGACCGATCAATCTTCGAAACAATCGATAAGAAAGCTTATTGTTGTGATATTTGTCGTGTCCCAGAAATAATTGGAAATGATATTCATCTTACCTATCTTTGTCAATTCTTATGTAACAGTTGTTATAATACTTGGAGAAAAGATGGAGATCTAAGTAAAATCATGTATCTTCCTAGGTATAAAGACATGGCCCCCGAGTTTTGGAAGTGCAAATACCTCATGAAGGAAAAGTTTAATTTCGATCCTTTTGTTGACACAAAATGTAAAAAGTGTGGTAAAGATGCCAGTTTCGGTGACGATCTCTTCCATATTATTACGATCAATGGTATTGCAACCGAAATTCAATGTGAAAGATGTTATGGTGGTCCTCCTACATCAGCTAGAATGAAAAAGATAATCAATGAAGTAATTAATTTATAGTTTTTTAGTTATACCCCCATTTCTAGTTATCATTTTTCTAGTTATCGTCATTCTTGTTGATTTTCTTCTCTTCCTCAGTCATTTTCTCCTCGTTAAGTTTTTCTTCTTCTTTCAATCTTTCAACAAAATCTTTGTAATATTGGCATTTAGAACTAGAACATCCATACATCTGCATTCTCCATCCATAACAAGTACATTGGTCTTCACTATCGGTATCGCTATCGCTAGCCTCATTTTTATTAGCAACTACTTCGGGTTTAGTAATTTTTACTGGACTGTATGCGATTTTTTCTAGCAGATAGATTGCCTGATTGGCTTTGTGTGAAGGAAGTTTCCCATCATTTTGAATTCCTTTATTTAGCAGATAAATTAACTCGCCAGTATGCTGACTAGATTTAAGACGTTCAATTAAACCGTTCAATGAAAGTTCTTCCATTTTCAATTTAATTCCTAACTTTAAATTTTTAAATCTTTTTCTACTCTGAAAACAATTCCTCAAAAAAGAAGTTTAATATAAAAATCTGATATCAAATCGAAATGGAAAAACCATCTTTTAATTTGGTTAGAGCTATTTTAAAAACTCCTTATTATCAATCACAACCTAAACAAATTCAACAGATTATATTAGGGCAGATTGTAGCAACAGGAGAAATAACAGAAGATGAGCTAAATATGCTAATTAACGAAGAAAAATTGACGAGACAGCAGGTAATGTCTAATAATCTAGTTAGTCGTGTAAACTTTGAAAGTTTTGACTATAATACATTTTTGAATTTTATTATAAACGGAAATATTAAAGGTAAAGATTTAATAGCAATATGTAATAGTTCAAAAAAGTTAAATGATTATTGTAATAATATCTTCCAACCTGTAAATGGAAATGGAATTCCAACAGCACCACCACAAAATCAATATCTGTTTAGAGTATTATTGAATAAAATGAGAGTTAGAATTCCAATAGGAAAAAGTCCAAGACAAGTTTATATTGATAAAACTATTGGAGGGCAAGTGTTGGCTTTTGGAAGTAATGAACATTCAGAAATAAAATTGGCTCATGATCGAGATGTTCTTATTCCTATTGCTATTCCTGGCTTAAATAATATTATTGAAGTTAGCGCTAGTAGCGGTCATATTCTATTCTTAGATAATCAAGGAAGAGTTTGGGGACTTGGATATTTAGCATTAGAAAATGATGATTTTGAGAACGTTCCCACCTTAATTCCTAACTTGAATAACATTATTAAAGTTAGTGCCGGAAATAACTCGTCTTACTGTTTAAATACTGAAGGAAGAGTTATAACTTTCGGTAGAAATTATAGCGGAGAGTTGGGATTTGGAGATACCATACAAAGAAATACACCTACTTTAATTCCAAATTTAAATAATATTGTTCAAGTTAGTGATGGTTATAATCACTGTCTCTGTTTAGATAAACATGGTAGAGTCTGGGGTATTGGAGAAAATATTTATGGACAATTAGGTTTAGGAGATACCATACAAAGAAATATTCCAACTTTGATTCCTAACTTGAACAATATTGTTCAAGTTGCATGTGGAATTGAACATTCTGTTTGTTTAGATAATCAGGGAAGAGTTTGGACTTTTGGAGACAATGAAGTACACCAATTAGGTATTGAAGGTAATGATCAAGAGACCCCAGTTTTAAATCCTTATTTAAATAATATTATTCAAATAGCTTGTGGAAGTTTCCATACACTTTGTTTAGATAATCAAGGACAAGTTTGGAGTTTTGGTTATGACAGAGATGGACAATTAGGATCGTTAGATGTGGAAGAAAGCAGTAGCACATTTCCAGTCCAAGTATCCGATTTAGAAAATATTGTGGAAGTGAGAGCTAAAGGCAATCACTCTATTTGTTTGGATAATAAAGAACAAGTTTGGGTATTCGGAGATAATATGTTTGGACAACTGGGTTTAGGAGATACTAAAAACCAATGGTTCGCCACTCTAAATCCTAATTTAAGTAATATCATTTACATTAATACTGGAGTTACATGTACTATCTGCATTACAAGATTATAAAACTTTGAAGTATTAATTATCAGAAATTGATAATTAATTAAATTTATAAGGATTATTTAGGTCGTTGTTCTTGAATAACCTTTCCATTTGCTATTATTCCCGGTTCAAAGCCTATGATTATGTTTAATATTGATTGATAAGGATTATTTACTACTATTCGAGCAAAATTGTTTGATTCATCGTAGGTTCCAAAGATCTTTCCAGCATCGATCTCTGGTTGCAAAGCGGGAACAGTCTTTAAGATTGAATCGATTAATAGAACTTCTTCTTTGTCGGCCATTATGACATAGACACCGTCGAAAATCACATTAGCCAAAAGATATTTATTTCCAGCAAGAACCTTATTTGGATCAATCACTGTTATGTTTTGATTAAAAAGAGCAACTGCTTCTAATTTAATAATAGCTCTAATAGCATAATAAGCAGCAATGATTCTAGGAGCAGTTCCCTTAAATATCAAAGAATTTTGATCGCTGGTGTCCATTGTTAAAGACTCTGTCAGTAAGGACTGAGGAAATTTTGATTGAAGAGGGGTTTTAGGAGTTACCTTCATTTCAGTTGGGGAATCAAACATAATAGTTACTTTTATAACTTCTCCAGTCCCGGGTTTAAATCCAAAGAAGTCTAAATCGTTTTCTCCCACGACATCGATTTCTGGCTCTAGAGCTGTAGCGTCAACAATATCCTTTACAAGATCCGGTTGCGATATCCCATCTACAACTAAACCGGGTCTAAAGATTAAAACCCCGTTCTTATTTTTCCCTGTGTTGCTTTTATTATTCGCCAATGGAGCAACTTGAATGTAATATTTATTATTAACACCGTTTTGAGCTAAAACTCTCATGATTCTCGAGTCAATGTTTCCAGGATTTTCGTTATACTGGGTATCAAAAAAGAAATAGTTATCGTTGTTTCTTATGATAATTTTGGAGAGTGTTACCTTCGTTAAAGTTGCTTTGGGTTGAATATTAATCATCGGATCGCTCAATGGAGATACTAGACTTTCACCACCAGGCTGTTGGAGAATAGGAACTTGAATATATGGTTCCTGGTCCCTTTCTCTCCCTTCAGTAGGAGATTTAGCACTCCCCTGATAGTTCTTTCGAAAATAATCTTTTACTGAGCCAATTTGAACAGCTGGCATAAGATTGGGATTATTGCTGGCAGCAACTAAACCCACCGGTCTAGAATTAGCACCAGTTATACCAATATCATTTTGAAAGGCTACGTTTCCATGAACAGGGATATTAGGATCTCCTCCGTTCTTATATGGTTTTCCATTTCTCAAATCCTCAATGATTTGTTGTAAGACCGAAGAACCGTCGTTATCAACATTTTCTTCAATATCCAATCGAACTTCACCGTTATGAAGTTGCTGGATATCTTTAAGCTTCTTGTTCAGTTTAGGCATAAAACGAGCCTCCCAAGAAGCTTCATCCTTGAAATTGTCAATGTATCCTACTATTCTGACGGCATTAGAGGTTTGTCCATCTCTGACAACTCGTGCCAAAAATTGATCAATGTACCTAGCAATAATACCTGGAGAAAGAAGCATAGTTCTTGGATGTAAACCTCCATCGCTGGTGTCATGCAAATCGATACCCTCTTTAGCAGTTTGAATGTTAGTAATAAATACTCTTCTGCTATTAGTGTTGAAAAATAGATGTTTCATTTCTTCTTTAAGTTTACCGTCCATTGGCCTTGACTCTTTAATCCAATCTTCTGGTTCTGGACTACTAATATCAAACTTTGAAGGGTTGGGATCTCCTATGTCTCCGACATAAACGCATACAAATTTAAATGTATTTATGTATAGGTATTTTATCCATTTGTTATATTCGAAAACTATATCCTCTGGCGGCAAAGCCCTTAATTGTGCTTCGTTAAGCTTGTTAAAACCGCTCTTAAGTTTGAGAGGTTGTCTATCTTTTATTAACCTAGCTTCAATTTCTGCATAGTCATTTTGTTCTTTAAGAATAGCAGCAATCATTGTAGTTAATTCTTCAATTAAAGCTAGGTCTCTTGCTTGAGCACTTGGATAAGACTTAGCGTAAAAGTCTTCTAGCCAGAGAATAGCTTCCATTCTCCACATGGTATATCTTACTGAAGCATTTCTTGTCCATCCAATTACTACCGAACCTCTTGCTCCATTCTCATAATGAGTCATTAAGGCTGCTCTAGCGGTTTCGGTATAAGGAACCAACTTAAGATTCTCTAAATTGGATAGAGCTCGTTGAATGGCGCCCAACACTCCTTGATTGAATTTTATATCACCCCTCGCAACGGCTTCAAGTAACGTACTAATTTCATTTTGAAAGTGACGGAACATATCGATTTCTTCATCTTTGATTTGAATAGCTTGAAACGTAATGGGATTTGGAAAAAGAGAGTTCAACACTTCTTTAATCGGATACTTTGCGTAGGCTGGATCGTTGGCTAAAATCGAAAGAAAAACTTTTAAGTACTCATCCGGTTCTTCTAGTAAAGTATACTCTTCTTTCCAATTAGCTTCTCCAATGTATTGCCTGAAATTGGGTATTAAGGCTTCTTCCGCGTATTTGGTTTTAAGGTACAACTCAGGAGCGGCAATAAGATCCATTTTGAAAAGAATATAAGGTAAAGGCTCTGGGATCTGACTAAATCTATTCTGCTTACCTATCACTTTCCTAATAAATCTTAAAAGCTTTTGATGTCCATCTTCGTTTGCTTCGGCTTGAGGATTCCAATCGGCACCCATTAAAGTATGATAATTAGGAATTAACCTTTCTCTGATAAAAGTATTTAGTTCAGCTTTGGTAGGGTTTAAGATGTAACCATAAGCATACATCAAATATGGTAGATCATCCGTCTTTTCCATAATACCTCCACTAACCATTAAACACTTTATATATTTCTTAGGTTCTTTGTGAAGATAGTAAATAAAGTTACCAAAACATACACCGATTTTAGAATCAAGACCTTTAGCATTTTGAACTTCATCCCAAATTACCAATACTCCTCCTAAACCGTTCTCGTCGGTATCAGGTAATTGGCTCCAGTCATAATGGTGAGAATTCTTTCCACCTTGACCAGTCTGAGTAATCCTAACCCAATGGAACTCTTCGCTGTATTTTGGGTTTTCTGGATCAGGTTTGCATTTAGCCCATTGAACGGGCTCATTGGGCATTGTTCCTTTAATTCCGTTGTAAGTACAAATTTTATAATCAAACAGGCCTAAAGGAGACAAAGCAGCATGCCATTTCTTGATTACTGGATCAGGACAAATAACCAAAACGTATCTAACTCCCAGGTTAATAGCAGCCAGAGTTGATGCAACGGTTTTACCTAAACCTTGTCTTGAGCCATCCCATACAACTCGCGCCTCATTAGTTGGATCTTTAAACCCGGCAACCATTCTTTCGATATGATCCATTTGATGGGGTCGTGCTTTCCAATGAGTTGGATTAAAAGATCTACCGGTATTATCAACAATGGCTTCAGGAAATTTAATAATGAATTTAATCAACTCCTCTCTTGTCCAAGATAAGAAGCCTCTCAAATCATAACCTTTAAACAATGTCGAGTTTTGAGGACTAGCCAAAATAGTTATTAATTTTTCATGATCGAAACTATTTAAAGCTGCTTCTCTCTGTTTGAAAGAGCTATAGGCCAATCCAAACAATCTTCTAAAAACTTCAATATGTCCTTGATGATGGAAATCGCTCAAGATATTGTTATCAGTATGGACATTAGGAAATCGTAGAATAGTAGCAATTAAGTTTTCTTTGGTCTGTTTATCTAAATCTTCTCTAAAGATCCCTTCAAAATATTGTCGATTTCCAGGCTTGGTTATAATATTTATAAGTTGTTCCTTACTAAGAGATTCTAATCGTCTTTTGATAAAATTAACATCCATTAAAATTCTTTTTGGTGTCCTTTTTAACAAAAAGTGCTAAAACTCAACAAAAATAGAAAAGAAAAGAATAAAAAGTCAAATAAAATTGACTTAAGACAAAAGAAATTCTCGTAAAAATAATAAAAGCACCAACAAAAGACTAATAAGATGTCGAGACCCTATGAGATCCTCAACAAAAGATATGGAAACGTTTTTCTTTCAAAATCGAAAAGTTTAAAAGTCATTTCTCAGGAGGTCAATGCTGACCAGGGAGATTTTTATGTTGTTTACAACACTGTACTTGATACTGGGTCAATAAATCCCACAGTTCTTTCCGCTTTGGTTAAAACCGAGGCTAACCATGATCCAGTTCAGCTGAAAGATTTGAATTGGGATTCATTGCATGTCCGTTCTTATAATTCATGGGATGATCTGACACGAGCTGGAGTACAACTAGAAAATAACAATCCTCAAAGGCCTACTGTTGGAGCTCTTCACGAATGCACAGACTGCCAAATGGTAGCAGTTTCAGAGACAGATAACTCTAAGACTTATTACTTCGATGACAGAGGTGATGGAAGAATTACTATTTTCACGGCCAAGCCTACCATTAGCACTGGAGGAAACGATCTTCCTCGCAAGGCAACCTTCCTACCCTGGGTAAATGCTCCAAACTTCGTCTACGAGCGCAACTAAACAGATCTCGTTAAATAAAAAGAGATTATATCCTATCTGGGATATAATCAAAAATGAAAAATCTTTAATTTGATTCAATTAGAGAAAGAAATATTTCTCATGTCAGCATTGCTTGAAGGGGGAGAACAAAAAGGTGAAAAGAATGAGAAAAATCACAAACATTCAATCCTTCCAAGAACGGCTTACATTTACTTCCTAAAACAGAAAAGAATTCAATATCCTGGAATTGGCTTTAATGATATCATTCCTGTTCTCTACCAAGAATGGTCAAAAATGTCTAGTGTAGACAGAGAAGAATGGCGACAAAGAGCGGAAAACCATATCCAGCTTAGAATTACAATGTGATGAAATGATAGAGATTAAAGACATAAGAGTTAGGATAAAAGAGAGAAATTAGAAATAATGAGTATATTATTAAGACTTTACACTAAAGTCGATTGGGGGTGTCTCATGAACATTGTTCATATTAAATTTCTTGCACCGATTGACACCCTTATCAGTTGCAAAGAAAAAGAGGACGAGGAGAAGACCAAATAATTAAATAATAATCTAATAATACTATTTTTAATCGTATATAACTATACGATTTACCAAAAATTGAAATAAGAAAAAATCTTGAAATTAAATTACAAAAGAAAACCAGAATGACAGAACTTCAAAAGGAGATTCTCAAACAATATCCCACTATTACAGAAGAACAACTTAAACTATGGGAAAACTTTACAATTAAGAGGATCAAAACTCATTTTTACTGGCCAAATGTCTTCATCTTAGAAGATCAAGCTAGTTTTTGTATGTTTAAGAAGAACAATGGTTGGTACATGGCCTTGATCGACGATTCTTTTCCTAAAGTTAATGAGCCAAAGCATACCATTAAATCCACCCATGATATGCTGAAAGACGTACATTATCAAGTTCTAATTCCTTTTAGTTTTCTATCAAAGACTGAAATAGAGTGGTGTTATGAAAAATTAAGTTTACAAATTGGCTTACTTGAGACTATGGGTATTGATATGTCGTTTTAATTATAAAGATAACAAATAATGTATAGTTTATTAATTATATCTTCATTTTTGCATAATTACCCCTTAGTGTACTGATTTAAAAATGAAGATTAAAAATTTTTAAATTAATAACAAAAGACCTTCGACGACGAAAAGATGGATTCCTTTTCTCTCTCAGTTGATGAAATCTTTGACATCATGAGTGTTTTGAAACAAAACATTAAGGGTCGTCCTTCAATGACCACTCCTCACAAGATCATGGTCTGGTTTTCAGAGGCGGCAAACAAACATTTGAAGTCCAACACACCTAAGGGATCTTATTGCGTCACGGTTCGCCCTCTCGCGGTTTGTACTGAGAGGTGCCAAGAGTTTGTTGAGAAGCTATGGGACCGAGGCCTGGTAACAATTGAAATCGTTCGTAATGACGGAAGTTGTGCCTACTTTTCTCTTCCTCGCGACGACGTCATCGCTCGCAACATCGACAAGGCCATAATAAGGGCAGCCGGAGAAGATCCCGACAATCGCAATCCTTCTCAAATCTTTGTCAAGGTTCCAATGAAACTGACTTTGGTTCAGTAAACAACAAGATAAACAAATAAAAATATATAGTCACTGTTTTGACTATATAAAGCTGTTTAATTACTGCCATTTTTGATCTGGATGACCATCAACACAACATCTGCAACCGCCATTGCATTCTGTACATCCCCATCGACCTCCAGGGATATATCCATTATACTCTTGATGGCTATAGTTATTTCTATCTAACTTTTCCTCACGTCGCATCTGTTGTCTTCTTTCTGTTTCTAGCTGTTTAGCTCTAGGATCATGAATATATGGACAGTTATATTCCCTATTACAACCTTTTGCAGAGAGATAATAAGTACAAGGTTTGTTGGTTTCTTTAGGTTTTGTCTTTCTAGCAGGTTTAGGTCTTCTAGTGTTATTGTTTGCAACTACGGCCGCCCTATTTCTATGGTAATTTGCTAAATCTGGGTCGTTGTTAACTTCCAAGATTGCTTTAATTCTCATGTTGGCGCTCTTGTTTTTATAAATACACGTTTTTGTATTTATTTTTTCATTTTTCCACTAACTTTTATTTTTATTCATTCAAGATAATAACAGGAGTGGCATAATCTGGAGGAATTTCACGAGATCTAGGAATATAAGGTTTGAATTTGTGGAAGGAATCGAACTTATTAACAGATTTTCTTCTCATAATTCTTTAAGATCTTAATACTAAAAAAGTTAGATAAGAATTTTAAAGATTATAAAAAACGAATTTTGAACTTTTCGAATTTTAAAAATTAAAATGACAGATGACTTTGAAATATTTAATGGTTTAGAGTTTCCTAATGGAACTAGAAAGAAATTTTCTAGAGTTCCTAGAAAGGTAAAAGTAATCGATATAACTATTCGTAATCATCCTGCTTACAACCGAAAAGGATCTAAACAGCTTGTAGCCACTGAAGATATTGCTGAAGGAGAGTATATCGGATCTTATGCGGGAAAAATCTGTCCTTTTGATCAAGATGGCGAGACAGAATGGAACCCTTATAGAATAACACCTAAAGATTGCAATTATGATATTGATGGATTAGAACTCGGTAATGAAACGCGTTTCATTAATGATGCTAAAGGAATTGGTAACAAAACTCCAAATGTCGAGTTTAGACTATCTAGAGGTAAGTTGGCAAAAGAATACTCGATGGTTGAAGCAATTGCCTTACGTGATATTAAAGCAAACGAAGAACTTCTAGTATCTTATGGAGATGGATATTGGACTGGTTTAGAAGAGTGGTACATGAAGCAAAATCCTCTCATTTGTTCCAAATGTAATTATAGAACTTCTAATAAACATAATTTACAGTCACACATTTACCGCACGCATGGAGCTGTTCATATTTGCGAGTATTGTGGTGGAAGCTACGGACAGGATCATATTAAGGAACATTTAAATACACATACTGGTGAAATGATTTACAAATGTGGAACATGTAATTTTACAACATTTAATAAGAGTTCTTTATCTATACATAAAAGACAGCATAATAAATCCGATTTCATTTATTCTTGTTTTGAATGCGATGCGACATTTATTCTTAATAACAGCCTAAAAAGTCATATTAGAGATGTTCATGAAAATGAAAAATTATTTGATTGCAAAATTTGTCCTTATAAATCGACAAATGAAAAGAGAATAAAAGAACACGTGAAGATTGTTCATGAAAAGAAAAAACCCTTTAAATGTGATAAGTGTGATTATTCTAGCAGTGGACCATATAATTTAAAGTTTCATATAGAAACAGTACATGAAAATAAGAGAAACTTTAAATGTAACGAATGCGAACTTAGTTTTAAAGAAGGAAAAGTATTAAAGCGTCATATTAATGAAATTCACAGCTTTGCTGAAATATTCAAATGTGAACAATGTGAGCATACTACCTTTAGAAAAGAATCTTTAAGAATTCACATAGATGGAGTACATAAAAAGAAAAAATTTGAATGCAAAAAATGTGAATATATAGCTCCTTATGCTAGTTGTCTGAGTAGACATGTGAAGCTTATTCACAATAAGAAAAAGGATATTAAGTGTAAAGAATGCGAATATTCTTGTTCCTTCGAACAAGATCTTAATAAACATATCGACTATGTTCATAAGAAATTAAAACTTTTTAAATGTAATCATTGCGAATACATTGCAAGACAAAAGGGTACTCTGAATAAACATATTAATATTATTCATAAAAAATCGAAACACTTGAATTCTGATCAATATGAAGATAAGAAAAGAACTCGAGAAGAAAATGAGTACAGCGAAGAAGAAGCTATTGAAGAAAAAGTATTAATTAGTGAAGAATTTAACAATAAAGCAATGATGTTAGACATCGACGAAGAGGAAGAAGATCTATTAACTCGTAATAGAACAAAATACCAAAAAGAAATGGATTTTAATGAACAAAATCCTAAACAGAGAATATCAATTAGCGAAATGTGTAACAAAAAGGCAAAGATGATTGATCCTGATGAAGAAGATTATGAATAATAATAAAATATATAATGAAGAATAAAATAACTAGATTATTTTATTAATAATCTTTCGCTGTATATCTACTTAATATTCGACGGCTTAAACATTGCTATAATAGAATTTTAATTAACTCACTATTGAGTTAATTTTTGCTATTAAGGTTGTTTGTGAATGCGATCGACTGAAAAATTAAAGGTTTAAGCTTCCTTTTAGATTGTAAACTTATTCATTCTATGATAAGTTTAGGAATGGTGTAGTCAGATCCTGTAAATTCTTTTCTAATACCATTTTTAGGTTTGTAGAATGGATCGAACTTGCTAACCGGAATCCAGTCAACTCCATATCTCCTTTTCATTTCACTAGTTGTTGTAGTATCATCATGGACGTAAGTTAACCAATTGTTTCTTTCTGCAATGATTGATAAACATTTGATATGATCCTGAACGAGTTCCCAATTTTTATGAATAAATGCTATATACTTTCTGATATAGAGCTCTAAGTGCCAATGAGGAGTTACTTTTTGCGCAGCGGTTGGCTTTTTAGGTCTAATAATTTTCTTCTCATAGTTCTTAAGGACGCTGTCATCGTAAACACAGGTTAGTAACTGTTCTACTGGCTTGGCAATTTGATTGGTGACATAAAGTAGAGTATCAAGAACGTTGTTATTTTCAATAAACAAATCTGGGGCTTGCATTTTAAAACCTTTCAAACATTCTCCATAAGTCTTGACATAAAGATATTCAAGATCTTCTCCAGGTTTATGGATTCTCCCTTGCTGTCTCAAATTATCAGCAAAACGAGCCATAGTTGATTGGAGACTCTTGTAATTCTGTCCTAATCTCTGACTAAAAGTATAATCTGGCAATTCATAATCTCTTCTCATGATTTTCTTTGCCATTTCGTGGAGATGATCAAATAGATCTTGAATTGGTATTTTAAGCATCATTTTAATTAAAATTGGATCGAAATTTTTATAGACTATCCCACAAGAATTTCCTCTTACAGAGATGAGACCTCTAATATAAAGCAATTTCTTCTCTTTGACCTCTTTTTCAGTTGGCATTTTTCCAGGACTCTCACGATCAATCTTAATACCGGCATATCGCTTCTTAGTAATAGTAAAGAACACTAAGAAATAGTTCTCCCAAGCCATGCTAATTTCTTCCTGTCCTTGCTCATGAAACTTCTTGCTGATATGGGCACTAATCATTTTAGCCTTTTCTGTAAAGTTCTCTCTTGTTATGAAGCCCTCTGGGAACTTAACCATTACGGAATCAGTATCTCCATAGACTAG
>Ga0302320_10012148_pt1 | contig 18129 bp, 14 predicted proteins | sample Bog_T0_3_FD_202130 | JGI IMG/M metagenome (GOLD analysis project Ga0302320, IMG submission 202130) | Peat permafrost microbial communities from Stordalen Mire near Abisko, Sweden - Bog_T0_3 | ecosystem: Environmental > Terrestrial > Soil > Wetlands > Peat | place: Sweden: Abisko, Stordalen Mire...
GAAACGGCAGAAAGGGAAAAAACATGAAATTAGAAGAAGTCAACACACGAACCAAAGAGGCCGTGGATTTCCTCGTTGCAGCATTGGAGTCCGGTCACAGTGAAGTCCTCACCGCATACCTCGGAGCCATGGCGAAGTTTCACACCTACAGCTTTGGCAATATCATGCTCATCGCACGCCAGAAGCCCGACGCCACCAACGTCGCTGGACTTCGCACTTGGAACTCGCTTGGCCGCTTCGTTAAACGGGGAGAAAAAGGCATTTTCATTCTCGCCCCGATGGTCGGAAGACGAAGCACGAAGGATGTCGCGACCGAAGAGCCGAGTGAAGACGCATCAACGGAAGGTCAGCGGACGCTGTACGGCTTCCGGGCCGTCTACGTTTTTGATCGGAGTCAAACGGAGGGGAAAGACCTTCCAGCGTTGACCGAAGTGCAGGGCGATGTCAGCGGCTACCGCGAACGCTTGGTCAGGTTTGTGGAAGCCCACGGCATCACGCTGAATTATTCCGACAAGATCGGACCCGCCAAGGGTCTGTCCTACGGCGGGAAAATCACGCTGCTTTCCGGGATGCAACCCGCCGAGGAATTTTCCACGCTGGCGCACGAGATCGGCCATGAACTTTTGCACCGGGGTGAACGCCGCACCCTGACCACCAAGCAAGTGCGCGAAACCGAAGCCGAGGCTGTGGCCTTCGTTGTCTGCCAAGCCATCGGGTTGGAGACGGGAAGTAGCTCGGCGGATTACATAGCCCTCTGGCATGGAGACGCCAGTCTTCTGCGCGAGAGCTTGGAAGCCGTTCAGCAAACCGCTGCCGTGATCCTCGGGGGCATTGCTCCCGAGCCTCCGGCGGCGACCGCAGCCGCATAACCGCCAACAGCGAAGACATTCCGGCGCATACGCGCAACGTGTGCGCCGATCACCACTAACCAGAAATACAACCGAATGAGAGGAGAAGAAGTCATGCAAGCTATGCAGAGTGCAGTTCCGAACAACGAATATCGAAACATCTCAATCGCCGCATTGGTCGAGTCGGGCACGAATCCACGGAAACGATTCGATCCGGTTGCATTGGAAGAACTGGCCGCGAGTTTCAAAACGCAAGGTGTTCTCGCGCCCCTGCTAGTGCGCGAACTGGAGGAAAGCAAGTACGAAGTCGTAGCCGGAGCGCGTCGTCTGCGCGCCGCTCGGATCGCAGAACTTGAAAACCTTCCCGTCCGCATCGTCAAACTCACGGACGCGGAGGCGATTGAAGCCCAGTGCGTTGAAAATCTCCAACGTCAGGACATCCACCCGCTTGAGGAAGCTCTGGGTTTCCGGGCATTGCTTGAACTCGGAGAACCCACCTACACCATTGCCAGCATTGCAGCCAGGACGGCGAAAAGCGAGGCGTACATTTACGGCAGAATCAGGCTCGCCGACCTCATCCCGCCTGTGGCCGAGGCGTTCCTGAAAGATCAGATCACCATCGGACACGCCTTGTTGATCGCCAAGCTCCCGGCTGCGCAACAGCAGGAAGCGTTCACCGCCGCTTTTCGTGGCATGTGGACGAGCGACGGAAACACGCAAGTCCTCATCCCCGTGCGTGAACTGGCGGTGTGGATCGAGGCCAACATCCTGCTGCAACTGGCATCCGTGCCGTTCGACAAACAGGATGAAACCCTGGTGCCCGAAGCAGGTTCGTGTGTCAATTGCCCGAAACGGACGGGCTTTAACAAACTACTCTTTCCCGATGTCCAAAAGGATAGCTGTATTGACGCCCAGTGTTTTCGTCAAAAGCTCGACGTTCACATATCGAAGACACTCGAAAGCAAGCCTAAGTTGGTACAGATTTCTTCGGCGTGGAATTCCCGCGAGGGCGCTCCCTTGGGGCGCAACCACTACGTGGAACTCCAAGTCAAGAAAGTCAAGACCAACGGAACAGCGACGAAGTTGCCGCCCGTCCAGAAGCCTTGCGAGAAGATGACGGAAGCCATCGTGATGGACGGCGGCAAGCGCGGACAGCTTGTCAAAGTCTGCGCCGACCCAGCTTGCCGCGTTCATCACCCAAACACGCCCTCTCCCGAACAGGTTGCGCGGGAGCGGATCGAGGAACGAAAGCGCATCGAAAAAACCAAGCTGGCAATCACCACTCGGCACCGGGCTTTGGCAGCAGTGTTGGAGCGGGTGTCAGCGCCATTGAAGAAGGCCGACCTTCTGACCATAGTCCATCACGTCATCGGCCAACTGCCCTACAACCAAGTGCCGACTCTGGCGAAGCGACACAAGGTCGAAGAAGGCAAGAGCACGAAGACTCCGCAGGAGCTTCTGGCAAAACGGGTCAGCACCTATGACGAAGCCGCGCTCTGCCGGATACTGCTCGAAATCAGCCTGCTCGACTCTGCTTACATGCGTTCTGGCGCATCCGACAAGCTACTCGACGATGCTGCCAAGCGGTATCGCGTCGATGTCGAAAAGCTGGAGAGGGCCGTGGTTGCTGAGTTTGCCGCGAAGCGCAGTAAGGAGGGCAAACCTAAGACCAAGCTAAAAACAAAATCCGTGGGTTAACCCGGTTGCGGACGATTCGGGCGGAGCGGCTCCATCCACTCCGCCTATTTTTTCGTCCTATACTGTCTTCATGTGCGGTCGCTATCGCCTCGCCCGGAATAAGGAGATTCTGGCCGAGACATTCGATGTAGACAATGATGTTGAGTGGAGCCCTCGCTATAACGTTGCTCCCGGCCAGAATGTGCCAGTGGTTCGACAAGATGCGGCCCGGCCCTTGCGCTCGATTTCGCTGGCGCGCTGGGGATTGATCCCGTCCTGGGCAAAGGATGCCAAGGCCGGATACAAAATGATCAACGCCAGAGCGGAGACAGTCGCCGACACGCCCGCGTTCCGAGATCCCTTCCGATCTCGCCGTTGCTTGATCCCTGCCGACGCGTTTTATGAATGGTCGAAGCAAAGCAAACAGAAATGTCCCTTCTGCTTTTCGATGGCGGACGATTCGATCTTCGCCTTTGCCGGTATCTGGGACCGATGGAGGAACCCAGACAGAGAATGGTTTGAGACCTGTTCCATCATCACGACTTCGGCAAATACTCTTCTGTCCGGAATTCACGACCGAATGCCTGTCGTCGTGAAACCCGAAAGCTACGACCTCTGGCTCGATCCGGGCTTTAAGAGGGCCGATGCTCTTCACGACTTGCTCAAGCCATTCCCCGCCGACGCCATGCGCTACCATCGTGTGAGCACTCGCGTGAATTCAGTGAAGAACGACGATCCCGCCTGCGCCGAGGAATTCATTCCGACACTGTTGTTTTAGAGCGCGACTATTCGGGAACACCTTCGCTCCTCAGCAGCAGGGCGTTTTGCCGGTACCAATGCACCACGCAGGCCTGTCCTTGCAGGCCCGCTGCGACGACCTTCCGCAGCACAAGAGCTTCCGACCACAGAAATAGCTCAGCTATACTGAGAGCCCACCCCGGAGAAGGACCGAATGGCAAACGAGGAATGGTGGCGCCGTCACTGGCGGGCAGGCCTCACGGTACTGAGCGGTGGGGTAATGCTCGGATCGTTTATCGCGCGGGATCAGATACTCTCTGGCACGCAGGATGAATTGCGCGGGCTGGACGCCGCGGCTACGACCATAAGCGTTCAAACCGCGGTGTCGAACGTCAATCTCGGGGTGCTCACGGCAGTAAACATGCTGAGTCATCCCACTGGACAGCAATGTGCACCCAAAACGGCAGCGCAAGTCAAAACGGTAGGAGACGGAAGAGCAGAGGCCGTTTGCGTGCTGTCGACGTATGCGGGGACGAAACCGATCCTTGATACGCTGACCGACGCGGCCCGGCAGATGCCGAGCGATAGTCAGCGAGCAGCGAAGGTCGCCTTGCTCGAAAAGGTGTGGAACGGGATGGGCGAGAAAACTCTGCAGCTCCAGGACATCGTACAGAAGGATACACGCCCAGACAATGCGTCGCTCAGCACCGACCTGGCTATGCAACTCACCAAGACCTACACAGATATCTCCTCTTTCATTCAGGTGATGGCAACAATGATCCAACAGGAGCGCGAGGCCATTGAGGCAGAGAGGCAGAGCCTGAATCACAAAGCTAAGGTGGCGACATTCTGGACAGACGGCCTCTTCCTGCTAGGCTGGATCATTACCGTCGGCGCAAAGCTCGAAGGTGTGGATGATGTAGTTGAGTGACAGCTTTATCACGGATTTCGTCCTCTCGAATGCCATCCAGATCGCCCAGCACTATCGGCAGCCTGTTTACAACACGAGGGATTCTTGATTGGTAAAGACTCGATAAGTGGCACCATCGCCGAGTCACTCACCGAAGGGGATTGGTACTGGGAAGGCGGCACAGCGGAAGCCATCACGCCAATCGGCGTAAATGCTCAGGGACCTGTCAGACGGCCGACCTTTCCAGGTTTGACAGCAGGACTTCAGCAGCGAAGTGCAGTGAAACAAGTGAATGTGACGGGAGCGTTAAAACTACCGAAGTGCGGTAAAGAATGGTTATTCACAACGTTGAGTGGTGTACCATCTTCCCGACAACTCTCTAAGGTTGTCTTGGACTGCGTGATTGACCGGCAACAGGAAACTCGCGGCCTATTTCGTAGCGAGAGTTTTTATGGTGACAGACCCAGCCTCTGGCATCAGGCACGAAGTCCAACAGTTGATTCAACTGCAAATTGACACCCTGCGTCTCGAATCGTCCCTGACATCTTCGCAGCTTTGGGAGTACCGCTCACGATTCGTGGCGTTCGCACGACGATCGAGCTCGCGGCTCCGCCATATCAATCAGGAAAGAACGCGCAGTTTCGAGCATGACGATCCAACCTAGGAATGGCAGTTACACTTTTTTCTCCTCCGAAATGCCCGCACGGAATCAAGCAGTCGAGCCACGCACGGAAGCCACCCGCTAGTGGGGGTGGCAATAGCTTGAACTCCCGGACGTAAGTTTGCAGAATCAGACTCAAAACTCCAGGCACGAATGATCAAGATGTTAGGGTGGGCGTCTTAATACCCACTGCTGTTCTAATCTCAGCTGGTCCTAGTTTGGTCAAATCCGAGCCGAGTTTCAGACCCAGTCCCCAGAGGAATGCTTCGATATAGTTCCCCATCGTGCCGAAGCCGGCGTTTTTCCAGATGAGTACGTACAGTCCCACGACAGTTACCGTAAGCACCGAGAGAACGTCGAGCAGTTGGGTGGTGGCGATCACGCGGTGAACAATCGTGTCCTCGGAAGGCAGCGCGGGCAAATGCCCATCGACGGCCACTCTTGCCGTCGGCTCTTTGGCCAGAATCGTTTGAATCTTCGTATCCAGGTTCGCCAATGGCTGCGCGGTCGCGCCCAGTGTGTCCATCTCCTGAAACAAAGGAATCAATGCCGGTTGGTTTGCTCCTTGCCCGTTCCACATTTGAAATAACTCAGCAAACCCGTGCTGTACGATTCGGTTCATGCCCTCGATCTCGTCGACAACAGAGACGGAGCCGGTTGGCGGCACCACAGCGCCCGCAATGATGCTGAGTTCCTTATCATTCAGCAGTTGAGGAATACCGACCTTCTGTATTTGCTTAAGGTGGGTCAGGCTCTGTGCGGGCGCCGGTGCAACAGCTTGCGGGATGCTCTGCAGAATCTGGATGAGATTACTCATAACCTTCTGAAGCCGCACGATCAATACCTGGTTAGCTGCCAATTGGCGTTGGCGGGCAACCCAAAACAGCGTAAACCAGGAGAGCAAAGCGCCGACCGCAATCGCAATTCCGCCAATAAGCCAGGAATAACGCGGCCGCACGAACACTTTTAGAGGGATCGATTGTGCTCCGGAATCTTGACTGGCACCGACCCAAAGCGTCCCTGAGTATTTGCCCGCCCGCAGGAACTTCTTGTCCAGACGAATCGAGAATTTCGTCAAAGCCGTCGTTGAGATGTCTCCGGTGCCTCCGTCTGGTCGCACAAGCTGAAATGCCTCGGTCGGCAGTTGAGCGGAGGAATCTTCATCTCGCAAACTACCAGCAACGATCTTCGGATCACCAATATGGTCTTTCAAGGCACGAAGAGCAAAGGTCGTTTGGACGTTTTCTTCGCTCCCATTCGTGACAATGTCCCACGGAGGGTAAACGATTTGGAGTTGCGACGAGGTACCGACCGCAGGCTCCGCGGCGACCAAACGTCCCAAGGAAACAAACAGCAATCCAGCCAAAAACAGTGTCGAGCGCATCATGGCGGCTCCTTCAAAAGCAAATTTACCCCGGGACTGTGCTCCGTTAGCGGGAAACCCTACCTCCGGCTCAGGCTTCCATTGCTCGCATCTCTGCCGCCGAAGGATTACGTTCGAGTTCGTCTCACTTCTTGACCACTAAGCGATCGGGACTCCCAGAAACTATGGTCATTTTTGTCGTTTGCTGCAGGGCCGGGACATGAACAAGCAGTTGTTTCGCTGCGTCTATCGTCCACGTACCTTGTTGCTCCTGAGGAGCATCCGTCGGAGCGATGCCGAGGACCGCCGCGCTTCCGTCCGGTCGAAGTTCAAAGCCGGTTCGGCCGCGCGAGCGAGGGAAGGGATACGTTGACGGACGAAACACCATCTCGTTCTCAGTATCCTCCTCGTGGGAATGCAGCCAGCGCTGGCTCAGAACGCTGGGAGAGATGCCCTCTTCATTCATGTCGTCTCCATTACCACCGGTCGCATAATAGACTGTTGCACTCTGGCCTGCCCGTTGCCCGTCAACGAAGACCTCGGTCCATCGAGCGCAGCGCTTATGCGAGCGACCTGGCCAGGGGTAAACATCACCATGGTGTCGTCGTCGACGTAATCCATGTAATTCATAAACATGTCGCCATTGGGCCCGTTATTGCACGTGACATGAGGGAACGCCGGCTTACCATAGTTCGGGGCCTGCTGCGGAGGAGTGTCATCCACTAGGTCCGTCCCACTGCAATCAAGTCTATCGCCCCAGATATGGATCAGATTCAGCCAGTGCCCAACCTCATGAGTCGTTGTCCTTCCCAGATTGAACGGGGCTGTTGCGGTGCCGATCGTCCCAAAGGCCGTGTACAAAATCACGACGCCGTCGGTCGCTGCCGGTCCTCCTGGAAATTGAGCATAGCCGAGCAGGCCACCACCCAGGTTGCAGACCCAGATATTGAGAAAGCGGTCCGAAGGCCAAGGATCAGCCCCTCCTGTGGCCGCAGACTTTACTTTATCGTCAGTGGTAAAGGATTGCGCACCAGCCTGCACACGGTCGATCCCGTTGGTCGGTTTGCCGGCTGGATCCACCGTCGCGAGAGCAAACTGAACCTGAGCATCCGCCACCAGATTGGACCAAACTTGGGGAACGTTTCCTTTGTCGGCATTGGCGGCGCCGTAGTCCTGGTTAAGTACGGGGATTTGACTTTGGACTTGGGCATCGGAGATATTCTGAGTTGCGTCGCCGTATACGACGTGCACTACGACGGGAATGGTGACTGGTCCTGTGCGGCGGCTTCTCGCTCCCCACAACATAAATCGCGACGTGTAGCGTTCGATGTCTATTCGATTTTGCTGATAGGCGCGATTCTCAAGCAGCCGATGGTGTACTTCGGACGCGCCGCACGAGCGGTGCGGTGGAACCTTTAGTGCGTTAGGCATATCTTCTCCTTAAAGTATTGATATCTTGCTTAGCCGGGGCCCCAAGGCAATGGTTCACTTCTTGATGGCTTTGGCAACCGCACTAACCGACACCTTGAATCCAAAAATTCCCTTGAACGTGGTTTTCTGTGATTCGCCGTTCAGCGACGAATTTTGTCGATCGAACACGATCCCAGCAAACGGTTCGAACCACGGCAACCCGAAAGCAACGCCAGCCATTGTGTGTTGCAAAACCTTTCCCTTTATGGGCAGTCCTGCAAATGGGTGCGGGACCCAACGGAAAGCTGCCAAACCCGGTTGAGCGGCAGGAAAGTACGCGTCGAAAGTGACGTACACGTTTTGTTGCGTGATGCTGCTCGGCGCCAACGTCCCCGAACTCGATTGGTAGGTCACATCCTTGTAGCTGGTGACCGGCACTGCGAAGCTCAATCCTATGTACGACGGCTTCTCGTTCGCATAGGTTTGGGTGGCCAGCTGGTTCGAGGCGGTGTTTTGCCCGGCGGCTCCTGCGGTTTTTCCTTTTACAGGGGTGGAGGTCGACTCCAAAGACGCTGTAACCTTTATGCTCGAAGTGGAATACTGCGAATTGAAGTCAGAATAAGACCAGTATCCTACTGATCTTATTGGCGGTGGCGGCGGTGCCCTTAGGTCCTTCGCAGTCGAGGCTCCGGGAAGAACCATCTGGAGAACCGTATTCAGATCTTGGATGAACTGCGTCTGCTGCTTGGAAACTGCAACGTTGTAGGAGACCGGATGCAGCAGACATTTGTCCGTCCAGCTTGTCCCAAGATTGTCGAGGCAGGTTTGAGTTATCGACTCATCCGACGTGCTCCCATCCGGGTTGAGGTCAACATTGAAGTGTATGTACACGAATCTGTACTTAGTCCGGCCTGCGATGGTTGTGCCCTCGAAAAGTTGCTGCTTTGTCTTCACATAAAAGTCATACGTATGGGAGTGCGGATCGTAAACGTACCACTTGTCAAACTTGGCTGTGGTGTGAGCCGCATCTTTCCAACCCAGTACGTGGATAATGACAACCGTCTCGCTGTCGGTGGCAGCGACAGGTGTTGGCAATGTGCCAAAAAGGTCCTGGAGCGTACCGAGGGCGTCCGCCGCATTGATTTCTCCAGTAGTGGAGAGATTCGCTGCGTTCCGCAGCTTGACTAGGTCCGGTTTCTGCAGGATGTTTATCGGACTGGTCACCGCAAATGTTTGGGTATCAGAATTTGACTGGGACATCGAAATGCTTGCAAAGACCAAGACAAAAGTAAGAAATCCTGCGACATTTCTAAACACGGTGAGCACCTCCGTTGAATTGGCGTGAGCGGAACGATTGCCTTCACACAGCTAGAAACGAGAAAGAAAGTCCGAATCCTTTTGCGGCATTTGTTCTTGTTTGCTGAGGGCATCGATGACTTGTAGCTATGCCCTATAACGGCTGAAACTTCGTGTAGAATTCGGAGCACTGTGCTTTGGGGTCCTAGTGACACGTCATTCGTCCATGTCCGCGGAGGAACTGATCCACGCCTGCGCCGAATCCAACGACGGCCCGGCGTGGGAGGAATTCGTTGTCCGCTTTCAGCGCCCGATCAGTCTTTCCATTCTTCGCATTGCTTATCAGTGGGGCAGCATTCCGCAGCAGATTGTTGACGACTTAGTCCAGGAAACCTTCCTCAAGCTCTGTGCCGACAAGTGCCAATCATTACGCGAGTTTTCCATTCAGCATCCTGATGCAGTTCTCGGCTATATAAAGACAATCGCGGTCAACGTTGGTCACGACCACTTCAAGTCACTCCGTTCTCAAAAACGTGGCTCCGGAGAGGCAGCTCAGTTGCTCGATGACGTTGAGCCGCCGGCTCCGAGCGGGGACTTGGGCGGCCAGGCCGCGATAGAACGTCAAGTCCTTCTTAAAGAGATCGACCATTGTCTTGAGAGCTGTTCCGAAGGCTCCGACAAAGAGCGAGACCGTCTCATTTTTTGGCTTTATTACCAACAAGGTATGAGCGCCAAGGCTATAGCAGCTCTGCCCACAGTGGGCTTAGGCGCAAAGGGTGTCGAAAGTGCAATTCTGCGACTGACGCGCCTAGTGCGTGAACAACTTACAGGTTTGCGAGTTCGAAGCTCTGAATCAGAGCAGCCGGACGAAAAAGGATTTCGCCCGGCAGAATCGTATTGATAGGAGAAGCTGTTTTGACACGGCCATTGGACAAACATCTCGACAACGACGAGCTTGATGCTCTCGTTTCGTCGCACGCGGCAAGTGTCACGGATTCGGGGCGACTCTCGGAGCAGGCTCTGGGGGAGGCCCAATGCCATGCTGAGTCTTGCCAGGACTGCATCCGGAAGGTGCAGATGCACAAGTCCGTGCAGAGCGAAATTTTGGGAATAGGCGTGCCCAGCAATGTGCCAGCGGGTCCTGATTGCATCTCGGATGTCGAGTGGCTCAACGTAGCAGCCGGTCTGCTACCGGAAGTGAAGACGAGAGAGCTAATGAAACACGCGGCCCAATGCGGACAGTGTGGACCTCTGCTAAAGAGTGCAGCGGAGACGCTCGCGGATGAAGCGACACCCAGCGAAGAAAGATTGCTGGCATCGCTGAACAGTGTGCAAACCGAGTGGCAGAAGAGTATGGCCGCAACGTTGCGCGAGAATGTTCAAGAGCGACAGCAGAAAGCGGCCCCGTGGTGGCGGAAGATGTTTGCCTGGCCGAGTCTGGCGTATGGATTCGCTGGGATCGCCGCCGTTGTTCTCGTGGCGTGGTTCGGGCTGCGGACTTTACGTCCTCCGTCCGCCGAACAGCTGCTGGCACAGGCATATACGGAGCATAGAACGCTAGAAGTAAGAATCGCCGGTGCAAAGTACGCTCCAGTGCGAGTGGAGCGCAGCGCCAACAAATCGAATTTCGATAAGTCCCCTTCTTTATTAAAGGCCGAGGCTCTGATCGGCGAGAACCTGGGCAAGAATCCGAACGATCCCACGTGGCTTCAATCTCGCGCCCGCGCAGATCTGCTGGATGGCAACTATGAATCGGCGATCAAGTCGTTGCAGCACGCTCTGGAGATGGAGCCTGATTCGCCCGGCCTGTTGACCGACCTAGGTTCGGCATATTTTCTGCGCGCGGAGTCTGCCAACCGGCCGATTGACTACGGCAACGCCATCGAATCTCTTGGCAAAGCGCTAGCCAAATCGCCAGAAGATCCGATCGCACTCTTCAATCGGGCGCTCGCCTGCGAGCGCATGTTTCTGTATGCGCAAGCCGTTGATGACTGGGAACACTATCTCCGCGTCGATCCGCAAGGCGAATGGGCGGAAGATGCACGGAAACGACTCGCCGAACTGAAGCAGAAGCAGGAACAGCATGAGAAAAGTCTGGCGGAACCACTACTGCGGCCAGCGGAGATAGCAAAAGCCAGAGCGAACGATGCAGCCGTAAACGCCAAGATCAACGAACGGATTGAAGAGTATCTGCACCTTGCGGTCACCGACTGGCTGCCGAAGGCTTATCCGGCGCAGTCGTCTGTACAAACGTCAACAGAGATTCAGGCTGCCCTTGGTGTTTTAGCCAAAATGGCAGAAACATTACACGGCGATTCTTGGCTAGCTGGACTACTAAGTAATACCCGAGGACGGAATTTCCCGTCCGCCGTTCTGTTGCTCGCATCCGCTGTGCGGTCCAAAGACACGGGCGACTATTCCGAGCAACTCAATGCGGCGCGGCGCGCTAGTCAACTTTTTCGCTTGGAGGGCAATCTAGCAGGCGAACTACGGTCAGAGGCCGAGGAGATCTATGCGGAGCACATGCTTTACGAGGGGCGACCTTGCATGTCGCTCATCCGCAGTCGGAGTGCACAGCTTGAACTCACCGGTTATGCATGGCTCCAATCGGAAGTAAGCCTGGAGGAGTCGAACTGCGCTGGCCTCCTCGGCGACCTTGGAACCACCCAAGCGGCTGTTGCCAAGGGCATCAGCCTAGCAAAGAATCATAATTACCGCACCCTTTACCTTCGCGGCCTAGGGTTTGAAGCTGACGCGGAGGCATCCTTAGGGGACGCCACAAAGGATTTTTCGCTTGCCACAGAGGGCCTGCGCATCTTCTGGTCGACTCCCGTCGAAGTGATGGAAGGCTACAACTTCTACACAGACTTGGATACAGCCGCTGACAACCTCCGCCTTCCTAGGTTGCAAGTCGCTCTCTGGCGACAGGCCACTGCGCTTATTGACTCACATCCAGATCTGCTCCAACGCGCGATGGCCCATCGCTGGTATGGAAATTCCGCCTACCTTGCCGATATGTCGCCCTTGGCTGCGGAAGAATTCGCTAAAGCGAGCGCGCTGTTCGCCGTTGCGCCCAAAACTCCGGCCACAACGCGCGACCACATGGACGCAGAGATTTGGCTCGCCCGAATCGAGGCTCGGCAGGGTGATATGGCACGAGCCTCAGCTCGACTCCAGCAGATGCAGCCAGTTCTCGACGGCGTACCGAGCTTTGCGCCTGAGATTGGCTTTTACAGCACACAGGCCGAAATCAACATGCGCCGTGGTGATTTCTCCGGCACCGATTCGTCCCTTCGGTCTGCCATTTTCCTTGCGGAATGGGCCTTAAATTCGTTCTCTTCTGAGGATGAGCGCCGCCAGTGGGCCGAACAAACCCAAGATGCTTATCGCGATCTCGTCGCCTGGAGATTTCGGGAAGGCGATGTCAACTCGGCCCTTGAGCTTTGGGAGTGGTACAAGGGTGCGGAGCTAAGAGCTGTGCAGTCGGTCCATCACCCTTTGAAGGGTCTAGAAATTAGCTCCCCGCCCGATGCGCACGACGCCCCGCCTCTGCCCGAACCCACCGTAGTAGCAGTTCAGATGTCCTCTTTGCGAGAAGAAACCATAATTACCTATGCAGCCTTCCCTGAGGGAATCGCAGTTTGGTCCTATGATGACCGCGGCATTTTCTCGCAATGGGTTGCGCGACCGCTGCCTGAAGTGATGGACCTTACTGCTCGCTTCCACGCGCTCTGTTCCGATCCATCTTCCGACCTATCGGTGCTCCGCACGACCGCTCGCTCACTCTATGACCTACTCGTCGCGCCCGTTGAAGAACGCATCGGCGGCGGGAGGGTTCTCGTTTTTGAACCGGACGAAATTTTGGCAAGTATTCCATTCGAAGCCCTGCTCGATCGCACTGACCATTATCTAGCCGAGCAAAGCACCGTTGTTATCTCGCCAGGCCTCTATCAGGTAATGCACCTCCGGCCCTCTATCAGAATGACGCCAGAATCCCCCGCCCTAGTCGTCAGCGTCCCGTCGCCGGGAGAAGAGGGTTGGACGCCGCTGGCAGACGCCGAAGGCGAGGCACAGGCTGTAGCTGGAAGCTTCCGCTCGGCTCGATGGCTCAAAGGCCCCGACGCCTTTCTCTCCGCGATTCAACAGAATTTGCGCGGCACCGTCGTATTTCATTACGCGGGACACGCTGTCACCTCGCCGGAGCGCAACGGTCTCGTATTAGCCGAGCGCGATCCTAGAACTCACCTCTCTCGCTTACTTACCGCGCAAGACCTCCGCAGAGGCGACAACGCCAAATTGCAGCTTGCCGTTCTGTCCGCTTGCCAGACTGGCAGCCGCCCGGATGCCGCAGATTCCGGGAATGAAGGATTAGCCAACGCCTTCCTTCACTCCAAAGTGCCACATGTAATCACGAGCCGATGGAACATCGATTCCTCAGAAACCGCAGTTTTCATGAAGCAATTTTACGCGCGGCTGCTAAGTGGCGAGGATGTCGCCCATTCGCTTCACGCCGCAGAGTTGGGGCTCGCCTCCCAGCCCGCCTCGGCACATCCGTATTACTGGGCGGTATTTGAACTTCAGGGAGTTAGATAGAGTGCTTCAGGAGAAATGAAAATGAGGATTCGATTTGAGAGTGTTATCTGCTTCTTCGCTTTGCTCACTTGCGCAAGTTCCCTTTTCGCAAAAACACATCCACTTGACGTTGCCTTGGAAGGCCCCTGGATATACCTGGAGGATGCCCAATTCGATGACGGAAGCGGTCACACAAAGCCAGTGCTTGTTGTGATGGCCCCTAACTCAACCGGCCACAACCTGCCGATTTTTAGTACGGGTCGTGGGTTTCAGATTCTCCCATCGGGCCACGTGTATTGTCTCGGTGATACCACCACTTGCGCGCCCGGCACGCCCAGCCAATCCAAACTGGTTAGCGGGAATTACCCGGACCTACGATTCGTCAAGGTCAAAACAATGCCGGGCTGGAAGTGGTATCAGAGCATCACGCAGGATTCTTGGATTTTGATATTACCGATGCCGGACTCCGCGAGTAATAACGGCGTTGATCACATTACTTTGGAACCTGGTTTTGCCGCCCCTGCCGTGCCGAATGGCACCTCCGAAACGATCGGCAGCATTGGAATGTATCTCCACTACGCAGACTGGGATACTAGTAAGTTGACCCTCTTCCGATGCGCCGATCACAAGGTGGACCGCTGCGACAATCCCCAGGCAGCGGGTGCCCCGCAGGATAACTACGGCACCCTGAGCATATCAATGACGGTTGTGCCAGAGACTGATACGACCTACTATCCGTCAAGATGTGAATACCACGTGCGTGCCGCGTACCATGCAATGATCCTTTTCCTCGACAGTACGCCGCTCAACTCAGGCCGCAACAGAAATCAGAGCCAAGGTTATATTGACCTTCGTCAAATCGATGACTCGTATGATCCTAGCTGTTATTATTGCGATCCACAGGAACCGAATACCTCCTGCCCCCCTATGCCGATGGCAGAGGGTTACGCCGCGACCGATGCGAAGGAACTGCTTGGGCAGATCGTCGCTAATCTCAGGCAGATCGACTCCAAGGACAAAGAAGGTTTGAACATCGAGAAGTTGAATGATGAGCACGAGAAGTGGACTGGGGCGGTTCCCGATCCCTCCCAGCTTGCACAAATCCAGGGTCCATTGCATCAATCTCTGCAAGGCGTGCAGAAGCTCTATCAGCAGGAGTCTAGAAAGGATAAGGCGCCACTAGTGGCCGTGCGCGACCAGGAACGAAGGTTGATCGCTTACGCTATACGCATAGATTCTGCCACTAGCGGCAAAGACTGTCGCGTAGCGCAAATGCTGGTAGACAATAACTAGAACCCATCCGCGCACGCGACGCGAAGTGTTGGTGGCGTGGAAACTGTCGACGCCTCTGAGTACGCGCAATTGGCCCGCGCTAGACATCATCGGAGAGCTATGTTCAGATGGAAGCAATTGGTAGGGGTGACCGTCGTTCCCCTCATCGTCTACGCCTATAGCCCGCTGAAAGAGCATGCCCTCAATCACTACGCGATTCGTTGGTATTACGACCAGAACTCCTCAAAACGCACTGCTGACGTTCGAGTTCGCAATTTGTCTTCGGATACGTCCATGCCGATCACCGTGCGCATCGGCGACTCCGACCTGAAGATCCAGAATTTCGAGTACGCAGATCCATGGGATGGCCCTCGCATTCGCTATCTCAGCTCGGCGCGCCATTCCGAAACCCTTCGCCAATTCGATCTGTCGCTGAAGCGTCCCCTCCTGCTCGATGAACATCTCGTGTCCACGAGCTTGCAGGATATCGAGGATGAGCTGGAAGCTGCGGCCCTTGATCGCAGCGTGCCCAGGCTGCACAGAACGTCGGACTTGTTGAAGGAGATGACCTTTCCCAATCACCTGCTCTGGCTGGAACAGTGCCGCGTACAATCTCCGGCGTCTCATCCTTGCTGCATGGAGCGAGCTTGGGAAAAGTGGGAATACATGCTGCGAGGCATCCAAGCCGATGAAATCGTCTTCTGGAAGCAGGCTGCAGGCGTGCAAGTGGGGTTCTCTGACTTCCATTTCATGCCCCATGGCCAGACTGATTTCGTCCTGGCGCTGCCCGTCGGCCACTCCGCCCTGTTGCATGTACAGTACGGATTTGAAGCTGTGCGAATTCCCCAAGTAAGCTCGACCGAAGGTCCCGTACTGCGAGTGAAAGATGAACACGATCTCGACCGGCCGATTTGGCAGATGTTTCTTGCCTACTGGCAGCCGGAATATGCTGGCGAGACTGCGATCGCAATCCTCGCCCTGGTAACTGTGCCGTTGTGGATTTCATCGAAATTCCTCAGCACCCACACCTTGGTGAATCGAGCCCTCAGCAAGGCGAACAAGCTGGATACCGCCGCCGAGTGGGAGGAAGTCTACGGGAGGATAAGATTTTCCTTGAAAGATAAGTTCGATTCGCATCGCGCCACGCTGGGGAAACCGGCGTCAACGCTCGGCTCCGAGGCGTTATTCGATTACTTGCGGGGCCATCTCCAGTTAGCTTACGGGAGCGGACTCGGTCGCTTCCAAAATGAGCCGCAGCTGCAAATCGAAATCAACCGCGGGATGCTGATCCTGGCGAGCATATGACGCCCGATAAGGCCATCGCCCGCCTTCAAAAGAAACCCAATGATCCTGAGGCTTGGGAATCCATCTACAAGCACATGCAAAGTCGGCTGAACGCCTACGTTACCTCTCTGGTGTGCACCTTCAGTTCCGGCCCAAAAGAGCCACCACGCGATGTCGTCCACGACGCATTGTCTGGCTTTTGGAGCCGATGGCCGGAAATCAAAAAGACAATTCCTGATGAGGCGGCTGCCTACGCCTACCTGAAGACCTCTTGCCGAAACTCGTTGATCGATAAGTACCGCCACGACCGCAGCGCACAGCCGCTTCTCGACTTTCTAAGTCTCAAGTTCAACCAAACTTCGGAAGATTCAATCGTTCGCAGCCTCCTGGTGCGGGAAGTGATCGCCGCCATCCCAGGCGATTGTGGGGCGCTTTTGCGATCCTATGTGAATGACGGTTTAAGCCTCGCACAAATGGCGGACCGCGAAGGCGCCTCCCCCTCTGCCTTTTATTCGCGATGGTATCGCTGCCTCGAAAAGGCCCAGGATCTGGTCCAAACCAAAAAGCCAAGAGGATGAACCTGTAAGTTGTTAATTTGGAGAGGCTTACAAATAGCAAACTTCGGCGAAGAGAAATACCCGTCTCGCCCGTTCTAAATATGTAAAGAGGCAAAACTATGGAGAACAAGCAGACATCGTTTGACAATTGGCCTGCGCCGCGCGGCTCGCTAACCTGCCCGCCTGAATCGACGCTCGCGGACTGGATTATGGACTCGGAGACTCCGGAAGCTCAAGCTCATCTGCCCGAGTGTGAGACTTGTAGGCTGACGGTTGAGCACGCCCGCAAAGCTGCGAGCGAGGCCGACGGCAATTTGCGCACTTTCATGCTTAACGTCCGCATGCAAGCCCAGCGCGAAGCGGAAAAGCACTCTTCTCCGTGGAGGATTCTCGTCAATTACGTTTTCGCCAGCCGCGCCCAGACGGTCGGCGCCATCGCCGCCGTGGCCACAGTTGCCCTCATCGCGACGTCGGGCCTGTGGCGGCAGCTCGGTTTATTGCAGTCCCCGCAGCCAGTGCAAACGATCGTCATGGACCGGGACGTAAATGGAGAGTTGTATCGCCAGGCGCTCACCGAATTGCGCGACTCTTACTCGGCGATCAGCAGCGGGAGCGGTTCCAAAACAAGCACCGTCACGCAGATCGACCAGCTCAATCAGGTGTTGAGCAAAGTGGATAAGAGCCGGTTGCAGCCGGAACAGCGGCAGCAATTGGAAGCGCTCCAGGGCGAGTATCAGGCGCTCGTTTTCGATCGACTTCAACCCAGTTTGAGTTCGTCCCCCGGAGGAACTAAGGCGCAGAATCTGCAAACGGATTTCTTCAGCACCTACGCTTCGTACCTCGCCAAAGGTGGTGAACAACTCACGGTTTCACCGCAGGTTAGCGTGAAATCCAGCGGGACGAAGATGTACGTCATTTCCCACTCGGACGTGTCGTATGGGCGGAAGACTGCGGCCGATTTCGCCGTCCGAGATTTACAAAACCGGGTGCCGGACTTTTCTCTGGAGTACAAGCCCGCTCCGACCCCTTCTGCAGCTGCCGCTCAGGCGAGCCCGGCTTCGCATCCCGATTGAACGCAGGCTGCGATTATTTACGTTGAGACTCGATGGTTCCTGCAGAAAGCGATTTAGATTAGGCATTCTATGATCGCTCATGGTCTGGAATTCCGCTGAGGATTTCGAAACGCGAAACCTCAAAAGACACCGCCTTCGCGAACGCCAGTGTTTTCCCTTCGATCGCTTAATTCCGGCGCTGGTTCACGACATATTTTTGCTGACAGCACTGATACTGCTGACATAGTTCCTTGCGTATAACGTTGTACGAATCTGCGACAGCATGAGGCGCGGAGACTCACATTGTCAAGCTTCTCGGATACCCCACCCTCGTCTAACGCGCTCCGACCCGACTGTCCGAGGTTCACAGTCCTTTGAGCGCGAAGCCATCCAAAGATTAGCTTGTGGCCTCGCCTCAGGAAACTATTCACAACACCTGCTTAACGTCGCGTATGTTCGATGCCACGGTTTCCAGCAATTCTGTAGTGT
>Ga0302320_10012149_pt1 | contig 18128 bp, 14 predicted proteins | sample Bog_T0_3_FD_202130 | JGI IMG/M metagenome (GOLD analysis project Ga0302320, IMG submission 202130) | Peat permafrost microbial communities from Stordalen Mire near Abisko, Sweden - Bog_T0_3 | ecosystem: Environmental > Terrestrial > Soil > Wetlands > Peat | place: Sweden: Abisko, Stordalen Mire...
CAACACCACATCGGCCGGCCAGCCGACCAGCATCCTGCGAAGAGAATACCACGGCATCAACGCGCCGCGCAGCGCCGGCCTCACGGTGACGCAGACGCTTTTCAACGGCCAGCAGACCGCCAACAAGACCCGCGCCGCGGAGAGCCAGGTTTCCGGTGCCCGCGAAGCGCTGCGATTGCTCGAGCAGACCGTGCTGCTGTCGGGCGCCACCATCTACATGGATGATCTGCGCGACGCCGCCATCGTCGAGGTTCAACGCAGCAACGTCCGCGTTCTCGAACAGACGCTGAAGCAGACCCGGGACCGGTTCGGCGTCGGCCAGGTGACGCGCACCGACGTCGCGCAGTCGGAGGCCCAGCTCGCCGCCGGCCAGACCCAGCTGTTGGCCGCCGAGGCGACCTTGACCACCACCGAGGCGAATTTCCGCCGCATCATCGGCAGCGAGCCGCAGGCGCTCGCGCCGGGATCGCCGGTCGATCGTTTCCTGCCGGGATCGCTGCGCGCCGCGGTCGATCTCAGCCTGATCGAAAATCCGAACGTTACCGCCGCGATGTTCGGCATCGACGTCAATTATCTCCAGGTCAAGGTCAACGAAGGCGCGCTGCTGCCCACCGTCAGCCTGCAGGCTTCGGTGCAGCAATCCTATGAATCGACGCTGACGACCTTCCGCTCGTTCGGCGCGTCCGCGGCCGCGCAGCTTTCGGTCCCGGTCTTTCAGGGCGGCGCCGAATATTCGCTGATCCGCCAGTCGAAGGAAAACCTGGCGCAGCAGCGTCTGGTGCTCGAACAGACCCGCGACCAGACCCGCGCCAACACGGTCACCGCATGGGGCCAGTTGGTGGCTGGCAAGGCGCAGGTGGCTTCCGCCCAGGCGCAGGTCGATGCGTCGGAAATCGCGCTCACCGGCGTTCGCCGCGAGGCCACCGTCGGACAGCGGACCACGCTCGACGTGCTGAACGCGCAGCAGGCGCTGGTCAATGCGCGCGTGGCGCTGGTCACCGCGCAGCACGACCGCGTCGTCGCGTCCTACGCCGTGTTGAACGCGGTGGGGCGGCTGTCGCCGCAGGTGCTGAACCTGCCGACCAGCGTCTACGATCCGAGCGTGCACTACCACCAGGTCCGCGACAGCTGGGTCGGCGTCCGCACGCCTGACGGCCGCTAGCATCGCGGTTCGCCGGAAAATGCCTGGCGCAGGGCCGACAGCCGGTCGAGCGCGGCTGGCGATAGCGGGCCTTTTTCGACCGCGGCGAGGGCGTCCTCGAACTGTTGCGGCGTCGCCATGCCGACCAGGATGGTGCCCATCGCCGGGTGCGACAGCGCAAACCGCGTGGCGGCTTCGGTCAGGCTGGCCGCGAACCCCTCCTCCACCAGCGCCATCAGACGGCGCGCGCGATCGACATCGGCATCGTAACTCAAGGCTGAACCGATCGGCTCGGGCGCCGGACCCGCGATCGGGTGACGCTCGATCGAGCCCGACAATGCGCCGCCGGCCAGCACGCGGATGCCGACGACGCCCGTGCCGGCGGCAACGGTGTGATCGAACATTCGCTCATAATCCTGCGCCGGATAGTTTTCCGGCAATGCCCCGGCGGCGGACGGATTGAGCATGTTGTAGACGATCTGGGCGCTGTCGAAGGCGCCCGCGTCGATCACCTGGTTCAGCGCCGCCGTGTCGCCGACCGCCGTCATCCCGAGAAAGCGAATCTTTCCCTGCTGACGCAGGCGCTCGAACGCCGGCACCACGTCGTCGAGCACCTGCCGGACGCTCAGCGCCGTTCCGCCGCCTGTCCCGGTGATCGGATTGTGCAGGTGAAAGATGTCGACCCGCTCGAGGCCCAGCCGCGCCAGACTGCCTTCCAGCGACGCCGTCACGACATCCGCCATGCGGCCGAACTCGCCGGGCGGCACCCGCACCTTGGTGCCGACCACCACGTCGGCGGGTTTCAGCTTTTGCAACACGCGACCGAGGTTCTTTTCCGATTCGCCATTGCCATACTGCGCCGCGGTGTCGAAATAGTTCACGCCAGCCGCGATCGCGCGTGCGATGACGCGCTCCTGCTCGGCGGGATCGCCGCGCACCATGAATCCACCCACGGCGCCGCAGCCGAAGCCCAGCACCGAGAGCTGCATTCCCGTCCGCCCGAAGACCCGCAATTGCATCGCGCTCACCGCTTCCGCATGGTCATGGGCATGCCGCCCTGCGGCCGCAGCGTGATCCGCTGCACCGGCCGCACCACATGGCCGGCGGCGAGATCGAACCGGAACACGCTGACCAGATGCGCCAGCACGATGATCGCTTCCTGCAGCGCAAACCCCATGCCGATGCACACGCGCGGTCCGGCGCCGAAGGGAATGTAGGCGAAGCGGTCGATGCGGTCGCGATTGGCGCCGAGGAAACGGTTCGGATCGAACTCGTCGGGACGCTCCCACAGGGTCCGGTGACGGTGCAGCAGGAACGGGGAAACCGTCACCAGCGTGCCGGCGCGAATGTGCTTGCCGCCGATCTCGTCGGCGTTGATCGAGGTGCGGGTCAGGATCGCCGCCGGCGGATAGAGCCGCAACGCCTCCTCCAGCACCGCCTTCGTCACTGGCATGCGGTCGGCCAGCGTATCGATCGGTCCGGCGCTGAGTTGGGCATCGCTCTCGGCCTCGACACGGGCGCGCCAGTCCGACGCTTGCGACAACAGGTAGAATGTCCAGGTCAGCGCGTTGGCCGTGGTCTCGTGGCCCGCGCCGATGAAGGTGACGATGTTGGCGCGCAGATCCTCTTCCGGCATGCCGCGGCCGGTCTCGGGGTCCTGCGCCTCCAGGAGCAGCGTCAGCAGGTCGCGCGGCGCCGAGCCGCCGTCGGCGATCAGCTTGCGGCGGGCGCCGACGATGTCCTCGACCGCGTTGCCGAACCATTCCAGCGTGGCCCGCCCCTTGCGCCGTCCGAACCGGGGCAGGAATTGCGACAGTCCCATCAGGTCGAACAGGTCGACCCTGCCGATGGTGTCGAAATAGCGCGTCACCGCCTGCTGGAACTCGCCGGCATTGCGGCCGAGGCCGGACGAGAACAGCGTGTGCTCGAGGATTTCCAGCGTCAGGCGCGCCATCTCGTGCGACATGTCGATGCCTTGGTCGATGCCTTGGCTTTCAAGCGCGCTCAGCCGCTCGACACCGGCGCGCGTCGCCTCCGCCATGGCGTCGGCGAACGCGGTGACCTGGCGCGGGGTAAACAGCGACGCCAGCGAGCGGCGCTGCGCGCGCCACTCCTCGCCATCGGCTGTCAGCAGGCCGTTGCCGAGGCCCGGCCGCAGCACCCGCAGTTGCAGATCGTCCTTGCGGTAGTTCGCGACATTGTCGAGGAAGACGCGGCGCACGCCGGCGGGGTCGCTGACCACCGCGCGGTGTCCGAAAATGGTCCTGCCGACCATGACCGGCCGCTCGTAATGCGCCCTGGTCCAGATCTCGATCGGATTGCGGCGCAAGGCCGCGATCCGGCCGAGCACACCCAGCGGCTTTTCCCGGGGCAGCGGCGCGGGCGGTCGAAAGGCAATGGCGTCAGCGTTCACCGGTCATTCTCCCGCGGCATCCGATAGCTGAAGATCATATCGGACCAGGCCGCCCCTGGCGCAAGCTCGTTGAGCGGAATCGGTCCATCAAGCCGGGAGCCAGACCGGATTGCTCCAGGCGCGGCGGCGCTGCTCATCGATGACAACGGCACGCACGTAACCTCCCCTGAATTTTCCGGTCGGCAAGCGGACGCGCTCCTGTGCCGGCGCCATCACCTGTTCGGCGCGGGATCCGCGCCCCAGCAGCATGACGGCTGCCGCCTTCGAGCAGGAGACCTCGATTTCGTCGCGGTCCACGCGCAGGTCGTGAATCAGCGGACCCTGGCTGGAGTAGAAATGGCCGGCCTTGAGGGCCGCGAGCAGCAATTCAGGCTCGTTGCGCTCGGCCTTCACCATCACCCATCCGCCCAGCGCATCGTCGCAGTGAAAATGCGCATCGTCGTTGGCGCATCCGGTCAGACGCCTTCCCTGCGCGAGCAACTGGTCGAGCAGGTACCAGCCGTCGCCGCGGTCGGTGCGAACCGCGCTGGTATGGTTGTAGATTTCGACGGCGTGCGCGCATGCGATGGTGTCGGCATCCGCAACCGTCAGGGCGTACCACGCCGGATGGGCGATCGCGATGAAGGCGCCGGCATCGGCGCAGCGCTGCGCCAGCGCCGGCCCTGATTCGTCCTTCCCCGTCGGCGCGAAGTCGGGTGGAAGACCCACCGAGAGAATGTGCCAGAGTTCGCCAAGGCTGGTCTTCGGTGCGTGAACCTCGGCGCCCAGAAGGGTGGTGAACGAATTGGTCCGATAGCCGCGCGTGTCGACGATGGGAAAGTTGTATTTCGCCAGGAAGTGGTCGGTGAGCGCGAGAAAATCGTAGCCGGCGTCGCGATAGACGGCACACACGCTTTCGGGGTCTCGCGCCCCATCGGACCGGTTCGAATGGGTATGCAGGTTGCCCTTGAAGAAACGCCCTGGAACCGAGAAGGCGGTCATACGAAAAGTCCTTCGTTTCTGTGTCAGCTGACGCCTGCGACGTTACCGATCCAATGTGACCGGCGAAAGTTTCGAGCCGCGGAAGGGACGCCGGAGGGAACGAAAAGTGCGCGCAAAACGGCCGGGCGTTCCGGCCGGTCAGGAGGTCGCGCTACGCCGCACCCGTCATGGCATAGGTCACGCCATAGGCGATCAATACGCCCCCGATCAGCGACCACTTGATGCGTTCCATCAGGGTGAAGCCCTCGAAACTGGGCACCACACACAGGACACCGCTTGACGTCAGCATCCCGAAAAAGACACCCAGCGTGGTAGGCCACATATCGCGCTGCCCTCTTGCCTGCAGCCTGCTCCGCGAAGATCCTCGCCCTGAAATGTGCCCGCCGATCGGTTCAGGAAATACATGCCGGTGCAGGCTGGGCAGGTCGGGATCTCGCAGGGTCGTGCCGATGAATCAAAAAGAGCCTGAAGCAAAATCGTCAGCGGAAAGTTAATTGCGATCCGGGGCGGACCCGTCTGCCGGGTACAGGACCGTTAAGATTAGGTTGCTTTGCCCAAAACGCCCTCGCAATGGCGGCCGCTGACGGTTCCTGAAATCGTCATTGCGAGCGAAGCGAAGCAATCCATGCCGCAACGCAAAGAAAGGTGGATTGCTTCGTCGCTTCGCTCCTCGCAATGACGGCAAGATATGACTTCGCGATCTCGCGGCCTGAAATGCCCGAGGTTTGGCCTGTTCGTTCCGCCCTCTTGATCAGAGGGCGCGGGGATGCCGGGCGCCCGATGCGCCCGATAGCCGCGTGTGCAATGGGTGCGGTAGATCGCAACACACGCGTTAGTCAGGTCACACCGGAAAACACCCGGCACTCCCCGCGCAATGGTTTACGGCTTATACCGCGCTCTCCCCGGTGACCGGGCTTCCTTGCCACCGTCATTGATGGAATCGCTTCCACCAACTTGATGCCAGCGTCGGGGCATCAGGACCACACGGTTTTGCCGTCCGCCTCAAGCGCATTCGTCAAAGCGCCATCCGCGTCCCGCCCCACGTCCGTGACGATCGCGAGCGCCCCTCTGAAGAGGAGCGGGACGGCGAGGGTTCTACTCTGATTTGGATCTTCTGAAAATCAGAATATTTTTGCAAAAGGGGCTGGACAGAAAAAAGTGATTTGCCCGTCGGGTCGGGTAAAATGGGTGGAGCGACGTGTCCGCCGTAGCTGCGCGAGCGTAGGCGGAAGCGAAACTCATCCTACATGCTGCGCCAACATCGTATTGCCGTCAGGAGCTCTGGGCCTGTAGCCCGGATGGAGCGAAGCGCAATCCGGGATTCCGATATCGGCAAACCCCGGATTTCGCTTCGCTCCATCCGGGCTACCCTGACTTCCCCCGCTGCCCCCTTCGCCGCTCCAGCGTGATCTCCGCCAGGATCGACATCGCGATTTCTTCCGGGGTGATGGCGCCGAGGTCGAGGCCGGCGGGGGCCTTGACGCGGTCGAGCGCGCCAGCGTCGATGCCTTCGCCGATCAGTTTTTCGCGCAAACTCGCCATCTTGCGGCGGCTGCCGACGAAGGCGTGATAGGCGGCCTCGGTGGCGACCGCCGCGCGCAATGCCGCCTCGTCGCCCTTGCCCTGCGTCGACACCACGACGAAGCGTTTTGCCGCGTGGAGATTGCCGAGCGCATAGCCGTCGACCAGCATGTCGGCGTCGGGGCTGCCGGCGAGATCAGCCTTGGGGGCCGCGACCGTGACGTGATAGCCGAGCTGGCGCGCCTGCGCGGCCAGCGACAGCGCCACCGGGCTGCCGCCGAGAATGACCAGCGAGGGATGCGGCAGCACCGGTTCGACGAACACGTCCATGGTGCCCTTGCTCGGGCACATGTTGGAGGCAAAGCGCACGCCGTCGCGATTCTCGCCGGGCCTGACGCCGAGTTCGGCCAGCAGGTTTTCCGGTTGCACCGACACCATGCGCGGCTCGCCGTCGGCGAGCGCCTCGCGCGCCGCTTTCAGCACCGCGCCGCGTGCGCAGCCGCCGCCGATCCAGCCCGCCACGATTGACCCGTCGGGTCGGATGATCGCCTTGGCGCCGGCCTTCGCCGCGGTGACCGACACCGTGCGCACGACGGTCGCCAGCACGAACGCCTCCTCGGCGGCTTTCATCTGTGCCACCAGATCCATCACTTCGACATGCTTGGTCATCGGCGGCTTTCCTTCACTCATAACTTCGCCAGATAGGGTTCCAGCTCGGTCAGGCTCTTCAGCGTATTGGCGGGCGCGTAGAGATCGACATGGGGAAGCGCGGCCTTGATGCCGGCGGCCTCGGGCGTATAGCCCGGCCACGCCAGCATCGGATTGAGCCAGACGATGCGGCGGCAGCGTCTGGCCAAGGCCGCCATCTCGCGGCCGAGCAGCGCGGCGTCGCCGGTCTCGTAGCCGTCCGACACGATCATCACGCAGGTGCGCGAATGGATCACCCGCGCGGCGTGCCAGCGATTGAAGGTCTGCAGGCTTTCGCCGATTTTGGTGCCGCCGCCGGCGCCCTGCGCCATGATCGAGAGCCGGTCCAGCGCGCGGCCGGCATCCCTTTCCTTCATCGCGTCGGAGACGTGTGCCAGGCGGGTGTGAAACAAAAACGCCTCGGCCTCTCGGAATTCGTCCAGCACCCCGTGGATGAATCGCAGGAAGACGCCGGTATACATGCTCATCGAGCCGGAGGCGTCGAGCAGCACGACGAGACGCAGCGGCTTTGCCTTGCGGCGGCGCCTGACGAGGTCGATCGGCACGCCGCCATGGCTGATATTGCCGTGGATGGTGCGCCTGAGATCGAGCCGGTAGCCGCGCCGCCGCGCGAGATCACGCCGGGTCAGCCGGGTGCGCATGGTCTTTGCCAGCCGCGCCGCGGCGTCGTGGGCCTGCGCGACCTGGTCGGGGTCGGCCAGTTTGCGGAAATCGATTTCAGAAAGATTATCGGCGCGCGAGGCGCCTTCCATGCGGCCTTCGCCGGCGCGATCCTCGGGCGCATCGTCGCCGGCGGACGGAACCTGATCGGTAGCGGCTTCGCTTTGCGGCGGTTCGGATTTGGTGTCCCGCAAATTCTTCAGCGACGGGCTGTTGGCCGCCTTCGTCGAGCCCATGGTCAGCGAACGCGACCGCACCCGCTTGCCCAGCCAGAACGCGTCGAACAGCCCATCAAAACGGTCCCAGTCGGATTTGCGCGCCGAGAACAGATGTTTCAGCGCGGAGCGCAGCAGCCCCGGCCTTGAAACATAACCCGCCGCCATCAGCGACGCCGCGTCCCGCCCCTCCTGCAGGCCGACGGCAAAACCGGCCTCGCGCAGGGTTTTGAGAAACGCGGCGAGTTTTGCCGCGACGAGTTTTGAAACCCCGTCGAGTTCGTCATAGCCGGGACTGTCGCCGCAGCAGCTCATGCGACTTTCCCCAACAGCCGTTCCGTCACCTCGCGCGTCAGGCGCGACTTGTCTTCGTGGGTCTTGAGTAGGCACATCAGCGTCTCGTGCACGGTCTCGGGCGTCTCCAGCAAATCGCGCACGCCGATGCCGACCAGCGCCGCCGCCCAGTCCAGCGTCTCCGCCACGCCCGGCACCTTGCGCAGCTCCTCTTTCCGGATACCCTCCACCATCCGCGCGATCTGCAGCGCCAGCGACGCGCTGGCGCCATCGATCCGCGCCAGGATGATGCGGGCCTCGCGATCGACGTCGGGATAATCGACATAGTGATAGAGGCAGCGGCGGCGCAACGCGTCGGACAGTTCGCGGGTGCCGTTCGAGGTCAACACCACGTGAGGAATCGTGGTCGCCGCAATCGTGCCGAGTTCGGGAATCGAGACCTGGAAGTCGGACAGCAGTTCGAGCAAAAACGCCTCGAACTCGTCGTCGGCGCGATCGATCTCGTCGATCAGCAGCACCGGCGGTTTTGCGCGCCGGATCGCGGCGAGCAAGGGCCGCTCCAGCAGGTATTTTTCCGAAAAGATCTGGTCCTCGACCGCGTCGGCGTCCTCGCCGCGATGCGCCTGGATCGACAGCAATTGCCGCTGGTAGTTCCATTCGTAGAGTGCTGCGGACTGATCGAGGCCCTCATAGCATTGCAGCCGGATCAACTCGGTTGAGTGCACCGCGGCCAGCGCTTTGGCGACTTCGGTCTTGCCGACGCCCGCCTCGCCTTCCAAGAGCAGCGGCCGCCGCAGCAGCTGCATCAGCGAGATCGCGGTCGCAAGCTCGCCGTCGGCGATGTAGCCGGACGCCGCCAGCGCCTGCGCGATCTGTTCGCGGTCTTTCATGGCCTCTCCATCGTCATTGCGAGGAGCCAACGGGTCCGGCCTTCGGCCGGCCCGATGATAAACTCCGCGACGAAGCAATCCATTCTTTCTTTCGGCGGCATGGATTGCTTCGCTGCGCTCGCAATGACGGTTGGTTGTGCAAAGCGCTCCTCGCCGTGAGATCTACTCCCCTCCTCCCGCGAAGCGGCGGGGAGGGGATGGGTCGGGGGTGGGGGGTCTATCGGCTTGCTCCTCTAGCAGTGATTTTGCTGAGCCGCCCCCCACCCCCAACCCCTAAGAGCGAGCTTCGCTCGTCTCGACCCCGCCACGCGCGAAGAGCGCGTGGAGGGAGGGAGAAGGACATCAGGCAGCCAGCACTCCCAGGTTCTTTGCCGCCCGCCAGTTGCGCCAGTAGTCGTGCGGCATCTGGATGTGGGTCGACCCCAGGAACGAGAACGCGTCGTTGACGGCGTTGGAGAACGCCGGCACGCCGCCGACATTCGGGCTTTCGCCGACGCCCTTGGCGCCGATCGGGTGATGCGGCGACGGGGTCACGGTGAAGTCGGTCTCCCAATGCGGGGTCTCGACCGCGGTCGGCATGAAGAAATCCATGAACGAGCCGGTCACCACATTGCCGGTTTCGTCGTAGCGGATCTCCTGGCCCATCGCGATCGCGAAGGCTTCGGTGAGGCCGCCATGCACCTGGCCCTCGATGATCATCGGGTTGATGCGGGTGCCGCAATCGTCCAGCGCATAGAAGCGCTTGATGGTGTAGACCCCGGTATCGACGTCGATGGTCATCACGCAGATATACGCACCAAACGGATAGGTCATGTTGGGCGGATCGTAATAGCTCACCGCCTCCAGCCCGGGCTCCATGCCCGGCGGCACCGAATGATAGGCCGCCCAGCAGATGTCCTTCATCGACATCGCCTTCTCCGGCAGGCCTTTTACGCGGAAACCGTCGATGTCCCATTCGAGGTCGTCCTCGTGCACCTCGAGCGTATAGGCCGCGATCATCTGCGCCTTGGCCTTGATTTTCCGCGCGGCCATGGCGATCGCCGCACCCGCCACCGGCGTGGAGCGCGAGCCGTAGGTGCCGAGCCCGTAGGGCGCGGTGTCGGTGTTGCCCTCCTCGACCATGATGTTGTCGGCGGGGATGCCGATCTCGGTGGCGATGATCTGGGCCCAGGTGGTCTCGTGGCCCTGGCCCTGGCTCTTGGAGCCGACCCTGGCAATGCCCGCGCCGGTCGGGTGCATCCGGATCTCGCAGGAATCAAACATCGCGATCCCCAGGATGTCGCAATTCTTCGAGGGGCCGGCGCCGACGATCTCGGTGAAGAACGACACCCCGACGCCCATGATCTCGCGGGTCTCGCCGCGCTTGAAGGCTTCGCGCTGCGCCGCCTGCTGTTTCCGCAGGCCGGCATAGTCGACCGTTTCCATCATCTTCTTCATGGCGGTGTGGTAGTCGCCGGAATCGTACTCCCAGCCCAGCGCCGAGTGATACGGGAACTGTTCGGCCTTGATGAAATTCTTCAAGCGAAGTTCCGCCGGATCCATTTTCAGTTTTTGCGCCAAAATATCCATGCCGCGTTCGATGCAGTAGGCCGCCTCCGTGACCCGGAACGAGCAGCGATAGGCGACGCCGCCGGGCGCCTTGTTGGTGTAGATGCCGTCGACCGACAGATGCGCGGTCGGGAAGTCATAGGAGCCGGTGACGATGTTGAAGAAGCCGGCCGGCCATTTCGACGGATCGGCGCAGGCGTCGAAAGCGCCGTGATCGGCCAGCACGTGGACGCGCAGACCGGTGACCTTGCCCTCCTTGGTGGCGGCGATCTCGGTGGTCATGTGGTAGTCGCGCGCGAACGAGGTCGCGGTCAGGTTCTCGATGCGGTCCTCGACCCATTTCACGGGCTTGCCGGTGACGATGGACGCCACCGCGGCGCAGATGTAGCCGGGATAGGCCCCGACCTTGTTGCCGAAACCGCCGCCGATGTCGGGCGAGATCACGTGGATCTTCTGCTCCGGGATTTTCGCGATCAGCGCCACCACGGTTCGGATCACATGCGGCGCCTGGAAGGTGCCCCAGATCGTCAGCTCGCCCCTGATCTTGTCGAACGAGCAGACGCACTGGCAGGTCTCCAGCGGCGACGGATGGACGCGGTGATAGGAGATCAACTCCTTGATCGTCACCTCGGCCTTCTTGAACGCGGCGTCGGTGAGATCCTTGTCGCCCACGGTCCACTCGAAGATGTGGTTGTGATGCTTGCGCGGCCCGTGCGCGCCTGTGGTCTTGCCCGCGAGATCCTCGCGCAGCACGGGGGCGTCCGCGTCCATCGCCTTGAACGGATCGATCACCACCGGCAGTGCCTCGTATTCGACCACCACCTTGTTGATGCCGTCATCGGCCGCGTAGCGGTCGGTGGCGACCACGAAGGCGACCTCCTGGTTCTGGAACAGCACCTTGCCGTCGGCCAGCACCATCTGCACGTCGCCGGCCAGGGTCGGCATCCAGGCGAGGTTGACGGTCTTCAGCGTCTCGGCGGTGATGACCGCGAGCACGCCGGGGACCTTCAGCGCCTCTTCGCTGTTGATCGACTTGACCCGCGCATGGGCATGCGGCGACCGGACAAAATCGCCGTGCAGCATGCCCGGCAGTTTCAGATCGTCGACGTAATTGCCCTTGCCTTGCGTGAAGCGGACGTCCTCGACCCGCTTGCGCTTGCAGCCCATGCCTTCGAGGGCTGCTTCGCGCTGTTCCCGCGTGGGAGTGAGATCGTTCATTCCGCGGCCTCCTTGAATTCGACGTTGTTGATCTTGTCGGCGGCGTACTGGATCGCCCTGACGATGTTCTGGTAGCCGGTGCAGCGGCAGATATTGCCCGATATGCCCATCCGGATTTCCGCCTCGGATGGCCGCGGGTTCTCCTGCAGCAGCCGTTGCGCCCGCACGATCATGCCCGGGGTGCAGAAGCCGCATTGCAGCCCATGCATCATGCGAAAGCCTTCCTGCAGCGCCGACAGCGTGCCGTCGGCATTGGCGACGCCCTCGATGGTCAGGATATCCGAGCCTTGCGCCTGCACCGCGAACACGGTGCAGCTCTTCACGCTCATGCCGTCGAGATCGACGGTGCAGGCGCCGCAATGGGTGGTCTCGCAGCCGATATGGGTGCCGGTGAGCGAGAGGTTCTCGCGCAGGAAATGCACCAGCAATGTGCGGGGTTCGACGAGGCCTTCGACCTCGGCGCCGTTCACCTTCATGGTCACATGGGTCTTTGCCATTGTTTCCTCCCTCAACCGGCGCGCGATGCGGCGCGCTGCAGCGCCCGCGTCACCATGATGCCGCCGACATGCTTGCGGTATTCGACCGGCCCGCGGGCATCCGCGGCCGGCGACATGATCGCCTCGGCCGCTGCGGCCGCCTTTTTCAGGGTCGCCGCATCGAGGCTGGTGCCGATCACGGCCCTGGCGGCGTCGGTCGCCAGCAGCGGCGTTTCGTGTACATTGGTGAGGCCGATCGCGCAGGAAGCGACCTTGCCGCCCGCCATCGTCAGCACCACAGCGGCAGCCGCCGTGGCGTAATCGCCCACTTTGCGTTTCAGTTTCTCGTAGGCGTAGCCGTGACCTGAGGGCGGCGCCGGGATCGAAATCGCGCTCAGGATCTCGCCGGGCTCCAGCGCCGTGAAGAAGGCGCCCTGGTAGAAATCGCCGGCCGCGACCTCGCGGGCGCCGTTCGCACCTTCGAGCCGGTAGCTTGCGCCGAGGGTGAGCATCAGCGCCGGCATGTCGTTGCCGGGATCGCCATTGGCGACGTTGCCGCCGAGCGTGCCGCGGTAGCGCACCTGCGGATCGGCGATCAGGGCGGCGGCCTCCTGCAGGATCGGCAGCGATTTTGCGATTTCATCGGACGCCAGGAGGTCGTGCTGGGTGGTCATCGCGCCGATCACGATATTGTTGCCGTCGCGGCGGATGCCCTTCAATCCGTCGATGCCATGCAGGTCGACCAGATGTTCGGGGGTGGCAAGCCGGAGCTTCATCATCGGGACCAGGCTGTGGCCGCCGGCGAGCGGGCGGGCTTCGTCGCCCAAAGTCGAGAGCAGCTTGACCGCGTCGGCCAGGGTCGCAGGCCGGTGATAGCTGAACGAGCCAGGAATCATCGTCTCCTCCATGCGCGTCTTGTTAAGTGCAGACGTCGGGGCGGAGGCTGTTCTGGGAATGGCTCGCAGGCAAGGCGAAGGTCGTCGCCGGGTCACAAGGTGAGAAAATTCGCACGAATTGCGGATGGCCACGCACGAAATGCGTCAGGGTTTGCGACCTAACTCTGGTTCGCATCAGTTATGGGGAGTCGTCATGCCCGGCCTTGTGCCGGGCATCCACGTCTTGACGGATCAGCGGCAAGAAAAAAGACGTGGATGGCCGGGTCATAGGCGAGCGGAAGCGACGCCGTCCTTCGGACGGCTTTGCCCGGCCATGACGAAAAATGCTGGATGCTCGTCAAGGAGCAGCCCATGCATCCTTCAGCCCTCAGGCGTGGTGATTGCGCCTGACCAGTCCGAGCCGCGCCTTGACCTCGGCGATCTTGGCGCGGCTGACGGGAACGCGGTGCGGCGACGGGCCGTCGAGTTCGATCACAGCACCATCGCCTTCCTTGCGCACGAAGCTGACATGCGGGATCGCCACGATATGGCTGCGGTGCACCCGGACGAACAGGCCGGGATCGAGCTGGGCCTCGGCCTCCGAGATCGACCACGGGCACATCCGCTCGCGGGTGCCGTCATGCACCCGGGTGTAATGGGCGTCGGCCCGCACGCTGCGCACGTCGGCGCTGTCGATGAAATGGGTGCCGTCGGCCCCCTCGACCGGCAGCCGGGGTGCGGGCGCCGCGCGCGGCGGCTGGCCGAGACCGCCGAGCGGCGCCGCCATCAGCCGCGGCGCGGTTGCAGCCCCCGGTTCCAGCGTCACCGTTTCTGCGGCGGCAGGGGCAGGTTCCGCGACCAGACCTTGCGCCGCGGTCTGCCGGCGCGGATCCGGCACCAGCGACAACAGGAAGCCGGCCGCGATGACGAAACAAAGCAGCGCCACCACGACCGAGAGCATTTGCGGAGACGCCGAAAGCCCCGCGGCCATGTGCTGATGCGTCGTTTCCGACTGCGGCTCGAAATGCATGCCGTACATCGCGGTGTAATGCATGCCCGATACCGCGACGCCGAAGGCGATCGAGCTCGCGATCAGGCGGATGCCGTCCTGCCGGGCCAGGAACACGCGCAGGCCGCCATAGGCGGCACCGATCGCGATTCCGATCGACAGCAGGACCATGGCGCTGTCATGCTGGATCGCGAAATGGCCGGCGAGGCCGTGAATTCCGACATAATGCATGCTGGCGATGCCGGCCCCGAGCAGCACCGCCGAGGAGACCACCCGGCGCTGCGACGGCTCGCCGATCGAGAGGAAGAACAGCGAGACCCCGACCACCAGCGCGCAGATCAGGAACGAGACGATGGTGGGCAGCACCAGATAGACGGCATCGGGCGGAATCGGCGCCGCCAGCATGCCGACGAAATGCATGGTCCAGATGCCGATCGCCAGGAACGCGGCCGCACCCGACAACAGCACGCGCCGGCTCACGCCCGGCGTGCCGCGGATTCGCGCCGCCAGGCCAAAGCCGGTGTAGCCGCCCAGGATCGCGATCACCACCGAGAGCGCGACGAGATAGGGATCGTGTCCTTCGAACATGATCGTCTCGGCCGCCCGTCTCCACGGGCGTGCCTCCTCCCACGCCGGAGTTTATAGGCGCGGCGGCAGAAATGACAATGAGTTGCAGAATTTGGAGTTGCAGGGTTTGGAGTTGCAGGATTGGCGGGCGCAATCCGCGGCCCGCTGGAGCCTTTTCCGCTTCGATGGAATCGAAGCGGGGCTCTTTTTCTTGTTTTGACGCGTTTTCTTAACGCGAGCCGGTTTCCAGTTCGCTCGAAAACGCTCTACGCCGCCCGGATCGAGCCGAGGAAACCGTCGACCTCGACCTTGAGCTGTTCGGACTGCGACGACAATCCGGTCGACGCCTCCAAGAGCCGGGATGCCGCATCGCCGGTCTCGTTGGCCGCCTGCGTGACGCCCAGGATGTTTTCCCTGACGTCGCTGGTGCCGGCGGCGGCCTGCTGAACGCTGCCGGCGATCTCGCGCGTCGCCGCGCTCTGCTGGTCGACCGCGCTGGCGATCGCGCTGGAAATCTCGTTGATCTCGGCGATGGTGCCGACAAAGGTCTGGATCGCGGCCACCGCCTCTGCGGTGGCGGTCTGGATGTCCTGGATCTGCGCGGAAATCTCTTCGGTCGCCTTCGCCGTCTGATTGGCCAGCGCCTTCACTTCGCTTGCCACCACGGCAAATCCCCTGCCGTGTTCACCGGCGCGCGCCGCCTCGATCGTCGCATTCAACGCCAGCAGGTTGGTCTGGCTGGCGATGCTCTGGATCAGCGTCACCACTTCGCCGATCTTCTGGGTGCCGGAGGCCAGTCCATCGACCACGACATTGGTGCGTCGGGCTTCCCCGGCGGCTTTTTCCGCGATTTCCGCCGAGCGGGTCACCTGTTTGCCGATCTCGCCGATCGACGCCGTCAGTTCCTCGGTGGCCGAAGCGACGGTTCCGACGCTGCTCGAGGCCTGGCTCGAGGCCGTCGCGGCCGCGGCCGCCTGCCGCGCCGTTTCCTCGCTGCTGCCGCGCATCGATGCCGAGATCGATTGCATCGATCCCGCCGCGACCGCAACCGCCTGAACGATATGAGCGACCTTGGTCTCGAAGTCGGAAGCCAGATTGCGCCGCGCCGCGTCGCGCTCCTGCTTGGCCAGGCGATCGGCCTCGATCCGGCCGGCCTGGGCGCCGGCCTCGGCGGCGTGGGCGGCCTCGACCTCGGCGGTTTTCAGCGCCATGGCCTCGAACATCAGCGCCAGCTTGTGCGCGAGCCAGATCAATACCGCGGCTTCCATTACCAGGATGACGGCGTGCAGAACCACGCGCCCGAGATCGCCGCCGCTCGGAAAGATCGCCGCCGGCAGCAGGAAATTGAGGATCAGATGGTGCAGCGCCACTGCGACGGTGCCGATCACGATCGGCCGGTAGTCGCAATAGGCCACTAGCAGCGCCAGCGCCGCGAAGAAATACATGTGCACGTCGATCTGCCAGGCATGCCCCGTCAGTTGAAACGCGAATACCGAGACGCCGCCCATCAGCGCGACTGCAAAGGTCAGGCGGGTCGACAGCCCATTGCCCGACATCCGCCATGACACCGTCGCGGCGCCAGCGAGGATGGCCATCAAGATGCCCGGCGCCAGCCAGTCGCCGCCGCGCAGCAATCCGATCGCGAGGGCGATCGGCAGGTGGATCCAGAGCAGCGCGATCAGGGCCTTGCTGGTGGTTTCGCGCAGCGCTTCGAGGTCCTTGCTCTCGACGGTCATGCTCTCAATTCCCTTGTGCTTATGAGGTGAGGCAGGCGGCGATCGCCCGTGGGTCAATGGCCAGCCAGACGCCGGATTGGCGCAGCCTCGTTAATCCGTCATGGCTGTCGGGCTGCACCACGAGAACCGAAGGAATCGCCGTGATCCTGACAATGGCCGCGTTGGCGGATGCCGCTGCGGCGAAAACCTGCTGGGTGCTCCACCAGGGCGGAAAGGCCACCGCCACGACTTCGGCGCCGGGCCGGACCTGCAACGACAGCGCCGCTATCGCGAAAAAACTCGCGATCAGCAGGCCGGCGGCGTTGAACCATGCCGGCCGGCGGGGTGGCTTCATGTCTCGGGTGGGCTTCATCCGGTAATTTGATACGTGGATAAAGCTAATTGGCCGTAAATGACGCAGCTTCCTGCAGGTATTTGCGCACTGCACAACGCCAAAGGCGGCAAAATATTGCGATGCAACACAAAGTACCTCCGCCGCCGCATCCAGAGCACGCGGCGGCGGACATGACGATCGTTCCCTGCCGGCGCGGCGTTCAGATGATCCCGGCCGCGACCTGGCCGCGCAGCCGTTCCAGGCTGTGCAGCGTGCTGGCGCAGGCCTCCGCGACCTCGACGCCCTTGATGGCAAAATGCTTGCGGAAGAATTCGACATGCGCCGAAGTCTCGTGGAACTGCTGCGGCGTCAGCACCGCGGAGAACACCGGCACCTCAGTGCGCAACTGCACATCCATCAGCGCCTTGATCACGGTGTCGGAGACGAATTCGTGGCGATAGATGCCGCCATCGACCACGAGGCCGGCCGCGACGATGGCGGTGTAGCGCCGCGTCTTGGCCAGGATCTGCGCGTGCAGCGGGATCTCGAACGAGCCCGGTACCTCGAACAGGTCGATATTGGTGATGTGACGCGCTTGCATCTCCGCGAGGAACGCGATGCGGCATTCCTCGACCACCTCGCGGTGCCAGGCGGATTGCACGAAGGCGACCCGCTGCGGTTTTGCAAATCGGGGATGCGCGGGAACCGGCGGACGATCGATCGTGCCGGGGCCGTCATCCACTTCAGAAGTATTTTGGGGAGCATCTTGCAACATCTGATTCATGGCTTTCCTCTTTCAGGACCAGAATCAGGGCATACGGAACGAGCAGCCGCACAAGGAGGTGCGACTGCCGCAACCGTTCTCTTTCATCCGGACTTTAACCGTCGGCTTCGGAATCACACCGAATCTGCTGACCCTTCTTCCCCATGGAACTCCAGAGGGAAGGAGGCGCTCGCGGGCTTGGGCTTCTCCACCCTTACCGCCGGTGGGGAGTTTCACCCCGCCCTGAGAACATCGGCCGCCCGGAATGAGCGGCCTGTCCGGAACTATGCCGAACGGCCGCGCCCGCAGCAAGCCGCTTGCCCATCGGGAATCCGCATGTCCCCCATGACTCCACGGCGAGGACTCCAGGGCGAGGCCGGATCAGTGGAACTTGACGATTTGGACGCCGGAATCCGGCGCGCGGGACGCGCATTCGACGCCGCGGACTCGGAGTGCGCGAATCCGATTCCGGTTTGTTCTCATCTCAATCGTTAACGGCCGAGAAGAGCTGTGGACGAGCGGCAGATTGTTTGTGGATGGATTCGTGGTGCCGTTGCGCCGATTCCGCAAATCACATCACTTGATCCTCGCAGGCCCCGGGGTACCCCGACGGATTGCAGTTGGCAGCGGCGCGGCCGGCAGGCGCGTCCTGGTCTGCCGTGTGCGTAACAACCATCGTATCTGAACCTACAAAGGCAAGGTCGAGACGGCATGTCCCTCCTCGAAGGCATCATCGATTCCCGGATCAATCCGCTCGCGGTCGTCGAGGACATCGCCGCCGACAACAACTGGTCGTTCGA
>Ga0302320_10012150_pt1 | contig 18128 bp, 12 predicted proteins | sample Bog_T0_3_FD_202130 | JGI IMG/M metagenome (GOLD analysis project Ga0302320, IMG submission 202130) | Peat permafrost microbial communities from Stordalen Mire near Abisko, Sweden - Bog_T0_3 | ecosystem: Environmental > Terrestrial > Soil > Wetlands > Peat | place: Sweden: Abisko, Stordalen Mire...
CGAGGACGCCGCCATGGTATTCGCAAGGCGCAACGCTGCGGGCTTGAAGTAGTGGAATGCGAGAATGCCGGCTTTCTCGTTCATGATCAACTTTCTCGCACATTGCAGAGCAAGGGTGCGGTCTGCCCGTTTTCGGCGGCTTTTCCGGAGACCATTGTCCGTTACCTCAAACCTCTCGGATTGATCCATACACTTGGTGTACGTAACTCCGATGGCAACATTGTAGCCGCCGGACTCTTCCCTTATGACAACGGGACCGTCTATCTCTGGGAGTGTTCCAGCGAGCTTAAAGGACGAGGCCGCCACCCCAACGATCTCCTGCATTGGGGGCTTATCTGCCGCGCCGGAGCGCAAGGCATCGGCGTTTATGACATGAGCGGGTATGGCAGATTCAATCGTTCCTTCGGCACAGATCTGGTGGCCGTGCATCGCTGGAACAAGTGCTACTCCACCACTGCACGCGCCGCCCGCAGCGTGTATGAGAGCCTTCTTAAACTCAACCGCCGGGATAATCTGCTTCGCCGCCTCATCAGCCCCATGGTGCGATAACCCCATTCGCAACCATTCCTCCTCAAGCACTTTCTTGCATCTATAGCGGTTCCAGAGTCAACGTACCTCGGTGTTGTGGGTGTCTTTGTTAGAGGTTGTCATTCTGGAGCGAAGCCCCGTACCGCTCAAATCTCCCGCGACGTCCAGAGGCACCTCAGCCCACGACTACACCTTCTTTGGAATTGCCCAAATAGAATATAGAGGAGCTCAGATATTTAACCAATGACCATAGTTTTCGCTTCCGGTTACGTATCTTGTTACGTATGTGTTACTAAAGGTTATGGAGGCAGAAGGAATTTGTTTGGAATTTTTCGGCGGATAGTGCAGACTTCTGTTGCGGACGGTCATGGACTAAAAACATGCACAAGAATGCAGTTTCACCTATGGAATATTTACCTTCGGCGCTAAAGTATGTGAGTGGCTACTTGCCGCCGGAGAAGTTCCATGAAGTTCGCAGTTCGTGTAATGGTCGCTGCCGCCCTCATGCTTGGTGTTGCTTATTCGACTCAGTCCTCCCAGATCAGCTCCAGTTCAACTCCCTTGGTTTCAAACAGCGCGACGATCAGCGGCAATCCCGTCCCGGGCTGTCCGCCGTCAGGTTGCCCGCAATACTAGCAAGCAATAACAGGCGCCACCAAACAGTTCGAGGTGGGGTGTGAATTTCCATCACCAACCCTTCACCTTTTGCACTTGGATGCTGCTGATTGTGCTGCAGTTATTCCTTGCGGGCATCCTGCGTTTTGGCCCGAATCAGGGCACTCGGCGCTATCCTGCGTTTCGTGCGCTTGTGTACTTCAGTGCGCTGAGTTCGCCGCTCCTTTTCCTGGCGTCTGCCGTGGGGCCGTATGGCCTTTACTGGTGGAGTTACTGGGCCACGGAGCTCGTTGTGGCGTGCCTATACGCCAGCTTGCTCTATGAGCTATGGTTTGAGCTCTTCCGTCCGGCGTGGGCAATTCCCCGTCCGGTGATTCGCACGTTTCTTACCGCCATCGGAGCCGTAGCAGTCTCCGCAATTCTGCTTGGCGTAATGATCCCATCGTCTTACCCCGGCCTTCTGATGGTCATAACCTTGACGTCAGATCGCACGTTCTCGATCGCCTGCACAGCCGCAACCATCCTGATTGTCTGCTTTGGCAGCTACTATGGCGCCCACTGGCGCTCAAGAGTCTATGGACTCGCACTCGGCTTGATGTTTCAAGGGGTTGTCAGCTCGGCCATAACCATCGCGAATGCATCAATGACTGTACAGTTTCCTGACCTGCTATACGCGTTGACTCCACTTTCATCCTGTGTCTGCTTCCTCGTTTGGACCTATTACTTCCTTCCGCCTGAACAGCGGGCATTAGCCATTTATGACAGCGACGTCAGTAAGATTCTCGCGGAGCATTCGTCCTCCGGTAGAGGCCTTGCATGACCACGAAAGAAACAGTAGCTGTAATTCACGATCTCATAGACTCCTACTTACCGCTCCGTGAAGACCTCATTCGTGAGGCCAGTCTTCCCGAACTGTTGCGCGCTAAACATGATCTGGCGGTGATGAGCTATTTCGCGGATGCCGATCTATATGTCTCCGATCCAGCGCACGCGCGTGTGCTGGAAGCGCTCCAGGGTGCGGCTCGCACCAATTGCATGAAGGGGACTGCGGCCATTAACCGCATCCTCATTCCTGACCGCGTATTTTTCCTGCAAGAGGCGCAACAGTATGCGGGCAAACTCTGGGCGGCCTATCAGGAGCTTTCCAGCGTTCTCCGTGAAACTTGTGAACTGGTTCATCCTGACTTGCTTCGCCACTGCATGGAATCAGGTCGCTGAAGGTTGATGCATCGCTCCGGTGAGTACATCACCGGACTTATAGCGTGAACATAGTCCGACAGAGTTCCCCCCACTCTCGGACCTTGAAACAAAGTAACAAAAGCAAGCTTTTCCGCCATCATTACCCAATCACAGAACATCACAAGGTTGTCGGTCTCGACAGAACTTCACCTAGGAGATCACTCCCTATGCCGCACGACTCTGCCTATTCCCGCCGGGAGCTCTTGCAGAAGACGTTTGCTGCGCTTGCCGCCACCAGCATTGCAACCTCCGCGGCAGACGCGCAGGTTCCAGCCGCCTCGAATGCAGAATTGATTATGATGACTATTTTCCTCCGGCACGACGAGACGAAGACCCTGGATGAGATCAACGCTCATCTAAACAAAACGGGCTTTCAGAAGAACTTTCCCCCACCGGGAGTTGAGGTGGTGTCCTGGTACGTGATGATGGGAATTGGGCAGGTGGTCACCCTGCGTTTTCCTCCGGCCAAACTTCGAGAGGTTAATCTGCAGATTGAGCACGGCGCCTGGGGTGCGTTTCGCACCGAGTTTTATCCAACCTATGATTACCGGCCCGTGTGGGAAGCATCGAAGAAAGAAGGGCGGTGAATGATTGGTTGGAGAAACTTGTCTGTCGTCCGACCGTCAAACCGAGATCCCGAGTTTTGTTCACGGACCGTATGAAGACAATCCATGTTGATGAGATTCTTGCGGTATATCACCAACAATGAAATCCACTCTCGTCACGAAGAGCTGTTCGATATGATTTTTTGGGTCGTCGAAACGACTGCATTGATTGTCGGAGCGACGATACTCTTCATCAAGCATGACGGCGAGTGGATCGCGTTTCTTGTCATCGAATACTGCTGGGCAATGGACAACTTGCGGCACAATCGTCCCTGACCCACCCATTCAGTCCTCGATCTACTCACGGATTGCCTATGGCTGCTCGAAAAGTGTTGGATGCACGTGTCGCTGGAACGCAGTCTGTACTTCCCCGGCATCCTCGCGTCGAGCCGTTAACTGTGCAATCCGTTCTCCAGAGAAGACCGTCAACACCGTTCTCTGTCAATGTGAGTGCCACATCGCTGGAAGCACTGACGGTGATGGCGGAATATGATGTCGGTGCAGTTCTGGTCTTGGATGGACGCCGCGTAATCGGAGTGTTTTCCGAACGCGACTATAGCCGCGCTTCGACTCGAACTGCACAGTCTCCCGCCGCCGTACCCGTGCGTGAGTTGATGCACCTTTGCGACACATTCGCCAGCCCCGCGGATTCCGTGAACGACTGCCTGAACAGGATGACCCATGACGGATTGCAACATCTTCCAGTGCAACACAACGGCGATATTGTCGCCATGTTGTCGCTCGACGATCTCCTCTATGAGATGGTCGCGTATCTTGAACGGGTATTCAAAGAATACGCAGTGGATCAGCAGATTGTTTTCCTTAGCGGAACCTATAGCTGCTGAATCATAGTTCTCATCGCTGGCTCGCGTCGCCCGACTTTAGGTCTCGGACTGGGCACGCGGAATTGTCGGAGACTTCCATTGCGAATGCTGGAAATGCTTCGCCAGGAACACAATTTGTCCGCAGTGATATGAGTAGTGATTACATTGCCGATTGATGGCCTGCATTACCGAGTGCGCTTCGCCACGAATCGTAACCGTACGCGTCATGTCCTGCTGAGAGAGCGGTTCAAGCGCACTAAATACGCACTTCCAGCCAGCTTCCCACATTATCATCAGTGCTCCGCGGCTTGATGGAGGTTCCACGAATTCACTGTCGCGGTTGCGGCCGGGTTTCTCCCCGTCGCGGGTTATAAAGTCAGTCCAGCGGGAGTGCATATTTCCCGCCATATGCTTCGCGATCAGTGCGATTGAATTCATCTCCGGATCGAGAATGACAAACAGTTGCTCGTCCGTCACCTGCGCTATCGCCGCTTCCGCCAGCTTCTTGTAATAGCGCAGCAAGGTAAGAGAGTCTTCCAGAAAGGATGTCGTGAATTTCAGGGCCATGCTGAAGTAGTATGCGCAAAACGGCTGCTTGAGTTGTACGAACGTGAGCACCCAGCCCATTCCGAATAGCACAATCCCACGAGCAACTGCCGATCCCGGTTCAAGTATTATGGACAATATCAGGTGGCAGTTCTGCCGCCACCGCAATTCTTTGGAGGGGCATCGGGGTTTTTCGCAATGCATTACATTCTCTTTTATGACATCGCCGACGACTACATGGAACGGCGCCCGCAGTTCCGCGAAGCGCACCTGAAACTCGCTGCAGAAGCCCACGAACGGGGAGAAATCGTCCTTGCCGGCGCGCTCGCAGATCCGTTAGACGGCGCAATTCTGCTCTTCCGCGGTGAATCGCCCGCAGCAGCAGAAGCGTTTGCCGTGGCCGACCCGTATGTGAAGAATGGTCTCGTCAGAGCGTGGCGGGTGAGAAAGTGGAACACCGTCATCGGAGAAGGCCAGAGCGCAACTTGAGGATTCCGGCCCAGTGCTGATGTTCATGAACCTGATTCAAGTCGCGGCAAGAAAGAAGCACGCCACCAGCTTTGCTGCTACGCTTCGGCATTTCGGCGCGTTCGGATTGTTCTCGCTTGCTATTTTCGATAGCTTGCCAATGCCAACCTTCGGCGGCCCTGACATTCTCATAGCCGTCCTCGCAGTTCGCCATCACTCCCCTTGGTACGAGTATGCGGTGGCTGCCACCGCTGGCTCGTTGATCGGAGCCTTCATCACCTTCAGGCTGGCACGCCGGGCGGGAGTTGCGTACCTGAACAAGCATTTCGGAAGCGGCAATGTGCCCCGGCTCTTGAGTTTCGTTCGCAGGTGGGGAATCGGAGCTCTCGCCATCTCTGCGGCCGTGCCCATTCCAACCCCCACAAGCTTTCTGTTCGCCGCCGCGGGGGCGTCCGAGTATCCGGTTAAGAAGTTCTTGATTGTGGTCGCGCTCAGCCGGGCGCTGCGTTACTCGCTCATCGCCATCCTCGCCGAACACTATGGCCGCCACTTTGTTCGCGCCGTTCAGCATCCCGGCCAATACTGGGGCCGTCTTTTGCTAATCGCGGCTGTCCTGGCTTGCGTTATCGCCACTGGAATTGTGATGAACAAGCGCCTGGGCGCGCCTTCCGCCGCCGATTGATAAGAACCCGATGCGGCTGGACTTGTCAGCCGGAGAAAAGCGTCCCGTTTCAGCCTATCGAGGTTACCGCCGTAATTCTGCGCGAGAACCTCTAGGGACTGCGGGCTGATCAGCCGTATAATTCCGCGCATGAACTCAACCGGCAATGCTACCGGCGACGCGTGCGAGATGCGCACCATTGCCCGGCAAGTTTTTCAGCACGCACTCGAAGAGAGCAGCATCGAACGCGGATTCGCCAGCAACCTTCATTATGAGCGCGGCGTACTCCAGGTCGGAGAAGACCTTTATAACCTCAAAGCCTTCTCTCGGATCTTCGTGGTTTCCATCGGCAAAGGGGCTCACGCCAGTTTAGAGGCGCTATCCTCGCGTCTGGGCACCGGAGCCGGAGCCAGCGGCATTGTTTGCGCGCCCACGCTGCCTCCCTCACAGGTATTCGGTTTCCGCTACTTTGAGGGAGGCCATCCCATGCCCAATCATGAATCCATGCGCGGTGCCGAGGCAATTCTGCGCTCGTTGAATTCGCTGAATGAGCAAGCGCTCGTAATCTTCCTGATGAGCGGTGGCGGCTCGGCCATTGTTGAAAAGCCGATCAGCGATGACATCTCCTTTGATGACCTCGTGCAGACCTATCGCGTGCTGGTACATTCCGGCGCGCCGATTGCGCTCATCAATGCGGTGCGCAAACATCTTTCCGCCGTCAAGGGAGGCCGCATGGCTGCCGCCGCCTCGCAGGCACTGCAGCTTTCCATCATGATCTCTGACGTGCCAGACAATTCGTTGGATTCTCTGGCCAGCGGGCCGACAATGCCTGACAGCAGCACCATCGAGCAGTGTTATCACATCGTCGAGAAATACGACCTGATGCCGAAGCTGCCGGAGAGTGTGCGCAATCTCTTCCAGACTCATGCACTGGAGGAGACGCCCAAGGCTGGCGATCCAATCTTTGAGCGGGCGCGTTGGTGGCCCATCCTCTCCAATGTGACCGCTCAAAAGGCTGCCGCTCAGCGCGCATCTGCCGCTGGATTCACCGTTGAAATTGATAACTCCTGCGATGACTGGGATTACCGGAAGGCCGCCGACTATCTGCTTGAGAAAGTGCGCAAACTGCGCAAGGAAGGCTCGCGTGTGTGTCTGATCTCAGGCGGCGAAGTGACGGTGGTGGTGGATGCCAACCCCGGACGCGGAGGGCGCAATCAGCAATTCGCACTTTACTGCGCCGAGCGCATTCAGGGTGAAAGCATCGCCGTACTCAGCGCCGGAACCGATGGCATCGACGGCGCCAGTCCGGCTGCTGGGTCGGTGGCGGACGGAACCACAATCGCTCGCGCAACCGAAAAGGGGTTAAGTGCCGAAGCAGCGCTGAAAGGCTTTGACGCCTACCCGTTCTTTGACGCGCTCGGCGACACCATCATGACTGGATACACCGGAACCAACGTGCGCGACATCCGCGTGCTGCTGGCCTGGTAGGCATTGGTAGGGCAAAAGACCTTAACTCCGTTTCATGCAGCGTTTCAGGTGTAATCTATCTTCTATACCCGCCATTCCTTCAACGGGATGGCGGGGAGCGGACGGTCACGGGCTGGAGAATTCGATGGAAAACAAGGTTGAAATCCTCTTTGGACGGCAGCAGTTGGCAGTCTCTTTGCCGGAAGGCACGCGGCCAACCATTATTCGTAAGATTCCGCTGCCAAAGTTAGCCGATCAGCAGCAAGCCATTCGTCAAGCCTTGGATCATCCAGTCTCGGCCAAACCTTTCGCCGCGCTGGCCGCAGGGCGAAAAAGCGCCTGCATTTTGATTTGTGACATCACCCGGCCTGTGCCGAACAAGCTCTTCCTCCGCCCTATGATTGAGGATCTGATCAAAGGCGGAATGTCCGTCGCGAGCATCCGTGTCGTCGTGGCGACCGGCCTTCATCGTCCCGCCGAAGGAGTTGAACTGGAAGAGCTGGTCGGCGACCCGTGGGTGCTGAAGACCGTGTGCGTGGAGAACCACTTCGCCCGCAATGATGCCGACCACGTCGACCTCGGTCCCACCGCGCGTGGAACTCCGGTGAAAATCGACCGGCGTTTTCTTGAGGCCGATTTGCGCATCGCCACCGGCTTGGTAGAGCCTCATTTCATGGCTGGCTGGTCGGGTGGACGCAAGGTCGTCGCCCCCGGAGTCATGCATCATGAGACGATCCGCACATTCCATTCCGCACGATTCATGGAAGATCCGTTAGCTGTCCAGTGCAACCTGATCGGCAATCCGCTTCATGAAGAGCAACTCGAAATCGTGGGAAGAATCGGTGAAGTCTACGCATTGAACACGGTCATCGACGAGGAACGCGATCTCACCTTCGTGAACTTCGGCGAGATCAATGCCAGCCACCTGAAGGCCGTCGAGTTCATTACCTCGGCCACCTCGGTTCCGGTCTCCCGCCGCTTCCATACCGTCATCACGTCTTCAGCCGGGTACCCGCTGGACAAGACCTACTACCAGACCGTCAAAGGCATGGTAACGCCCATGGATATTCTTGAGCCGGGGGGCACCCTGATCATCGCCTCGGAATGTTCGGAGGGATTCGGTTCGAAGGAATTCCGCAGCTCCCAGGCGAAGCTGATCGAACTTGGCCCCGAGCGTTTTCTAGCCACTTTGAAGGCGAAGACCTTTGCTGAAATCGATGAATGGCAAACCGAAATGCAGATGAAACCCATGCGTCTTGGCACCATCAAGCTCTACACAACGGGCCTCAAGGGAGAGGACCGTAGCTTCACGGGCGTAGACATGATTGACTCGGTTGAAGAAGCCGTTCGCCAGAGCGTTCAGGAACATGGAGACACCGCTGTGGCCGTCATTCCTGAAGGTCCTTACGTCATTCCGGTCTTCGCCGGGCAAGTTTGAGTGGCGAACACGTTCAATGCCTACCCCGGAGCTTCTCCAATCATCGGAGTAGCTCCGAGGTAACGCTGGATTACCGCATCAATTAATCACACATTCAAGCTGCCCCTTCGGGCAAAGCAAAAGCCGGAATCTTCATTCCATCCCCCTTACAGAGTCTTAAGTCTGGCATCTCGCCGGTCGGCTTCCACGAGTCTGCGCTTAGCCGGTTCGAGCATTCCATCTCATTCCCAAAATCAAACTCATCTCCCGATGGGCCAACGCAGCAATATCAATTCATCGAATCACTGCTGATCCGTCGACACGCGCAAGTCTCTCGTCCTTAACTAATCCACGTCACTAATCCGACCGGAAATCAGGCGTGAATTCTTACCGCCTATTCATTCCGTATTAATTCCGCGTGGATTTGAAAAGGAATTGACTGCCATGATGATGCTCCCTCGCTCCGTCCGCATTGGCTCTAGCATCGCTTCTTCTGTACGGCTGGCTTCGCTGCTGCTTATTGTGCTCGCATTGTTCTTCGCTGCCGTTGCTTCGGCGCAGACGGCGCACTACAGTGGGGCTCAATATACGATCTATGGCCCCTCCAGAGCTACCTATGGGGTCGCGGCCGATAGCAGCGGGAATGTCTTTTTCACCGATAGCTCCGGGGTGCATGAGATTGTAGCGGTCAATGGCGTGGCGTCAAGCACCAGCACGGTCAGACTACTGGGCAACGGTTCTTTTATCGGACCCATGGGCGTTGCGGTGGACGGGAGCGGCAATGTCTTCGTCGCCGATGAGTTGGGAAATTCGGTGTACGAGATTCTGGCGAGTAATGACACTGTCGAATTTCTGGGCAGCTTTACCTATCCCACTGGCGTTGCCGTCGACGGCAGCGGTGACGTGTTTGTCGCCGCTCAGAGCGGGGTGTATGAGATGGTCGCGGTCGACGGCGTCGTTTCGAGCACCGGCACTGTCAACCCGTTGGCCAGCGGCAACTTCTCCGGTCCCCTCGGAATCGCGGCAGACGCGAGCGGCGATGTCTTCGTCGCCGATACCGGGAACAGCGCAGTGAAGGAGATACTGGCAGCCAGCGGTTACACCATGGTCAGGACGTTGGGCAGCGGCTTCTATCGTCCGTATGCTGTCACGGTGGACGGCAGCGGCAACGTTTTCGTCGCCGACACCTGGAACAATGCGGTGAAAGAGATGCTGGCGAGCGAGGGAAGCATCCCTGCTACGCCCACCATCAATACCCTGGGCAGCGGCTTCAATCAACCCGACGGCGTTGCGGTGGTCAGCAGCGGTGACGTCTTTGTCGCCGACCAGGGAAATAGTCGAGTGATAAAGCTGAGTAGCGCGATGTTAGGTGCGAATTTCGGGTCGGTGGATGTCGTAAGCCCAAGTTCGGTGATCACATTCTTATTCACCTTCGATTCAGCAGGCACCATCCAGGCCCCCGCAGTTCTGACAATGGGCACGCCAGGATTGGACTATGCCGATGCGTCTACGGGAAGCTGCACCTCCAACGGACCTAGCCATGTCTACAGCACCGGCGATATCTGCACAGTTGATGTGATATTTACGCCGGCCTATCCGGGGACGCAGATGGGGGCAGTGGAACTGCTCGCCAGTAACAGCAACATTCTAACGACGGCTTACAGCACTGGCATCGGCTTGGGGCCGCTGGCGGGCTTCTCGCCGGGCACGGTAAGCGTACTGAATGTCACCGGTCTTCCCCTGAACAAACCCCGCAGACCAGTTTTCGACGCCCAGGGCAACCTGTATGAGGCGGACAATGGAAGCTGTAGGATCATTAAGATTGCGCCAACCGGCGCAGCGTCAGCGCTCGTCAATATCGGATCTGGTAACGCACCCACCGCTGTGACGATGGATGGGGCAGGCAATCTGTACTTCGCGGTAAACGACAACTCTGTAAGAAAATACACTCCCGCTGGAGTGCTTACCACTCTGGATAATAATGGGCTTTCGTATTACAACGTAACCGTCGCGGTGGACGGAAGCGGCAACGTATACACAAACGACGCGGGCAGCGATTACAGCTCTAACGCCCGCATTATCTGGTTTCCCAAAGGCGGTGCTGCCCAAGTATTTCCTTTCAACGGCTACACGTTTGAGAATCCCTGGGCAGTGGCCGTGGACGGCGTCGGCGACTTGTATGTTAGTGACCACACCAGCAACGCGCTGGTGAAGATAACCAATGGCATTGCCAACGTGGTTAACACCGGGTCGGTGACTTTCAACGAACCGCTCTCATTGACGCTGGACAGCGCGGGTAATATTTATGTCGTCGACTACAACAACAACCGGGTAGTGGAGATCCCGTCGGGATCGACCGATCCGGCAGTCGTGCTCAGTATGGGCTCGCTGAGCCCCGGCCTGGATACTCCTGTTGGTGACGCGGTCAGCCGTACCGGCGAACTCTATATTATGGATACCGGCAACAATCGTATCGTGGTCAGCAGCCAGGAAAGTGCTCCTCAGCTCAATTTTGGCAGCATTAACGTGGGTTCCTACAGCTCGGCGCAGACCGTCACGCTGATGAACTTGGGCAACGGACCGCTTTCCTTCGCGATTCCGGAATCGGGAACTAACCCCAGCATGTCCAGCAACTTCTTGCTGAACAGTTCCACATGCCCGACGGTCAATTCGACTGACGAGACGTCGGCTACGCTGGCAGCGAACAGCTCCTGTGCCTATCAAATCGACTTTGCACCGAGACAAACCGGTTACATCAACAGCGCGTTTACATTGACCGACAACGCAAGCAATGGCGCGGTGCAGTCACTCGCGCTGAGTGGTACGGGCACAGGAACGGCTCCGACGATCGTCGTCTCGCCCACAACCGCTACACTGACGGGGGGAACCATAGGGGGATACACACCTCTTACGTTCACGGCCAGCGGCGGCACGTCACCCTATAGTTATGCGCCGATGATCCCTGGGTCTTTGCCCGCCGGGTTGACACTGAGCAGCGACGGAACGCTGTCGGGAACGCCGTCGGCAGTTGGCACGTTTTTCTTCACCGTAATTGCGAGCGACACCAACTCGTACACCGGCAGCCAGGCCTATTCGTTGATGATCAGTCAGGCTACACAAACGATCAGCTTCCTGGCGCCGTCCGCGCCGGTGACGTATGGCGTCGCGCCGATTAGCCTGAGCGCGACGGGCGGAGCCTCGGGTAATGCGGTTACCTTCAGTGTCGTCTCCGGTCCTGGGGCGGTAAGTGGTAGCACCCTGACGATCACGGGCGTGGGCACAGTGGTTGTGGCAGCCAATCAGGCAGGCAATAGCAACTACGCAGCCGCGGCGCAGGTGACGCAGAGTATCACGGTAAACGCGGCTACGCTTCCCATCGGTAGCCCAAACCCTATGCCGATGAGCGTGATCTTCACCATTCCGTCCGGTTTGCCGGGCACTGGTACGCTAGCCGCCCCGCTGGTGTTCACGCAAGGCGCCACTGGCCTTGATTTTACCAATGCCACCACAGGGAGTTGCACATCGGGAACAGCATACTCCTCCGGAATTACGTGCACGGTGAACGTGACGTTTACGCCGAAGTATGCCGGAATGCGGTACGGCGCGGTGGTGCTGGAAGATAGCGCGGGAACTGTTCTTGCGACTCAGTACATCTCCGGCTCCGGCACGGGACCGCAGGTGAACTTCCTGCCTGGAACTCAGAGCACGGTGACAACATCCACGTCCTTGGATTGGCCCTTTGGCGTCGCTGTGGATGCCAGCGGCAACGTCTATATCGCCGATTCCGCGAACAACCGGGTGTTGAAGGAAACATTGTCGGCGGGTAGTTATAGCGAGAGCACGATCGGCAGCGGCCTTGGAGCTCCGAATGGAGTCGCAGTCGATGGAGCCGGAAATGTCTATATCGCAGATACCGGCAACAGTCAGATATTGATGGTCCCATGGACCGGCAGCGGCTACGGCAACACAATTGTCGTGGCAAACTTCGCGGTGAACAACCTGCGTAGCCCTGATGGGGTTGCAGTTGATGGTAGCGGCAACGTCTATATTGCTGATAGCGGTAACGACCGGGTAATGATGGCGCCGTGGGTGCCCACAGGTTACGGCGCCCTGGTAACGGTGGCAGACCAACTCCATAACGGACTAAATCAACCCGCCGGGGTTGCGGTGGATGGTATCGGCAATGTCTATATAGCTGATACCAACAATAGCCAGGTGTTGATGTTGCCCTGGACAGGCACCGGTTACGGGGTTCAGCGTACGGTGGCAACCGCTGCAAACGGACTGTCGAATCCGTATGGCATTGCTGTGGATGGAGCCAGCAACGTCTATATCGCCGATACAATGAGTTGGCGAGTTGTGAAGGAGACGCTGTCGGGGGGAAACTATATCCAGAGTACGATCGGCAGTGGATCGGTGAACCCGGAAGGCGTGGCAGTGGATGGCAGCGGCAACGTCTATCTTACCAATAGCGGCATTGGCCAGGTTGTAAAGATGGATTTTGCGGATGCGCCGACTCTGAACTTCCCAACCTCGACAGTAGCAGGTACCACGGATTCAGCAGATGGCTCGATGGTCGTGACCGTCGAGAACATCGGCAGCGCGCCGATAACATTCTCAGCACTGATCTATCCAAGCGATTTCCCTGAGGTTGTGGGCAGCAACGATTGCTCGACAGGCACGCAGTTAGCTGCGGGAACAAGCTGTCCGCTGACGATCAGTTTCAGTCCGACTGTGGCCGGTAGTCTCAACGAAATGGTCGCGCTGGCTGACAACAGTCTGTACGGAGCTTCCGCTCAGAGCGTCACGGTCTCTGGAGTCGCCTTGGAAGGGGCGCAGACCATCACGTTCTCGAGCCCTGGCAACCAGACCTTTGGTGTGGCTCCAATTACGTTAACCGGATCGGCATCTTCGCTGCTGCCGGTCAGCTATTCGGTGATCTCAGGTCCGGCAACGGTGAATCTTGCCACGCTAACGATTACTGGCGCTGGACTGGTGTCGATTCAGGCCACTCAATCCGGGAATGGCAGCTTTGCTCCCGCAATTCCCGTCAGTGTGACCTTCACGGTCAACAAGGCAACTTCGACGATCACAACCTTGCCGACGGCCAGCACCATCACCTACGGCCAGACGTTAGCCTCTTCCTCCCTGACCGGTGGGGCCGGATCGACTTCAGGCAACTTTGCGTTTGTATCTCCGACCACGGTGCCGGGCGCGGGCACGGCTACGCAGGGCGTGATCTTCACACCAACCGATACGACGGACTACACCCCCGTGACCGGCTCGATTAATGTCGCGGTCAACAAGGCCACGCCGACCATAGGTTGGCCAGCTCCTGCCAACATCAGTTACGGCACAGCTTTGAGCACCACTCAGTTGAACGCCGCAGCCGTTGGTTCGATCTTGGGCGTTGTGGCAGGCACCTACGTTTACACTCCAGCGGCGGGGAGCATTCCGGCCACCGGAACAGATACGCTCTCAGTCACCTTCATTCCTGCAGACGGGACCGATTACACCATGGCCACCCAGACCGTATCGCTGACGGTGACGCAGGCGACCGCGATTGTCACCCTTGGTAGTCTGACCCAAACCTACAACGGTGCGCCCGAGCCAGTCACCGTCTCGACCTCGCCAGCTGGTTTAGGACTTGCCTACAGCTACACGGGGATTAGTGGCACACCTTATGGACCGAGCATGACTGCGCCGACCAATCCAGGCAGTTACTCGGTGGTGGCGACGGTCCTTGACTTGAACTACATTGGACAGGACAGCGAAACCCTGACCATCAACCAGTTGAATCCGGCGCTGAACTTTACGCTCATGTCTGGCGCCCCGGCGACAACACCCTACGGCACCACGGTGTATTTCGAGTTGGGCATGGCCTCCGCGATCCGGTGTCCATCCGGGAGTGTGCAGTTCTACGTCGACGGCAATGTCTCCGGCTCTCCAGTCGTGCTGAGCGGCGCTGGTTCTTGTATTCAGCCAGTCCAACTCCAGACGGCGACTCTGCCGCCTGGTCCGCATAACGCCTACGCGACCTACAGTGGCGATACCTACTATGCCGGTGGCACCTCCGGAACGTTGCCGTACACGGTCACGCAGGATACCACTTCGGTGACGTTGGCGACCTCGGGCACCAGCGCGAATGTTGGCCAACCGCTGACTTTCACCGCTACCGTCACTCCCGGATCGCTCAATCCAGGCGCACTGCCTCCGGCCGGCTACGTCCAGTTCGTTGACGGAGTCAACCAGATCGGCAGCAATGTCCCACTATCAGGAAACACGGCTGCCTACACCATTTCAACGCTGGCCTTCGGTACGCACAACATCTTTGCCACCTTCGTGGATACTGATGGCAATTTTGTTGGCAACAGTTCGGTGGTCGCCGTGGAGACGGTAAACCTGATTGTTCCCACAATTAACTTTGCGCCTACTCCCGCCGAGTTCGTCTATGGCACCCCACTCAACGCCAACACGCAGTTGAATGCGACTGCTGCCGATCCAACCAGTAGCCTCACGGTCCCTGGCAGCTTCTCCTACAACTTTGCCGCGAACGCCGTTGTTCCGGCAGGAACGCCCAACCTCATAGCGACCTTCACGCCTGCTGACCCAACCACCTATGCGGTTAATTCGGCGACGGTCTCGATCACCGTGGATACTGCAGTGCTGACGGTTACTCCCGATAACTTCTCGATCACCTATGGTGCGGCCATTCCCACCCTCACCTACCAGATCGCGGGATACCAAAGTAGCGATCCCTCCACGGTGGTGAGCGGTACAGCCTCATGCACAACTTCGGCGACCGTCATCAGCATCGTCGCAACCTATCCGATCACCTGCAGCACGGGTTCACTGGCTGCAGCCAACTACAGCTTCCGTTTCGTCAGCGGCACGCTGAACGTGACCCAGACCACGCCAGCCATCACAACCTTGCCGACGGCAAGCGCCATTGCCTACGGCAAGACGTTATCCTCCTCTACCTTGACTGGCGGAGCGGGCTCCGTCGCGGGCAGCTTTGCGTTTACATCTCCGGCTACGGCACCGGGCGCGGGTACCACCAACCAGGGCGTGACGTTCACCCCAGCAGACGCCGTGGACTACAACACCGCGACTGGTTCGGTGAGCGTAACGGTGAACAAAGCGGCATCGGCGATCATCGAATGGCCAACGGCTGCCAGCTCGATTACCTATGGGCAGACGCTTGCCAGCTCGACGCTGAGCGGCGGTGTGAACACAACACCGGGCACGTTTGCCTTCACCACTCCAGCAACGGCACCGGGCGCGGGCACAGCCTCGCAGTCGGTCACCTTCACTCCGACCGACCTAATCGACTACAACTCGGCCGCCGGTTCAGTGAACGTCATGGTGAACAAGGCGACGCCGGTCCTTAGTTGGGCCATCCCTGCGGCGATCCCCTACGGCATGGCGCTCTCCAGTATGCAGTTGAACGCAACCTCTGGCGGTGTGGCGGGCACCTTAGCCTACACACCGGCGGCGGGGAGCATACCGGCAGCGGGCACGCATACGCTCTCGGTCACCTTCACTCCTACCGACACCACCGACTACGCAACGGTTACTCAGACCGTCTCGCTGACGGTCGGTAAGGTGGTGACCACAACAACCGTGCAATCGAGCGCGCTGGCGGCGATGACCCAGAGCAACGTGTCATTGACGGCGAATGTGTACAGTTCCGCAGGCACTCCGGCGGGAAGCGTCAGTTTTATGGACGGAAGTACTTCGTTGGGAACGGGCACATTGGACAATTCGGGAGCAGCGACGCTAACCCTTAACACGCTGAGTGTCGGCTCGCATAACATAACGGCGGTTTATGCCGGCAATGTTGATTTCGTCGGTAGCACATCGAGTGCGATCACTGAAACGGTTGAGGACTTCAACTTCTCAGTCAGTGGAACCACGACGGTACTCGCGGTTACAGTGCTGCCGGGAAACTCCGCGGTTTACACGTTGCAGCTATCGCCGACAATCGGTTCAACATTCGCTGGTGCTGTGGTGCTGACGTTGACAGGACTGCCTGCGGGAGCAACCTGCACGATCACGCCATCCACCATTTTGGCGGGTAGCGGTGCGGCGACAATCACAGTCACTGTCAACACGGCCAAGACAAGTGCCTCTTTAAACTCTTCCAGTGGCAGCAATGCGTTTCCCATCCAGTTGCTACCGGCAATCCTCCTGCCTGCATTCGGCATGCGCAAACTACGCCGTGCCGCGCGTTTGCGGATGATGCCATCAAGGTTAATTCTGTCAACCTTGGCTCTACTGATGGCGATGGGTATGGCTGCGTGTGGCGGCAGTTCGTTACCGCCACCACAAACCATTCCTATGACTCTGACTGCGACGAGCGGTGCGGTGCATCACTCCGTCACTCTCGACCTGACCGTCCAGTAGGTGAACGAGCAAGAGCTACTATTCCAACCAGGCTTCGCGAACACCGGCCGTAAAAGGCCGGTGTTCTATTTCAATTCACTCGTTGCAGTCATCTCGATACGATCCTCCAAAGCAGGTTCCGCGTAACCCTTTTTCTCAATCGGTTTTGCGACCTTTGCTTCATCAACTACATTCACCACACCCAGAATTTGCAGCCGAGCTGCGCTCCGAGAGGACGCTTGCTTTCAAGCGATTGACTCGACGGGCCAAACATAAACCGGTATGACGGTCAATTCTGACCAGATTCCTATCGCCGGAAAATGAATACTTATCGCTCACAAGGTTCCGACGACAGGTGGATCCGGTGAAGAAGAGGCTTCTATGAACCTAAGTACGCTGGATATCGGGCTGATCTTGACAGCGGTCGTGGTGATTGCGGTTATCGCGGGGCTCTGGCTGTTCATGCAAAAACGAAAAAGCGCAGCGCTGCGGCAGAAGTTCGGCTCCGAATACAATCGGGCCGTGCTGGTGCATGGCTCAGAAAGAAAAGCGGAAGCGAAACTGGAGGACCGCGAGAAGCGGATCGAAAAGCTGGCCATCCGTGATCTCAATCCGAGCGAACACGAGAGCTTCGCGAGACGGTGGGTGGCAGTACAGGCCCGCTTCGTCGACTCCCCCAAAGGAGCGGTTATGGAAGCCGATGACCTGGTTTCGTCGGTCATGAAGACCCGCGGCTATCCGGTCGCTGATTTTGAACAACGCGCTGCCGATATTTCCGTCGATCATCCCCTGGTAGTTGAGAACTACCGTTCTGCCCACGAAACAACTATGCGCGTTGGCCGATCAGAGGCAAGCACGGATGAACTGCGGACGGCAATGATCCACTACCGCGCTCTGTACGAGGAACTCATGCAGGTTCCGCCGCCGGTGGTACTGAAGATGGGTGCCTGAACTGCAATCGTCTTGCGTCCCCTCCCCATCCATCGATATGTGGCGCTGATTACAGCGCCACGCGCAGTTGAGAGCAAGATGATCTCTTTTGCACAGTATTACTGGAACAAACGAGCCACGCTGTTCATGTCTCAAAAGGAGGCATACGCATGAAACACACCGTTGCACTTCTCAGCACAGGCGTCCTGATACTTCTCCTCGGAGCCGTTGTTCCCGCATTCGCACAGGAGCGGCACGAGGAAGAGGCTAAGGCTCCCAAACAAGCCGAGCAGGCTAAACCAGAAAAGCAGGCTAAGCCAGAAAAGCAGGCTAAACCAGAAAAGCAGGCTAAACCCGCAAAAGAGCAGCAGCCCAAGAGTCAGCAGCACCAGGCAAAGCAACAACAACAAGGTCAGCAGAAGCAGGAAAAAGCACAACAGCAG
>Ga0302320_10012151_pt1 | contig 18128 bp, 16 predicted proteins | sample Bog_T0_3_FD_202130 | JGI IMG/M metagenome (GOLD analysis project Ga0302320, IMG submission 202130) | Peat permafrost microbial communities from Stordalen Mire near Abisko, Sweden - Bog_T0_3 | ecosystem: Environmental > Terrestrial > Soil > Wetlands > Peat | place: Sweden: Abisko, Stordalen Mire...
TGTTGTGGCTTAACAGCCAGTCCGGCTTGGCTGCCATTGCTGACAGCAAGACAGGCACATCGGAAGCGTGACGAATAAGGTGACGATTCGCATTCACCCAATCCGCATTTGGGTGCGGAATCGACTCAGGCTTGGTAAGTTGGATGAGGCCACGATAGTCTTCGATCAATTCGTCGGCTTCCGACGATGAAAGATGCTGCGCATGGAACAATAGATTCTCTTCCACTTCCTCGCGCACCGCCTCAGCCAGTACAAGACGGCAGATTCTTGCTGCGCAAAGTGACAGAACAGCCTTATCGAGTCCCCAATGTGAGACGATCCCCGAAGTCAGGACATTCGAGTCCAGGAACAATCGGAGTCTTCGAGGCGGCGTCACTTCTCGCGATACTCCTCCACCTGCCGGCGGGAACGCGGTGTCGTTGCGCCGGGTGCGCCATAGCGGCGTGCAAAGATCCGCTGCCGAGTCTCCGGCAATGTTGCCAAAAGTCCTTTCGACGTGACTCCAGATGCCGTCAGAGTAGAGCTGATCTTCTCGCAGAGGCGATCGAATCGCTTCTGTTCCGGTAGGAGTATGAGACCATCTCCCAGCCGCAATACTGCGAACGGCGCGCCAGTTCCCAGGCCTAAGTCCTCACGAAACTGTTTCGGAACAGTGAGTTGCCCCTTTTCCCCGATCTTCGTCGTACTCAAGTATTCAAGAACTATGTGCTGGCCGGCCATGGGGATGAACCTCAGTAGGAATATCCTACCACGCTAGATATGTTTTGGGCTTGTCGCCCCAGCGTCCTATCCTGCCGTATCGTAATTCAGATTCTGTCCGAGCCAGCGCTCCACCTCGGCCACGCTCATCCGTTTGCGTTCGGCATAATCGGCAACCTGGTCGCGGCCTATTTTGCCCAGAGAAAAATAGCGCGACTCCGGGTGCGCAAAGTAAAGCCCGCTCACGCTCGACCCCGGCCACATGGCAAACGACTCCGTGATCTGCATCCCCGTGTTCGCCTCGACATCGAGCAAACGCCACAGCGTGCCCTTCTCCGTGTGATCCGGACACGCCGGGTAGCCCGCGGCCGGCCTGATGCCCCGGTACTTCTCCTGAATCAATTCCGCGGGACTCAAGCCTTCCTCGCGTCCATAACCCCATTCATCCCGCACCCGCTTGTGCAGGCATTCGGCAAACGCTTCCGCCAGGCGATCGGCAAGCGCCTCCGCCATGATCGCGTTGTAGTCGTCATTCTCCGCCCTGAAACGATCGCACAATTCCTTCAAACCAATCCCGCTGGTCACCGCGAAAGCACCAATATGGTCAGCCAGTCCGGATTCCCTCGGCGCAACGAAATCCGCAAGCGACCGGCACGGCTCGCTGCCCTCCCTGTTGGCCTGCTGGCGCAGAAAACGGAAGCGCTCAAGCACCGTTGCCCGCGTCTCATCGCCGTACAGTTCCACATCGTCGCCCACCGCACTAGCGGGAAAAAACCCATACACACCGCGAGCCGTAATCAGGTTGCCCTCAATCATCCGATCCAGCAGCGCATTGCCTTCCGCAAAAATCTGCCGCGCCTGCGCTCCCTGCTCCGCGTGGTCGAAAACCCGAGGGTAAACGCCCTTCAGTCCCCAGGTATGAAAGAACGGCGTCCAGTCAATGAACTCGCGCAGCGTCGCCAGCGGAAAGTTGTCCAGCACGCGCACTCCCGTAAACTCCGGTGCAGGCACATCCTCCGCCCGCCAATCAATCGGCGTCCGCCGCTCCCGTGCCGTCTCAATCGAGATAAGCTTCTGCCGCGGCGAGGCATGCGCCTTTCTCAGCGTCTCGTAATCCGCGCGATGCTTCACCACAAAGTCCGCCTTGCCGTCGTCGCTCAGCAAGCTGGTCGTCACCGGCACAGCCCGGCTCGCATCCAGCACATGCACCACCGGCTCGCTGTAGTGCGGCGCAATCTTCACCGCCGTATGTGCCCGGCTCGTCGTCGCCCCGCCAATCAGCAGCGGCAGCTTGAATCCCTGCCGCTCCATCTCCTTGGCCACGTGCACCATCTCGTCAAGCGACGGCGTAATCAACCCGCTCAAGCCAATCAAATCCGCCTTCTCCGCCCTTGCGCGTTCGAGGATCTTTTCGCATGGCACCATCACGCCCATGTCGATCACTTCGTAGTTGTTGCAGGCCAGCACCACGCCCACAATGTTCTTGCCAATGTCGTGCACGTCGCCCTTCACCGTGGCCAGCACAATCTTGCCCTGCGCCTTCACCACATGGCCGGCAGCCACCATCTCCAGCTTCTCGGCCTCCATAAACGGCGTCAGATGCGCCACAGCCTTCTTCATTACGCGCGCGGACTTCACTACCTGCGGCAAAAACATCTTGCCCGCTCCGAACAGATCGCCAACAACGCCCATCCCGTCCATCAGTGGGCCTTCAATCACCAGCAGCGGACGCCCCAGCTTCACGCGTGCTTCCTCGGCGTCGATCTCGATATACGCATCGATGCCCCTCACCAGCGCATGCGAGAGCCGCTCCTCAACCGTCCCGTTGCGCCATTCCTCGGCCTTCTTCTCATTGGCTTCCGCACCGGCGCCCAACCCCTCTGCCTTCAGCTTTTCGCCGTGCTCCACCAGCCGCTCCGTCGCATCCGGCCGGCGATTCAGCAGCACGTCCTCCACCAGCACCTTCAGCTCCGGATCAATCTCCTCATACACCTCCAGCATCCCGGCATTCACAATGCCCATGTCCATACCCGCGGCAATCGCATGGTACAGAAACGCCGAGTGCATGGCCTCGCGCACCTTGTTGTTGCCCCTGAAGCTGAATGAAATATTCGATACGCCGCCGCTCACCTTCGCATGCGGCAGGTTAGTCTTGATCCAGCGCGTCGCGTTGATAAAGTCGAGCGCGTAGTTGTTGTGCTCCTCCATCCCAGTCGCAACGGTCAAAATATTCGGATCAAAGATAATGTCTTCGGCCGGGAACCCAACCTCATCCACGAGGATCTTGTAAGCACGCTCGCAGATCCGAATCTTCTCCTCGTAGGTCGCCGCCTGCCCCTGTTCGTCGAAGGCCATCACCACCGTCGCCGCGCCATACTTCAGCACCGCCGCGGCATTCTTCCTGAACTTCTCTTCGCCTTCCTTCAGCGAAATCGAGTTCACAATGCCCTTGCCCTGAAGACACTTGAGCCCGGCTTCAATCACTTCCCACTTCGACGAGTCCACCATGAAGGGAACCTTGGCGACCTCCGGCTCACTCCCCAGCAACTGCAGGAAGCGCGTCATGGCCGCCACGCCGTCGATCATGCCCTCGTCCATGCAGATGTCAATGACGTTCGCGCCATTCTCCACCTGCTGCCTCGCCACGCTGACCGCTTCCTCGAACTTCCCTTCCTTGATCAGCCTGGCGAACTTCGGCGAACCGGCCACGTTGGTCCGCTCCCCAATCAGGATGTAAACCCCGGCCTGCTGAGTGAAGGGCTGTGAACCCGAAAGACGCAAAGGCCTCGTCCCGCTCATAATCTCGTTCATAGACACGCTCATGCTCGCGTCTCGCTCTCAAGGGCATAAGCCTCAACGGCCGCACCCACCCCATATCTTCGTGGCGCCAGCCCTTCCAGCGCCTTGGCAATCGCCGCAATATGCTCCGGGGTATTGCCGCAGCATCCGCCTGCAATATTGATCAGCCCCGCCCGCGCAAAGTCGCCCAGGTACCGCGCCATGTCCGACGGCCCCAGGTCGAACCCCGTCGCCGCCAGCGGATTCGGCAAGCCCGCATTGGGATAGCATGAGATCGCCACGTCCGCCTTCTCTGACAGCTCGCTCAAAAACGGATACATCAGGTCCGGCCCCAGAGAACAGTTCAGCCCCACCGCGAGCGGCTTCGCGTGCTCGACCGCGTTCCAGAAAGCCTCCGTGGTTTGCGCCGAGATCAGCGTCTCCCCGCCGCGACCCACCGCCGCCGAGATCATGATGGGCAACTCCTTGCCATCCTCATCGAAGACCTCGCGAATCGCCACCAACGCCGCCTTGGCATTCAAGGAGTCGAAAATGGTCTCCACCAGCAACAGGTCTGCGCCGCCCGCCATTAGGGCTCGCGCCTGCAGCGCGTAAGCGGCCTTCACCTGGTCGAACGTGACCACGCGAAAGCCCGAATCGTCCGCATCCGGCGAGTTCGAGAGCGATACAGTCAACGGCCCCAGCGCCCCAGCCACAAAGCGCTGCCGCCCCGTCGCATTTCCAACCCGGTCGGCCCACTCCCGGCACTGCCGCGCCGAAGTCTCATTGATCTCCCACGCCAGGCCGTTCAGCGTCTCGTCCTCAATGATCTTCTGGTAAAACGCCGGATCCTTCCGGCCGCCCCGCTCTCGCGGATCGTCCACAAAAAACTCGCTCTGGGTAATGCTGGTCGCGCCAAAGGTGTTGGTCTCAAGTATGTCCGCACCCGCCTCCAGAAAGCGGCGATGAATATCCCCCACCATCTCCGGCTGGGTCAGGGAGAATAGGTCGCCGTTGTTCTTCAGGTCCTTAGCCGCATCCCTGAACCGCTCGCCGCGCATATCCGCTTCCGTCATGCCGTAAGTACGGATCGTTGTGCCCATCGCCCCGTCAATAATGGCGATACGGCGTTCGAGAATCTTCTCAAGAGGATGTTGCTGAGCTGGTTTCATGGTTCTCCCGTCGGTCGCAGGCGGTTAAATGATTGAATTAATGTGCGTTGATGAAGAAAATCCACCGAATGGTCCCAGGACCTCACCTACCGAAGGGGAAGACGTGGGAAAGCCGCCTACTTTCAAGCATATCCGAGTCCGCAACCCCACCGGTCCAAATGGCGGCAAACGCCCTGCGACTGGAGAGGAACCGGGGTTGAATTGAGCGGCGCCGACCAGGCGGCTCTCCTATTCCCTAGTCCCTATTCCCTACTCCCTGCTCTTCCCCGATGCTCTAGACTCAAAGCTGGACCATTCATGATGAAGTTCTTCGGCGGCAAAAAAGAAAATCCCTCAATCGACCCTGAAAACGGCGCGGAAGACGCGTCATTAGAATCGCCCAAAGTCGGCTTTTTCGACCGCATGAAGCAGGCCGTCTCGCGCACCCGCGAGTCGCTCTCCTCCAAGATCGAAGGCATCGTCGCCCTCACCCGCACCGTCGACGAAGCAGCCTTCGAAGACCTTGAAACCGCGCTCCTGACCAGCGATCTCGGCGTCGACACAACTGCCACAATTCTCGACGCCCTCCGCGAACGCGCCCGCCGCAAAGCCATCGAAGGCGGCGACGAGCTGCGCACCCTCTTAAAGGAACAACTCATCGCGATTCTTTCTGCCCCGCCAGGGGCGGCTGCCCCACCGCAGGTGGCGCCGAAAGTCACTTTCCTGGTAGGCGTCAACGGCACTGGAAAAACCACCACCAGCGGCAAACTCGCCGCCTGGAGCCGCGCCCAGAACCGCTCCGTCCTGCTCTGCGCCGCGGACACCTTCCGCGCCGCCGCCATCGAGCAGCTTGAAGTCTGGGCCGCCCGCTCCGGCGTCGAGATGATCAAAACCCGTCAGGGAGGCGACCCCGCCGCCGTCCTCTACGACGCCGTCGCCGCCGCCAAGGCCCGCTCCATCCAGGACCTCTACGTCGACACCGCCGGCCGCCTGCACACCAAGACCGGATTAATGGATGAATTGGACAAAATGCGCCGCACAGCCGCGCGCCTGGTCCCCGGCGCACCCCACGAAGTCCTCCTCGTCATGGACGCCACCACCGGCCAGAACGGCCTCCAGCAAGCCCGCCTCTTCACCCAGTCCGCCGGAGCAACCGGCATCGTGCTCACCAAGCTCGATGGCACAGCAAAAGGAGGGATCGCGGTCGCGATCGCCAGCGAGCTCAATCTCCCCGTAAGATTCGTAGGCGTAGGCGAAAAAATGACCGACCTGCTGGAGTTTGACCCGGCAGAGTTTGTAGACTCTCTGTTGGAGTAGACTTGGCGGCTATGACCAGCACGATCCTCAACAAATTCCTGCTTCTCGCAGAGATCATTCTTCTCTCATTCCCATTGGTGATGGCCTGGGGATGGGTACGCTGGGTGAAGCGCAAAACGCCGATGACCCTTTTCTCAGCTTTTTCCTTTTTTGGTTTTGTCCTCGCAACAGCCTCTGAGTTGCTCGCCATTTCGACGGCGACTTATGCCTCAGTTACAAGCAGCTCCTTTTATGACCCGACGCTCTTGAAAATCTACGCGGTTGGAATGCTTCTCTCCCTTGTGGGACTGATTCTTTCAATTGTTGGCGCATTCAAAGCAAACTCATTGCGCTATCTTGCGCCGGGATGCGCACTCGGAACATTCTTCTTCTGGTTTATGGCGGCGGCGACCGAGTAAAAGTGCCGGGTGCCCAAATCTCGTCCGCCGAGGCGGAAGACCTGGGAAACCACAAATCTGAACGGGGAAAGTTTTGTAACAGGGCATGACTTCAGTCGTGCCGAAAACGATCAAAAGAGGGACGTGGGCTTCAGCCCCTGAGGGAACGCTGACGGTCGCATCGGAACTTGCTCAGAGGCCCCAAGGTAGCGTCGAAAGGACTTTTATGGCGAAGAAGATGGAGCTCAAGAATCAGATCTTGCTTGTCAATGCCGCAGTTCTCGCTGGTCTCGTCTTCGAATATTTCCGAGGGGTACCGATCTTCGCGATAGCAATCGCCGGAGTCTTCCTGCTGATGTTCGTCAACGTGATCTTCTGGGTTCGAATGCAGAGGGCAAAGAAGGCGCTATGACCGCAACCGAAACAGACCAATACTGGATGCATCGCGCCCTCGAGCTAGCCCGCCGAGGCATCGCCGTTACTTCCCCCAACCCCGCAGTTGGCTGCGTCATCCTCGACCGCGCCGGACAGGTCTGCGGCGAAGGCTGGCATGAATACGACCTCGTCGACCACGCCGAAGTCATCGCCCTCAAGGAAGCCGCCCAGCACGCGGGCAATCGTCTCCTCGGCGGTACAGCCTACGTCACCCTCGAGCCCTGCAACCACACCGGCCGCACCCCGCCCTGCACTGAAGCTCTTCTCGCCTCCGGCCTCCGCCGCGTCGTCGCCGCAACCATCGATCCCAACCCCGCCGTAGCCGGCCACGGCTTGGAACGCCTCCGCGCCGCGGGCCTCGAAACCACCGAAGGCGTCTGCGAGTCCGAAGCCCGACGCCTCAACGAGGGCTTCGCCCGCTGGAGCCAGCACAAGCGCCCCTTGGTCCTGATGAAAGTCGCCATGACCCTAGACGGCCGCATCGCCCCGCCACCCGGCACCCACACCACCCACGCCCCCCATTGGATCACCAGCGAAGCCGCCCGCGCCGCCGTCCAGCCCCTCCGCTGGCAGGCCGACGCCGCCCTCACCGGCGTCGACACCGTCCTCGCCGACGACCCCCTCCTCACCGACCGCAGCGGTCTCCGCCGCCGTCGCCCGCTCCTGCGCGTCGTCCTCGACTCCGCCCTCCGCATGCCCCTCGACTGCAAAATGGTCGCGACTGCCCACAACGACGTCGTCATCTTCACCGTCTCAAAAGACGAAGCGAAATTGAAGGCGCTAACAGAACGAGGCATCCGCGTAGAAGTCCTCCCCGCCGACTCCGGCCGCGTGCCCCTCGGCAAGGTCCTCGACAAACTCGGCGAAGAAGGCATTCTCACCGTGATCACCGAGACCGGCACGCGCCTGAACACTGCCCTGCTCGACGCCGGCCTGGTAGACCGCGTCCATCTCTTCGTCTCTCCGCAGATCATGGGCTCCGACGCCGTCCCCGCCTTCAAAGGAATGGCAAACCCCATCCGCATGGCAGACGTCGAGGTCGAGCGCTATGAGAATGACCTGGGGCTTTGTTCGCTGCTCAAGGACCCTTGGCCGAAACGGCAGTGATCGATTCCGGCATGTCAAGTCCGTGGTTCTCGGGATTTGCTCTTTTTGCCTTTATTTTCAATAGATTACGCAAACAACTTCCATTGCGGGTTATTTCCCTAAAATCGCTATCCTGTGAAGGTACATCGAGATGCCAGTTCAACGGCGGCATCGATGTCCCACAACTCTCCGAACAAATTCTTTGTTTTCAAGATTTTGGCTTACAAGTTCTTCAAAACAAGATACTTAAGGCAAAACCGTGCCCCTAATTCGCACAAAACAGGAGTTTTGTCACAAAACACCGGGGGGGAGGGGAGGGGGGTACCCCAGCTTAGTCCACTTATAGGTCGACTTTTGGAGAAGGAAGGAGTCGAATGCAGCTCACAGCGCCAGAAATATCGCCCCATCTTCCACCGTGAGTTCCACGCCCGCGCCCTTCGCAGCCTCCTGCAATGCCGCGCTCAGCATGACGACCGGATCGGGGCTCACATTGAGCCGGCGCATTAGTCCCTCCCCCTTCTTGCCGCCCGCTGAAAGCATGATCTTCAATCCCCGGCGCTTGCATTTCACCGGCGTCCCATCTTCAAGTTTCAGATTCATCGGCTTGATATAGGCGTCGATATAGTGAACGCCAATGCCGGACTTGTCTTCGCCTGTCGGTGGAAGTTTGTCCACCGCGGAAGCATTCACGTCACAGAGCTTAATTTTCACGCTGACCTCCGGTCACTGCCAGTCCTCTTGACACGAGGAATTCGTCCATCACTTTCCTGAACGCGCGAATGTGTTCCGGCGTACTGCCGCAGCAGGAACCGACAATATTCGCTCCCGCTTCAAGCAGCGGCATCAGGCCCTTCACCATCTGCTCCGGCGTTTCGTCGTAAACCACCTTCATGTTGATCAGTTGTGGTTTACCGGCATTCGGCTGCACCATCACCGGCAAGCTGGTTGCGCGCTTGTAGCGAATGACAGCCTCGCGCGCGCGCTCCATCTCCATTCCAGTGCCGCAGTTCAGCGCGACAATATGCGCACCGTGCTCCTCCATGAACTCAGCAGCGCGCTCAGGTTCAATGCCCATCATCGTGCGGAAGTTCGAGCCGTCCAGCGTCACGTCGTAAGCCATCGACCCGATGATGCACTTCGCGCCCGCCGTCTTCGCCGCCTCAATGCCGATCAAAAGCTCCTCAAGCGAAGTTTGCGTCTCGATAATGATGGCGTCCGCGCCACCGTCAACCAATGCTCCTGCCTGCTCCTCGAAAGCGCTCCGCACCTGCTCTTCCGTGAAGTCGCCAAACGGCTTCAGCAAGCCGCCGAACGGCCCAATATCCCCAAGCACGTATCCATCCTTGTCGCCAAAAGCCTGTCGAGCAATCGCCACGCCCGCCTTGTTGACCTCGACAACATGGTCCGCTTCAGAGTGCCGCGTCAGCATGATCCGCGATCCGCCAAACGTGTTGGTAATAATGCAATCCGAGCCGGCTTCAACATACCGCCGCTGAATGCCCAGCACCCTCTCCGGTTGCGTCAGATTCCATGCCTCGCCGCAATTGCCCTGTTCCAGCCCGGCGATCATCAGTTGCGTGCCCATCGCTCCGTCGCCCAGCAAGGGCCGTTCAAGAATCGCATCCTGCAAAAGTTTCTTCATACTTGCTCCCGGTCTTCGGTCAATTCTCTCTGTGCTAATGCGTAGTGAATCGTTTCCAGAACCACGCCCCACTTGTGATCCCGGCTTGAAGCGTCGCAGTAGCAACCCGCGCCGCTCGGCTTGCGCTGCCACGCAAGAACAGCATCCAAGCGTTCGCCGCTCAAAGGCTTCTCGCCGTCGATGTCCGTCATCAGTTGCACTGAATCCTTCACATACTCGCACATCAAAGTATGCCCCGTATCGCCCTTGGCAGGAGCGCAGCGCTGTTCCAGAATCCGGTAGCCCTGCCCGGGCGGACCTAGCCTGACACAGTAGTCAAACGCCAGCGGCCTGCCCATGTTCGTGCACGTCGTCCCGTCATAGCGAAACACAACCTCGATCGAACCATCCTCTGCCTCATGCATCGAGAGCCGCTCTTCGGCCCATCGCTTCAGAGCTTTTCGATGGATGCTGTAAGCCGCGTTTTGCTCCAACACCGCAATGCGCGCCGGAACTTGCTCGCCCCACAACTGCGGCGCTCGACGATACGCTGCGCGCCGGTACTGGCACGGACCAAATGAGCAGTTCTCGCAAGGTACAAGATCGGTGAGCCTGCGCAACCGGTCAGTGTGCCGCGTCAATCCGAAGACCGCCAGCAGGCTCTTCTTCGGCCGCAACATGCCGGAGTCGAACACTTCCACATCCGACGGAAACGGCTCCTTGCGCGTCTGCTTCATCAGTTCGAGCAAGCGCGGCTGCTCCGCGACATCCCACTCCGGATACCCCGGACTGTAGTGCGGCAAAACCGCCATATCGTGCCGCTCGGCCCAATCGCAAAGTTCGGCCCCTGCGGCCATCACCAGATGCTCCACAACCGCCGACCCGAAAATCTCAAGGAAGAAATATTCATCGGGCTTCTCGTCTTTCCAGCGCCGGCGGCTTTCCTCTTCCGCCTCCGGACCCGCGCCCACCGCAACCAGAATCACGTTGTGCGCGTCCGCTTGCGTCAACGTGTTCTTGAGCCGCTTGCTCGTGAAAGCAACTCCATCCAGGTGAATCTCGTCGCCTTTGACCGCGAAGCTCTCCGCCTCGCGCGCATACATCCAGGGCCGCCCGTTCTGCGCATACCACTCCCGCGCCCAGTCCGCCAGCTCGCGAGCCCGGCCTTCGAGCACCCAGCCGCGAGGATAACCAAGCAGCCGAATATACTCCTCAGGCGACACGTCTACTTCGGCAGGCGTGTACGCCAATTCGATTGCTTCGGCTACTTCGCGCATGGAATTGGCTCCACGGGCTTGAACTGACAGCCCTCCACGAAGAAGTTGAAAAACTCCGGATGCGTCTCCAGCCGACAGTGCTCGACCCTCTTTACCAGCTCTTCCAACTCCATGCGCTTCGCCTTCGACAGCAAAGCAATGGTCGCGCCTTCAATCGCCGTATTACCCGCCTGCACAATCTTCGTGGAGTCCAGGCTTGGCACAAGCCCAATGCGTTTTGAAGCTTCGATATTGAGATGCCTTCCGAATCCTCCCGCAAGATAAAAGACATCAATGTCGTCGAAGTCGATTCCGTAGCTCGAGAACACGGCGTGCAGTCCCGCGACGTTTGCTCCCTTGGCCTGCGCCAGCTCGTTGACGTCGCTCTCCAGCAGAAAAACGTCGGCATCCTCGCCGGGCCTTTCGCCATGGTAAAGCGTCACGCGCTGCACGTCGTCCTCGAAGCGGCCCATATCGTTCATGCGGCCGGTGCGCAGCAGTTCGCTCATGGCGTCCACAAGCCCGGAACCGCAGATGCCCGCGGGCTGCACGTTCCCAATCACTTTCAGGCTGACGGCGCCATCATCCGCAATCGCCACTTCCTCAATCGCCCCATCCAAAGCAGGCATGCCGCAAGCGATGGCTCCGCCCTCGAATGCCGGGCCCGCCGGACATGATGCAGCCAGAATGCGGTGCTTGTTCCCCAGAATCAGTTCGGTGTTGGTCCCAATATCCATCACCGCGACCAACCGCTCTTCATGCGTCAAATCCACGGCCAGCATGCAGGCTGCGGCGTCTGCTCCCACGTGGCCGCTGATGATCGGCGCACCATAAACACGCGCCTTAGGATGTATCGGCAAAAGGCTTTGCAGTCCCGTCTGCACCAGGCTCGTGGTCGTCCGCTTGCCCTCTGCCATCTCGATCTCCGTGATCGATTGGTAAGGAGTCTGCCCGATTGAATAAACGCTCTTCCTGAAGAAGAGATCGCGCATGGTCGAGTTGCCCACTACCACCATCTCGTAGATCGATTTCGGATCGACCGGAAATTTCTCAATGGCATGGGTCAGGTAACCGGCCAGCGTGCGCATCAGCAGTCTTCCGGGGTGGTCCGTGTCGTACGCGATGCGCGACATCACCTCGGAACCGCCAAACCGTTGCGGATTCTCAAAAGAGGTGTCCGCAATCAGTTCGCCGCTTTCAAGATCGACAAGGCGTAAAACAACAGTAGTAGTCCCCAGGTCCATTGCAATGCCCAGAATCGGGCCCGTCGATCGCTCCACTTCGACCCCGTCAATCAGAATGCGATCGCCATCGCGAGTCACCGCTGGATCGAGTTTGAGTGCCTGATTGCCGACAGGCAAGCCGAATGCGTGCCTCTCAATCACCATGTGTCCGCGACGCATCGTATGGCAGCGAACGTGTCCATCCGTCGCGGCAACGCACGCCTGGCACGACAGCCGGAAGTTCCCCTTCAGATGCCGCTCCGGCTCGGCGAGTGCCGAAAGCAGGTCCATCCCTTCAACCACTTCAACCAGGCACTCTTTGCATTTGCCTTGCTTGCGGCACGACGTGGGAACGTCGATGCTCATCGCTTCGGCGAGATCGAAGAGCGATTCCCCGCCCGCCGCCTCGATCGATTGTCCGTTGATAGTGAGCGTGACCGCCATGCCTCTCGACCTACCAGCCCTTCGCTTCGAGTTCGGCCTTCAGCGCATTCGCAACTTCCTGTGCGGAGCCCTCGCGCTCTTTTTCCTCGCTCCAATTCCACTGGGCCAGGTAGTCGTCGGCGCCTTGCAGTCCCCGCTTGGCCGCAAGAATATCTACTTGTTGCATGAACTTGTCATCCAACATCAGCGTGACATCGTCCGTATCGTCCTCGGCCTTGATCTGCGTGGGGATTTCCTGCCAATACAATATTCTGTACGTTGCCATCTCGAGTTAATCCTCTGCCGAAAGGCGTAAGAACAAATCCACCGCGGCGGAGGCGTTTGCGCCGTATCCGTCAGCGCCGATTTCATCCGCAAACATCTGGCTGATCGGCGCGCCGCCAATCGCCATCTTGATATCCGTCTTGCCGGCTGCGTTAAAGCCATCGATCACAGTCTTCATATACATCATCGTCGTGGTCAGCAGCGCGCTCATGCCGATAATGGTTGGGTTGCATTTCTCCGCGGCGGCCATGAACTTGTCAAAACTCTGATCCACGCCGATATCGTGCAACTCGAAGCCCGCACCCTCGGCCATCATTCCCACGAGGTTCTTGCCAATATCATGCAGGTCGCCGCGCACCGTGCCCATCAGCAAGACACCTTTGGGCTTGGCGCCGCCATCCTTTGACGTCAGCAGCGGCTTCAATACCGCCATGCCCGACTTCATCGCTCGCGCTGCAATCAGGACTTCCGGCACGTATAGCACATTGTGCTTGAAATCCTCTCCCACCACGCTCATGCCCGCAATCAGTCCCTCGTTGAGTATCTCCTGCGCAGTTCTCCCCTCAGCGAGTGCCTCCTGGGTGAGCCGCCCCACTGCGTCGGCGTTCCCTTCATAGAGGAGTTGATTCATCACGGCATAATCAGGCATCATTCCTCCACTTAGCCGGCGCTTGAAACCACGCTGGCAGCACGCTTTCCATTGAATTCTTCCAGCGCTTCCAGCATGGCCAGAATGTTTTCCCGCGGCATTCCGGGACTGACGCCGCCGCCTACCGAGAGAATGATTCCTTCGCCGCCCGATCCCTCCAACACCTCAAGGGTTTCGTCCTTCACTTCGTCCGGTGTCCCGCGCACGGCGATTTCCAGCGGGTTGACATTGCCCATCAGGCAAATCCGGTCGCCCACGCGGCGCTTTACTTCGGTGATATGTTTCTGCTTGCCCCAATTCAGCACGTTGAATCCCGTGTCGGGCAGGTGGTCGAGACAGGCGTCCACTTCCGCATCGTTGTGGTAAAGCTTGACCCAGTCCTTCGGAAAAGCATCGCAAATGCGCTTCAGATAAGGATGCGCAAACTCCATGTAATGCTCTTCGTTGATGAACCCAACAATGTCGTCGAGAATGAAAATGCCCTCAACGCCGTCGCCCATCACCTTATGCTGCGCCTTGAGCCAGTCAATGATCACGCGAGTGCAAAGGTCGATCAACCGGTGCGCGCCTTTGGGATCTTCCACCAGGTCGATCATGAAGTGCGTCGTGCCGCGCACAAATCCCGCCGTGCACAGCGGTCCGCGCGAAGTAATCATGGGCAGAATGTAACCCGCGTCCAGAATGCGTTGCCGAGCCATGCCAATGCGATGCAAGGTCAACCCGGCAAAGCCGTCGGCCTCCACTTCGTACTCGGGAAAGTTGTCGATATCTTCGAGTCGGTAAAGCGTGTGATACTCGCTCGGCGTATTATCCTGCCAGAACTTGATCTTCGAACCCAGAATGGATGGCTCTGCCGCCATTCCGTACTCCATCCACCACGAAGGGATGAAGATAATGTCCGGAAACTCCTGCATGATCTTCAGATTGGATTGGAACCAGAGCTCGGGGTCAAGAAAATAGTCCATGTGCTTGATGCCAAGGTATCCCGGAATCCACGGGCTGTCGATGATCATTGCCATCGGCACTTTATCGAGCTTCTCGCGGCGAACCGCCCGCTTAAACGTCTCCCATTGCTCCGGCCGCATATGTCTGTCTCCTGGTCGCTTTGGGGAAGGCGCAACCACTACCTTGTCGAATCTGGCCAATCCGCAAAGCTCTGCGGCACTTCAATCTTGTCGCAACTCTAGCATAGACGTGAGCATATTGTTCTAGAACCAAACTAAATCGTCTCAATCGAACGAATTGGCTCAGATTGTCGCAATCATAATAGATGGGCAACAATACACACAATATAATTTGGCAGGGTAACGGGTCGAAAATGCCCTCAAGAACGATTTACTAGCGGTTCCGGAGTAAAATCCCCTTTGCCTGCGCATTTCATTGCCTCGCTATGGCATTTCCCGAGGATGAATATCAGTTTTAGCTCCGGCGCTGGGAATAGAGCAGCGGACAAGCTGCGGTTTTGTAACAGGGCACAACTTCAGTCGTGCCGAAAACCGCTCAAAAAAAGATATTGGGCTTTAGCCCCTGCGGAATCCCATGATGCTCGCACCTGCCCTTGCTGTTGCTCGATGTGGATTGCCTGAGCAAGCTTGATATTCATCTTCGAGAACCGCTTTAAACGGCGTGGGCGCTCTGCGAAACCTCTGAGACAGTCCTGGCCACGAACGTCAGCATCTCACGCGATAGCTCCGGATAGACAGGTAAAGCGAGCACGCTCTTGCATGCGATTTCAGCCTCCCGAAGCGAGCCCGCAACGCGGCACTTGCCGGCGAAGCACTCCTGCTGATGTAAGGGCACCGGATAGTAAATGTCCGTGCCGATCCCGGCTTCATTCAGCGCGCGCATCAGGTGATCCCGGTCCGCAACTCGAATCACGTATTGGTTGAAGATGCTCGTGCAATCCGGACTCACCCACGGCGTTTGGATGGAACTTCCCTTGAAGAAATCGGTATAAGCTGCCGCATTCCGCCGCCGCGCCTCGGACCAAGCATCCAGATGCGCAAGCTTGACCAGCAGGATGGCCGCCTGAAGAGAATCGAGTCGGAAGTTTCCGCCAATGGTCTTGTGATAGTACTTGGGCTTCATCCCGTGATTGCGCAGCAGCAGTGCGCGTTCATAGAATTCCTCGTCGTTCGTTACAATCATCCCGGCGTCCCCTGCCGCGCCCAGATTCTTGCTGGGGTAGAAACTGAAACAGCCACAAGTGCCCAGGCTACCCGCTTTGCGACCCTTGTAGGTGGCCGTGATGGACTGCGCCGCGTCCTCAATCACGTGCAGGCCATACCGACTGGCCAGTTCCAGAATCGGGTCCATGTCGCAAACCTGGCCAAAAAGGTGCACGGGCATGATCGCCTTCGTTCGCTCCGTCACCGCCTGCTCAATCAGCGCAGGATCAGTATTGAAAGTGCGCGCGTCGATATCTACAAAAACCGGCGTGGCGCCGGTGCGCGCGATACACCCCGCGGTAGCAAAAAAACTGAAGGGCGTAGTGATCACTTCGTCGCCAGGGCCAATATCGAGGGCCATCAAAGCGCACAGCAAAGCATCGGTGCCGCTCGAAACACCTACCGCGTATTTGCAGTCGCTGAGCGCCGCAATCTGCTGCTCCAACTCGGCTACTTTCTCGCCGCCAATGCAAATCTGGGAATCAAGTACTTCCGTCACGGCGGCGAGAACTTCCGCGCGAATGGTGGCGTGTTGCGCCTTCAGATCGAGGAGTGGAACTTTCATGAGCCAGCTTCCTGAAATGTCCCAGGAGACATCCTTGGTTAACTGACAAGGATAACACCAGGGGAAGACCGGCGAACCTCCGATCGGAGGCGCACCGCGGCGCAGATTCCGGTAATCTTGAATGGGGCTCCTACATCGCGTTCACCCGCAATCTGCTTTCCTCGGCCTGATAAGTTGCCGGCCGCCCAACACTCACATACGTGAAGCCATGTTCGAGCATCTCCTTCGGAGCGTACAGATTTCGCCCGTCAATCACAATGGGAAAATGAACCGCCTGGTGAAGCCGCGCGAGATCGATTTGGGCAAACGCCTTCCAGTCGGTCAGGATCAACACTGCGTCGCAACCCCTGGCTGCCTCGTAGATTCCGGTCGCATACCTCAGCTTCTCCGAAGGGGGCAAAACGGCCTTGGCGCGTTCCATCGCAGCCGGGTCGTAGGCAACAACAGACGCTCCAGCCTCCAGCAGTCTTCCGATCACCTCGATGGCAGGCGATTCGCGAATATCGTCGGTTTCGCCCTTGAAAGCCAACCCCAACGCAGCCAGCCTCTTTCCGCGCAGGTTCCACAGCGCGGCGCGCACCTTATTGAAGAACATATCCTTCTGCGCCTCGTTAATCTTGCGGATCTCCTGAAGCAGTTGGAAGTCCAGGCCCTTCTGCTGCGCCACCCAGCAGAAGGCGGCCACGTCTTTCGGAAAGCAGGAACCGCCATAGCCCAAGCCGGCACGCAAGAATCCGGGCCCGATCCGCCGATCCATCCCGACGCCCGCGGCAATCTCCTCGATATCCGCATCCACAACCTCTGCCAGGTTGGCGACCGCGTTGATAAATGAGATCTTCAATGCAAGAAAAGAATTTGAGGCATGCTTGATAATCTCTGCGCTCTGTGCGGAAGTCACCAGCAACTTGGCCGGTGCGTCCGCACTGCACGCTCCATGCAGTGCGCCAGGCTGCAAGTAATAGCCACCGCCGGTGAGCGGTTCATAAATCCGATTGAGCACCTTCGTAGAGCGCCCCGAGTTCGATCCCACCACGATCCGATCCGGATGCAGAAAGTCGGAAATGGCCGTGCCTTCGCGCAAAAATTCCGGGTTCGATACGACATCAAAACTATGCGGAGCCACGCCGTTGCGATGCAGAACACGCCGAATCCAATCGTTGGTATAAACCGGTACCGTGCTCTTCTCCACAATCACTTTGTAGCCGCTCATGACGTGCGCAATCTGGGACACCACTTCCTCAACATACGAGAGGTCAGCGCCACCGCCATCGCCTTCCGTAGGCGTGCCGACAGCAATGAAAACAGCCTCACTCGTCTCCACAGCTCCGCCGAGATCTGTTGTAAAGTTCACGCCGCGGCCGCGGTGCTTGGCAAGAAGGCGCGGCAGATGTTCTTCATATATGGGCACGCCCCCTTCGCGGAGGATCCGCACTTTGGCCTCATCGTTGTCGACACAAGTGACCCGATGGCCCATTTCCGCAAAACAAACGGCCGCCACCAGCCCAACATATCCCGACCCAATAACACAGATGGGAACTGACTTTCGCATGCGTAGGGTTTCCTTGACCTTCAACATCTGCCTCCAAGTGCGCGTTACGAATCCTGCACTGGCCAGAGTGCGGCTTGCGCCCTGAATCAAAATCAAAGGTGGGCTCACTCGCGAAACAGAAACGCTCTTCCGCCGTCCCCTGCGGTCCAAAGCCTTGGAGCGATCGCGCTACAGCATTTTCGGAATTGGTGTAGACCGAAAGCACACAGCCAAGTGGCTTTTTCCTCTCCGGGGTCCCCAGCGACAGGCCTTCGTCGATGGGGTGGAACTAAAAGCCACCATTCACGGCTCCCAACATGTCTACGTGTATTCCGAAAATGCTCTAAGCGCCACCCCAACTGCGACTCAGTCTAGTTGTCGTGGATTACTGTGGTGTCAATAATTCAGGCGAAATGCTGTATTGAATCTAGAAAATCAAGCCCCGCACTTCAACGCGTCCAACCAAGGAGCCTTCCAGGATTTGCCTTGCAAACCGCAATATCCGGCCATCGACTCGAAAAGCTAGAGGCCAAAACCTAGAGCCTGTTATTAACTTTGCTGGAATGT
>Ga0302320_10012154_pt1 | contig 18126 bp, 20 predicted proteins | sample Bog_T0_3_FD_202130 | JGI IMG/M metagenome (GOLD analysis project Ga0302320, IMG submission 202130) | Peat permafrost microbial communities from Stordalen Mire near Abisko, Sweden - Bog_T0_3 | ecosystem: Environmental > Terrestrial > Soil > Wetlands > Peat | place: Sweden: Abisko, Stordalen Mire...
CCAGCGCCCCGGTCAGTTCGCGCTGCATGACGTTGCGCGCCGTCTGGGCGGCCGAGGCGGTCAGCGTGAATGCGACCCACAGTCCGCTTGCGTACACTTGCCCGCCCCATTACGACCGAACGTCGCCTCGTCCCTTCTCCCCGCCCGCGGGGAGAAGGTTAGGATGAGGGGCCGGGCGATGAGCCGCGCCATCGCGGCCAATCGCCCGGCTCTTCATGCAGACCTCTTTGGATTCACCGCGGACGCATCATGGCCGTTTACACTGAAGTCCCCGACGAGGCGCTGGTGACGTTTCTAACAGGCTACGACCTCGGCCAAGTCCGTTCCTTCAAGGGCATCGCCGAAGGGGTCGAGAATTCCAACTACCTGCTGCACGCCGACGCCGGCCAGTTCATCCTCACGCTCTACGAAAAGCGGGTGAAGGAGGGCGACCTGCCGTTCTTCATCGGCCTGATGGAGCACCTCGCTGAACGCGGCGTCACCTGCCCGCAGCCGGTTCGGGCGAAGAACGGCGAGGCGCTCGGCCGCCTCGCCGGCCGCGCCGCGGCGATCGTCACCTTCCTCGACGGCGTCTGGCTGCGCCGGCCGCAGGCGGTCCATTGCGGCCAGGTCGGCGAAGCGCTGGCGCGCATGCACGAGGCGGGCGCCGACTTCACCCGGTTCCATCGCCCCAATGCGCTCGGCATCGAAGGCTGGCCGCCGCTGGTCGCCGCCGCCGCCCCGCGCGCCGACGAGGTCGCGCCCGGCCTCACAGACGAGATGACGGCCGAACTGGCGAAGCTGCAGGCGATCTGGCCGAGCGGCCTGCCGAGCGGCGTCATCCACGCCGATCTCTTCACCGACAATGTGTTCTTCCTCGGCGACACGTTGACCGGCCTGATCGACTTCTATTTCGCCTGCAACGATTCCTTCGCCTACGACCTCGGCGTCTGTCTCAACGCCTGGTGCTTCGAGCCCGACGGCGCGTTCAACGTCTCCAAGGGCATGGCGATGATCCGCGGCTACGAGAAGGTGCGCCCGCTGAGCGCGGCGGAGGTCGAGGCGCTGCCGATCCTGGCGCGCGGCTCGGCGCTGCGCTTCATGCTGACCCGCCTGGTCGATTGGCTCAACGTGCCGCCGGGGGCCAAGGTGACGCCGAAGAACCCGCTCGAATATCTGGTGAAGATGCGCTTCCATCAGCGCGTCGTCAGCGCCCGCGACTACGGTCGCCTGGCATGAACGACCGCGTCGTCGTCTTCACCGACGGGGCCTGTTCGGGCAACCCCGGCCCCGGCGGCTGGGGGGCGATCCTCGCCTGGGGCGAGCGCGAGAAGACGCTTTGCGGCGGCGAGCCGCTGACGACCAACAACCGCATGGAGATCATGGCGGCGATCGCGGCGCTGGAGGCGCTCACCCGCCCGTGCGCCGTCGAACTGCACACCGATTCGCAATATCTGCGCGGCGGCGTGACGCAATGGATTCACGGCTGGAAGCGCAACGGCTGGCGCACCGCCGACAAGAAGCCGGTCAAGAACGAAGACCTGTGGCGCCGGCTCGACGCCGCCGCCCAGCGCCACACGATCGACTGGCGCTGGATCAAGGGCCACGCCGGCCACGAAATGAACGAGCGCGCCGACGAACTCGCCCGCAAAGGCATGGCGCCGTTTATGGCGGGGAAGCGGAAGGCGGAGGGGTAGGGGAGGGCGGCCGACGCTCCCGCTCCAGCCGGATTTCCTCGCTTTCGGCAAAGTCCTCGGCCTCTTCGCGGGTACGGAAGAACGTCTCCGCGTAGCAAGGCTTGTCTTCCGCTGAGTTAGGCGAAACCATCACTATCCAGCCCGCCAGGTCGTCGCCCTGACGGACAATGATGCTGAGATCGTCGTAGTCGTCAGTTTCCGTTTCAGCCCGGCACTTGCGGCATCTGTCGTTGCAGGCGCAAGACCACTCATCTGTCCATACGGTTCCGCAGTCTTCGCATTTATAACGTTTGAGAAACCAGGCCATGAGTATTCTTCCCTCCGATGAATCGATATTGTTGAACTCAGGCGGACGACTTGAAGCTGGCGTTCGAAGAGCAGCGGCAAGCTGGGTATGAATCCGGCTCACAGAAGGCGCGGGTGCTCACGGAAGCTTGGGCCGCCTCCGAGGCTTTCTGCCCAAATTGCGGCGCAGAACGGCTGACGAAGTTCCAGAACAATCGACCTGTCGCGGATTTCCACTGCACGACGTGCAACGAGGAATTCGAACTGAAGAGCCAGAAAGCCAGCTTCGGATCACGCGTCGCCGACGGCGCATATGGCGCGATGTGCAGACGCGTTGCCGAGCGCAACAATCCGAATCTGATGTTGCTCAACTATACGCCGACTGTCGGCGTCGACACTGATGATCGTGCCGAAGCACTTCTTTGTTGAAGACGCGATCGAGAAGCGCAAACCGCTCGCCCCGCAAGCGCGGCGCGCCGGATGGGTCGGCTGCAACATTCTGCTTTCGCGCATTCCCGAAGCCGGCAAAATATACATCGTCCGCAACAGGATCGTCAGCGATCGGCAGGACGTCCTCGTCCAGTGGCGCAAGACGGGCTTTTTGAGAGAAGAGTCGACGGCGTCGCGCGGCTGGCTCCTCAACGTGATCAAGTGCGTCGACGACATCGGAGCGAAGGAGTTCAACCTCGAGGAAGTTTACGCGTTCGAGACTCGCCTCAGCGGCCTTTATCCAATGAACCGCCACGTTCGACATAAAATCCGTCAACAACTGCAAGTGCTGCGGGATCGCGGCTATCTCAAGTTTCTCGGAAGAGGGCGCTATCGCGTCCTATGACGAGCGTCGCACAGCGCGCAAATCGCTACCTACGTCATTGCGAGCAAAGCGAAGCAATCCAGACTTAGGGATTGCGGCGGTCGCTGAGTCTGGATCGCTTCGCTGTCGCTCGCGATGACGATCGCAATTGGCCGACACGGAGAGCCGGGTCGCCTTGTTTTGACGAAGCCATCTCAGGATAATTCTTGTTTACACTGAATTTATGCATAATACCTGCATTTCGCGCGCGAAATGGCGCCTAGCGCTTTGAAAAGACGCGATGGCTGAACGGACTTGTCGCCCCGCCCGAAGGGCGAGGCGCCCCCTTAAATCTGCGCCAGGATATGCGCCGCCCCGGAGAGGTCGGCCTTCCCGGGCGCTTCCTCGATGTTGAGCTGCTTCACCACGCCGTCTTCGACCAGCGCCGAATAGCGGCGCGAGCGCACGCCCATGCCGCTGGGCGAAGCGTCGTAGCTGAGGCCGGCCGCCTTGGCGAAATCGGCGGCGCCGTCGGCGAGGAAGTCGATGTGGCCTTCGGCGCCGGTCGCCTTGGCCCAGGCGGCGAGCACGTGATGGTCGTTGACCGAGGTCATCGCGATCGCGTCGATTCCCTTGGCCTTGATTGCCGCCTCTTCGGCGAGGAAGCCGGGCAGGTGGCTCTTGTGGCAGGTCGGGGTGAAGGCGCCGGGCAGGCCGAACAGCACGATCTTGCGGCCGGCGAAATATTCGTCCGTCGTCACCGGTTTGGCGCCGTCGGGGGTGAGCAGACGAAAGGTCGTGTTGGGCAGCTTGTCGCCGATCCTGATCGTCATCGTCCGTCTCCGAGGCCAAAGGGCGGCCAGTCTAGCGGCGTCGGGCGAAGCCGCAAGGCGCAGTCTTCGCTCACGGATTGGCGGCGAGCGCGAGCGGGAATTCGCGCGCGCCGGCGCCGCCGGTCAGCGTCGCGCGGATCGCGACCGGCAGCTTGGCGTCATCGGGCTTCTGTTGCAGTTCGAGCGCGAAGCAGGCGCGCCCGTCGGACGCGGCGTCGGGCTTGGTCGCGATCCACCAGCCCTCGGGCGCCTCGACGAACAGATCGCGCGCCGGGCCCGCCTCGGCCTTGGCGCAAAATCGCCAGGCGTTGGCGCCGGTCGATTGAAGCGCGCCGCCGAGCGCGCTCGCCTCGACCGCGCGCGGAACCTGGGCCTGCGCCGTGGCGATCGTCTCGAGGTAGGGGCTTGCGCCCCCTTGCGGCAGCGTCAGGCTGAGAGCGGCCTTGGCCGGCAGGCACAGCTTGTCGCACACCGCATAGTCGAGCGCGAGCTCGAGCGTGACCGGCCGGCTCGCGTCGGCGGCGGCGACGGCGATCGGGAAGACGACCGCGCCGTCGTAGCCGAAGGCTTCCGAGCCGTCGGGTTCGGCGATGCGTTGGGGCGCGGGAAAGCGCGGTTCGGCGCGCGCGAGGTTCTGCGAGCCGGCGAAGTCGAAGCTTGGCGGCGCGCCCGAGTCGCCGGGATTGCGCCAATAGGTGATCGCGCCGGGCGCGAGGCGGACTTCGACCGCCGCTTCGCCCGCCGCGCCGGCGATGAGGCGCGCCTGGGCGAGCGAGGCGTGCGCCCAGGCGCTCGCGTAGTCGTCGGCGGCGGCCGGCGCGGCGCCGGCCAGGGCGATGGCGCCAGCGAAAATAAGCGGCTTCATGCTCGTCCTTTATGCGCGCGCGCCGCCGGCGGCCAACAAAATAAACGTTATCTTTGCCGCGCCGCGCCTTCGCGACGCCGCTTTTTCGCCCTTTCGCGGCGCCGCCCCGGCAGCTAGCATAGGCGCATGCTTCGCTCCCCGGACTCGGCGCCCTGGCAGAGCTACGAGGGCCAGTTCCTGATCGCCATGCCGAACCTGCGCGACGGACCGTTCGCGCGTTCGGTCGTCTACATGTGCGCGCATCGCGAAGACGGCGCGATGGGCATCGTCATCAACCATCGCGCCGAGGAGATCGAGTTTTCGCGGCTCCTGGTGCAGCTCGACGTGGTCGGCGAAGCGGAGGCGATCCGGTTGCCGGCGAGCGCAGAGCGGATGCGGGTGCTGCGCGGCGGGCCGGTCGACACCAGCCGCGGCTTCGTCCTTCATTCGGGCGACTACCGCGCCGCCGAGTCGACGGTGCCGATCGGCGGCGGCGTCTGTCTCACCGCGACGCTCGACATCCTCAAGGCGATCGCGCGCGGGTCCGGACCGAGCCAGGCGGTGCTGGCGCTCGGCTACGCCGGCTGGTCCTCGGGCCAGCTCGAGAGCGAGATCCTCGCCAACGGTTGGCTCGTTTCGCCCGCCGATTCGCGGCTGATCTTCGACGCCGATTTCGACGCGATCTACGACCGTGCGCTGGCGCTGATCGGCGTCAACGCCGCTTGGCTGTCGTCCGACGCCGGACACGCCTGACGCGCCCCGCGTTTCGTCCGGCGGTCATCGCCGGCGCGGCTCGGCGACGACGAGGCGGCTACGCTTCGCCCAGCTCCGGATAGTCGGTGTAGCCTTTCGCGCCGCCGCCGTAGAGAGTCGCGCGGTCGGCGGTCGCCAGTTCGGCGCCGCGGCGCAGCCGCTCCACGAGATCGGGATTGGCGATGAACGGGCGGCCGAAGGCGACGAGGTCGACGCGGCCTTCGGCGAGCGCGGCGTCTGCCATCTCGTGGGTGTAGCCGTTGTTGGCGATATAGGCGCCGGAGAACGCGCGCCGCAGCGCCGCCCAGTCGAATGGCGCGATGTTGCGGTCGCCCTGGGTCGCGCCCTCGATCACGTGGATGTAGCCGATCTTGCGCTCCGACAGCTTGGCGACGAGATGGCCGAAGGTCGCCGCCGGAGCGGAATCGGCGATGTCGTTGGCGGGGCTGACCGGGGCGATGCGAATGCCGACGCGCGAGGCGGGCCACACCTTGATCAGCGCGTCGACGATCTCGAGCGCGAAACGCACGCGGTTCTCGACCGGGCCGCCGTAAAGGTCGGTGCGCCTGTTCGTCCCGTCGCGCAGGAACTGGTCGATGAGATAGCCGTTGGCGCCGTGGATCTCGACGCCGTCGAAGCCGGCGCGCTTGGCGTTGGCGGCGGCTTTGGCGAAATCGGCGACGATTCCCGGGATCTCCGCCGTCTCCAGCGCGCGCGGCGCGGACACTTCGGCGAAGCCGCTCTCGATGAAGGTTCGGGTGTTGGCGCGGATCGCCGAGGGGGCGACCGGCGCGCCGCCGTTCGGCTGCAGCGAGACGTGCGAGATGCGGCCGACATGCCAGAGCTGGGCGAAGATGCGCCCGCCCGCTTCGTGCACGGCGTCGGTCGCCCGGCGCCAGCCCTCGACCTGGGCGTCGCTGTAGATGCCCGGCGTCCAGGCGTAGCCCTGACCCTGCTGGCTGACCTGCGTCCCCTCGGAAACGATCAGCCCCGCGCCCGCGCGCTGGCGGTAATAGGTCGCGGCGAGCTGGTTGGGGACATCGGTGCCGTGGGTGGCGCGATTGCGCGTCAGCGGCGCCATGACGACGCGGTTGGGCAAAGTGAGATCGCCGAGCCGGAAGGGTTGCAGCAGCGGCGACGAATTGGCGACCATGGCGGTTCCTTTCTCGAGCAACGTCCCTTCTCCCCGTTTACGGGGAGAAGGTTAGGATGAGGGGCTGGGAGAGCGCGCACGGACGGCGCGGCTAATCTCCAAGCCCCTCACCCTCGCCCTCTCCCCGCAGGCGGGGAGAGGGGAACTCATGCGGCCGCATCGCTCACGCCGGCAGCGTCAGCAGGCCGGCGACGCCGTCATCGAGGCCGACAATCAGCCGCGCGCCGGTGGCGTCCCAGGCGAGCGCGCTGACCGCGCCGCCGCCCGGCGCGCGCACCAGGATTTCCGCCGCGTCGACCAGCCGGCACAACAGCGCCATGCCGTCGGCATAGCCGATCGCCACCACCAGGGCGCGCGGATGGAACGCGACCCGGGTCACCCGCGCGCTGCGCACGCCGCATTCGCGCGGCGCCTTGCCCATCGGCCCGTCCTTGTCCTTGAACGGCCACACGACACAGGCGTCGGCGCCGGAGGTCGCCAGCCAGTGGCCGTCGTGCGACCACGACAGCGCGCGCGTTTTGCTCGGATAGCCGGTCATGCGCATGTTGCGCGCGTCGGCGAGCCGCCAGCCGTGCAGCGCGTTCTCCTGCATCGAGGTGACCAGGAAGCGCCCGTCGGGCGACGGGGAAACGTCGAGGTGCGAGCCTTTCCATTCGAGCACAGTCGGCTCGGCGGCGGCGTTGGGGAACCACAGCGACGCGCCATTGTAATGGGCGAGGGCCAGCCGATAGCCCTTGGGCAGGAAGGCGAGGCCGCGCACGGTGCTCGGCGCGGCGAAGGACTTGATCGCGCCCGCAGGGTCGCGCGCGCGCGCCTCCTTGCCCGCCGCCCAGGCGATCGCGCCGCCTTGCGCGGCCAACGCGTCGATCCAGCGGCCCTTCTCGTCGGCGATCGTCTCGGATGCGCCCTCGACGCCGACGCGAACGACGCGGCCGTCGTCGCCGCCGGTCAGCAGCCGGTCGCCGTCGCGCGTCGCGGCGAGGATCGCGCCATCGGGATGGGCGACGACGCGCCGCTCGGCGCCGGGGCCGCCGAGCACGACGACGCCGTCGGCCAAAACGAGCGCCGGCTCGCCGCCGATGAAGGCGGCGGCGACGGCTGGCGCGCCCGCGGCGAGCGGGCGCAGATGGGCGGTCAGCGAGGAAGTCGGCTCGGCCATCGCGGCGGCGCCCGGCGGGGCGCTCACGCCGCGCAGGCGAGGAAGCCCTCGCGGATCGCCGCCTCGTCGAGGTCGCGGCCGATGAAGACGACCTTCGACTCGCGCTTTTCGCCCGGCTTCCACTCCCGCTGCGGCTCGCCGTCGAGCATCATGTGCACGCCCTGGAAGACGAAGCGCTTCGGATCGTCCTTGAAGGCGACGATGCCCTTGCAGCGCAGGATGCTGGGGCCGCGCTCCTGGGTGAGGCGGTTGATCCACGGCATGAACTTGTCGGGGTCGAGGTCGCCTTCGAGCCGCGCCGCGATCGATTGCATGTCCTCGTCGTGATAATGCTTCAGGCCGCCGTGGTGGTGGTGGCCGTGGCCGTCGCCATGATCGTGGTCGTGGTCGTGGTCCTCGACGGTGAGGAATTCCGGCTCGATGTCGAGGATGCGGTCGAGATCGAAGGCGCGGCGCTCCAGCACTTCCTCGATCTTGACGTCGCAGCGCTGGGCGCGATGCAGCCGCGCATAGGGGTTGATCGCGCGGATGCGCGCCTCGACCTCGCGCAGCTCGGCAGGCGAGACGAGGTCGGTCTTGTTGATGATGATGACGTCGGCGAAGGCGATCTGGTTCTTGGCCTCCGGCGCGTCGCGCAGGCGCTGGCTCAGCCATTTGGCGTCGGCGACGGTGACGACCGCGTCGAGCCGAGCGACGTCGCGCACGTCCTCGTCGACGAAGAAGGTCTGGGCGACCGGGGCCGGGTCGGCGAGGCCGGTCGTCTCGACGATGATCGCGTCGAACTTGCCCTTGCGCCGCATCAGGCCCTCGATGATGCGGATCAGGTCGCCGCGCACGGTGCAGCAGATGCAGCCGTTGTTCATCTCGAACACTTCCTCGTCGGCGCCGACGACGAGCTCGTTGTCGATGCCGATCTCGCCGAACTCGTTGACGATCACCGCGTAGCGCTTGCCGTGCGGCTCGGTGAGGATGCGGTTGAGCAGGGTCGTCTTGCCGGCGCCGAGGTAGCCGGTGAGGACGGTGACGGGGATCTTGTCGAGGCTCGCGTCGGTCATGGCGGTCAAGCGCTTGCGGCTCCGGACGGTTCGGGGGGAAACTCAGGCGACCCTCGATATAGGTCGCCGGCCCGCGGAAGGGTAGGGGTCGGCGGCGTCCGCCGCCGGGTCCGCCTGAGCCGGACCGTATTCAACGCCGGAGTCATCCACGCCTCGGGAGGGATTTCGCCATGCCGTCCTCGTTTCGCCGTCTGCTCGTCGCCGCGGCGGCGCTGCTCGCATTCGCCGGCTCGTCCGGCGCCGGCGGCGTCCTCAGGCCCGACGATCCGCGCGCGCCGGTCGCCGCGCTCTATGCGATCGAGAAGGCCGGCCGGCCGACCCTGGCGACGCCCCTCGAGCGCGCGGCGTCGCTGACGCGCGGACTCGCCGGATTGTGGGACCGGGCCGAGGCGCGCGCCCGCCGCGGCGGCGACGTGGCGATCGACTTCGACGTCGTCACCAATTCGCAAGGGGCGGAGCTGAAGTCCTACGCGCTGGCGGCGACGCGGCGCGACGCGAACCGCGCGACCGTCGTCGCGACCATCGACTCCGGCGATTGGGCGCGCGCGTCGGCGCGCGAGAACGTCATCACCTTTTCGCTGCTGCGCCAGGCCGGGCGCTGGCGCGTCGACGACGTCAGCGGCGTCGCCGAGCCGAACCCATGGTCGCTGCGCGACCTGCTCGCGCGCGCCGCCAAGAGCTGAACGGACGGCCGAAGCCGCCCGCCGCTACAGCGCGCCCAGCGTTTTCAGCAGCGCGATCTGGCCGAGCGTCGCGCAATGGTCCGCCGCCGGGGACAGCGCGACGCCGAGCGCTTCGCCCGCCGCGCGATAGCGCGCCGCAAGCGCCGGTGAGCCGACGACGATCGCCGCGCGCGCGCCCCCGGCGCCGGCGAGAATTTCCGCGCCGATCAGCAGGCCGGAGAGATAGTCGGCGAGCGCGTGCGGCGGCAGTTCATGGAACAGGCCGAGCGTGCGGGTCATGAAGATCGCGTGCAGCAGATCGCCCGGCCGATCGAGCGCAGCGGAAGCGGCGAGGCCGCGGGCGAAGGCGTCGGCGGCGGAAGCGGCGTCGCTCCCGTCCGGCGGGGTCATCAACCGGCCGAGCAAAGTGTGGTCCTTCAGCGCGGCGAAGACCTCGCCAGTCATGAAGGTGGCGAAATCGACGATGCGGCCCGCCTCGACCCGCGCCCATTTCGAATGCGTGCCGGGCAGCACGAACAGCCCGTCGGCGCGGCCGCTGGCGGCGAGCGCGCCGAGGATCTGCGTCTCTTCGCCGCGCATCACGTCGGGCGCGCCGCGCGCGTCGCGCGCGCTGAGGCCGGGAACGACAAAGACGCGGCCGATCCGCGTCGTGGGGACCGGGGTCATCGCCGCGGCGATCTCCGCCGCGCCGGCCGGGCAGGGCGCGTAAGGCGCCTCGACCCAGCCCTGGCGCGAGCCGACCATCCCGCTCATGACGATCGGCAGGTCGGGAAAGCGCCGCCTCCAAGCGCCGATCTGCGCCTCGAGAAACGCCTCATGGGCGCCGCTCGCCAAGCCGGTCGCGCCGACCTCGGCTTCGATCGCGTCGAGCGCGCTCCCATCGGCGGCGGCGAGGCGCGCGCGAAACGCGCTCGTCCCCCAGTCGACGCTGACGAGAGCAGGGGAGGAGGGAGGCAAGGACGACTCCTGGAGGCGATAGAGGCGTGGCTAGGTCAACATCGCCGCGCTGCGTCCGCATCATAGAGCCGTCGCGGTCCGAAAGGCGACAGCAGCGGCGCCCGGCTGCGCGGGCCGCCCAACGGCTGGAGCCGACCCAACTCGGACATTCAATGCCCGGTGCGCCAACGGCGGCGGCTGCAGCGACCGGCCGCCTGGCCGGGTAAGCGTCCTCAGCGCCGCGTGTAGAGCGCCAGCTTGAGCGCTGGGTCGTCGTTGGCCTGGAAGCTCGCATATTCGTAGCGCACAACGCCAAGCGTCGGATGACGCAGGTGCTTGGCGCCGGATACCGGCGCCCCGACGCCGTGCTCGGACCACCAAGCATCGAACTCCAGACAACTCGCGCTTATCCGGCTCACCAGGGCGGAGAAGGCCGTGTCGCCGGGCCAGAGGTCGTGCGCCGCACGGAACAGCGACACCATGCGCCGCGCCTCCTCCGCCCAGGTCTGGCCGAACACATGTCTGGCGGCCGGATCCGTGAACATCCGGTGCAGGATGTTGCGGTCCTCGGGCGCGAGTCGGCCGAAGTCGCCGAACAGCGCCGCAGCAGCGTCGTTCCAGGCCAGGACGTCCCAGCGCTGTCCGGTGAGGTAGGCAGGCTGCGGCAGGCTGGCGACGATGCGGCGCCGTACACCGAGTCGACGTCCGCTTCCCGCCCTTTTGCGACATTCCCGGACGGGCGCCAAGCGTTGGGTTTTGACCATTAGCCTTCATCGTCTGCGCCGTCGGCGGGGCGATTCGTCTGAAGTCGACGCTGCAGGAGGGAATTCGGGATGACGCAACCGATCGTACCGGCCGACGGCTTCACCCATGTGCGGATCATCGTCGGCATGGTGCTTGGGCTCAGCGTCGCCCGCCTCGTCAACGGCATGACGCTGTTCGTTCAGCATCCCGGGCAGACGCGGATCTATCCGATCCATCTCGGCTGGGCGGTCTTCGTCCTGATTTCGATCGTCCACGTTTGGTGGTTCGAGTTCTACCTGTCGCAGATCGCGACGTGGCGCTTCTTCATCTATCTGTTCGTGATCGTCTACGCGATGACCTACGTGGCGCTGGCGGCGTTGCTGTTTCCCGATCGGATGAGCGAATATGCCGGTTACGAAGACTATTTCGAGTCGCGCAAGCGCTGGTTCTACGGCCTTCTCGCTTTGTCCTGCGTGCTCGACCTCGGCGATACGATGATCAAGGGCGGCGACTATTTCGCCGGGCTCGGGCCGGAATATCTCTATCGACAGGCCGCCTTCATCGTCGCCGCGGTCGCCGCGATGTTCATTCCCGGAAAGCCCTACCAGGCGTTGTTTCTCGCCGTCGGCATGGCCTACGAGATTTCCTGGATTTTCAGGATGTACAACGTCCTGGTCTGATCCGAACGGGCGACGCGGCGCAAGGCATGAAGCGTCGGCGGAATCGGACGGCCGCGCGGCCTGAATGCGCCCGATCCGCAAGGCGCCAAGGCCAAAATCAGTTCCGCCGGCCGACCCCGCGCCTGTGCTCGCCCGCTTGCCTGGCGCAGCGCGGCGAAGACGAAATGTCTTTCTGAATATCAGAATATGCGATAGCATGTCCTTTGGCTCTCGGGAGCCGCACGACGCCCATTCGGCGCCTTTCCGCGGGCGCGTCCGAGCGATCGGCGGACGGCGCCCTTTCTGTTTAGGCGAAACAAAAGTGCGGTCAAGTGATTGAAAAGGCTCAGAGTCACGAAACCGCCGACTTCGCCGCGCCTGCGCTCGGGCGGCGAATCGCCTGCCAAACGAAGCATCTGGTTTCGTCCCCGTTTCGTTTTGTTTCGCTTCGCTTCGCCGCCGCTTCCCGTTTCCCTCGTTTCGCGCAAGCGCGGGCGTTCCACCGCTCGACGCGGTCGAGAGCCGCCACCGCCCTCTCCGCCGTCCCTTGCCAGCGATCGCATTTTGCACTAATCAATCGATTGATTAATGGAGATTGACATGGTCGCGACGCCGAAAACAGCGCCCTTCGCCCCTGCCGAAGGCCGCGGCGAGGCGACGCGCCTGGCGCTGATCCATGCTGCGCTCGACCTGTTCGGGGCGAAGGGCTTCGAGGCCGCCTCGACCCGTTCGGTGGCGGCGGCGGCGGGGGCCAATGTCGCCAGCATCGCCTACCATTTCGGCGGCAAGGAGGGTCTGAGGCTCGCCTGCGCCGACTATGTGATCGCGACGATCCGCGGCGCGCTCGGGCCGGCCCTCGCCGCCGCCGCCGCGCCGCTGACGCCGACGGCGGCGCGCGACCTGCTCGCGCGCGTCGTCGAGGCGATCATCGGCTTCCTGGTCGTGCGTCCCGAGGCGCAGGCGATCGCCCGCTTCGTCGTGCGCGAGATGTTCGAGCCGACCGAAGCCTTCGAGCGCCTCTACGCCGAGGCCTTCGCGCCGATGCATCTGCGCTTCTGCGCCGTCTGGGCGGCGGCGACCGGCGCGCCCGCCGACGCGCCGGCGACCAAGCTCGCCACCTTGGCGATGCTCGGCCAGATCCTCTACTTCCGCGTCGGCCGCCGCGTCGCGATGCGCCGGCTCGGCTGGAGCGACATCGGTCCCGGCGAGGGCGAGGCGATCCGCGCGATCCTGCTCGCGCATCTCGACGCCGCGCTCACCGCCGCGCGCAGGGAGGCCGCATGATTCTCGAGACCCTATGCTCGATCGGCTTCGTCGCGAGTTGGCTCTCCGCCTGCTCGGCGCCCGCCGCCTCGGTCGTCGGCTATGTCGAGGGCGAATACGTGCAGATCGCGCCGATCGACGTCGCCCGCATCGTCGATCTCGACGTCCGCCGCGGCGATGTGGTGACCGCGGGCCAGACGATCGCCTCCGTCGAGACGACCGACGCCGAGATCGCCGTGCGCAACGCCGAAGGCGCCCTCGCCCAGGCCCAGGCCGAACTCGCCAACATCCTCTATGGCCGCCGACCGGAGGAGATCGCCGCGATCCAGGCGACGCTCGACGCCGCCAAAGTGCAGACCGAGGACAATAAACGCTCGCTCGACCGCGAGCGCGATCTCAACGCGCGCGGCTTTGCCCCTCAGGCCGATCTCGACCGGGCGCAGACCGCCTACGACGTCTCCTCGTCGCGGGTCAAAGAGCTCGCCGCCAATCTCGCGGTCGCCAAACTGCCGGCGCGCGACGACGAGATCGCCGCCGCCCGCAGCAAGGTCAAACAGGCGCAGGCCACGCTCGATCAGGCGCGCTGGCGGCTCGGCCAGCGCACGCTGACCGCGCCGGCGCCGGGGCAGATTTCCGACATCATCCGCCGCCCGGGCGAAGTCGCCGGCCCGACCGCGCCGGTCGTCTCGATGTTGCCCGACGGCGCGCTCAAGCTGACGTTCTTCGCGCCCGAGCAGGCCTTGTCGTCGCTTGCCCTCGGCGAGCCGCTGGCGGTCCATTGCGACGGCTGCCCGCCCGGCCTGACCGCGGCGGTGAGCTACATCGCGCGCGAGCCGGAGTTCACCCCGCCGGTGATCTACTCGCTCGACGAACGCCAGATGCTCGTCTACCTGATCGAGGCGCGGCCGGCCCACGATGTCGCGCTCAAGCTGCAGCCCGGCCAGATCGTCGACGTCGACCTGCCGCAGAGGCGGCCATGAACGTCATCGACGTCAAAGGCCTCGCCAAGTCGTTCAACGGCCTCCTCGCCGTCGACCACATCGCCCTGCGGGTCGCGGCGGGCGAGATCGTCGGTTTTCTCGGGCCCAACGGTTCCGGCAAGACGACGACGATCCGCCTGATCTGCGGCCTGCTGACGCCTGACGCCGGCGAGGGGACGGTGCTCGGCTTCGATGTGCGGCGCGACAGCGCGCGGATCAAGCGCGAAGTCGGCTACATGACCCAGAAATTCTCGCTCTACGAGGACCTGACGATCGAAGAGAACCTGCTCTTCGTGGCGCGCCTCTATCACCTCGCCGATCGCCGCCAGGTCGTCACGGCGACGCTCGACCAGCTCGGCCTGACGTCGCGCCGCCATCAGGCCTCCGGCACGCTGTCGGGCGGCTGGAAGCAACGTCTCGCGCTCGCTGCCTGCATCATGCATCGGCCGAAACTGCTGCTGCTCGACGAGCCGACCGCCGGCGTCGACCCGAAGGCGCGGCGCGAATTCTGGGATGAAATTCACCGTCTCGCCGGCAGCGGGCTCACCGTGCTGGTTTCGACCCACTACATGGACGAAGCCGAACGCTGCCATCGCATCAACTACATCTCCTACGGCAAGATCCTCGCCACTGGCACGGTGCCCGATGTCGTGCGCGCTTCCGGCCTGTCGACCTTCATCGTCACCGCGCCGTCGTCGGCCGACATGATGGAGCGGATCGAGGCGCTCGACGGGGTCGAGCAGGTCGCGCCGTTCGGCGCGGCGCTGCACGTCTCCGGTCCCGATCGCGAGCGCCTCGCCGCTGCGCTGGCGCCGCTCGCGAAAGAAGAGGGCGTCGCCGTCGCGCCGGGCGAAACCAGCCTCGAGGACGTGTTCATCCATTTCATGGCGATCGGCGACGACGGCGTCGCGCGCGAGGAGCGCAAGCCGTCGTGAGCGCCTTCTCCTTTCTCAACCTCGGCGCGATCCTCGCCAAGGAATTCATCCAGATGCGGCGCGACCGCGTCACCTTCGCGATGATGCTCGGGATTCCAGTCCTGCTGCTGATCCTGTTCGGCTATGCGATCAACACCGATCCCAAGCGGCTCGACACGGCGCTGGTGGCGATCGGACGCGATCCCTATTCGCGCGCGATCGCCGCGGCGCTCGAAGTCAGCAACTACTACCGCTTTGTCGATCAGCCGAGCACGATGGCGGAGGCCGAGCGGTTGCTGACGACGGGCGAGGTCGCCTTCCTCGTCGTCATTCCGAGCGACTTCGGAACGCGGGTCGAGCGCGGCGACAAGCCGGAAATCCTGGTGGTCGCCGACGCCACCGACCCGGCGGCGGCGAGCGGCGCGCTCGCTTCGCTGACGAGCATCGCCGAGCGCGCGCTGCTGCGCGCGCAGGGGCGCGAAGCGGAGGCCGCCGAAGCCGCGGCGAGCGACCTGACCATCACCGTCCATCGCCGCTACAATCCCGCCGGCGTATCCCGATTCAACGTCGTTCCCGGCCTGCTCGGCGTCATCCTGCAGATGACGATGGTGATGATGACCTCGATCGCGCTGACCCGCGAGCTCGAACGCGGCACGATGGAGAACCTGCTGGCGATGCCGACAAACGGCGCCGAGATCATGCTCGGCAAGGTGCTGCCCTATTTCGTCGTCGGCGCGGTGCAGGTGATGGTGATCCTCGGCGCGGCGCGGGTTCTGTTCCAGGTTCCGTTCGTCGGCTCGCTGATCCTGCTCTTGTTCGCGATCCTCGTCTTCGTCATGGCGCTGGTGCTGCTCGGCTACACGTTCTCGACCCTGGCGCGCAACCAGATGCAGGCCATGCAGCTCACCTTCTTCTTCTTCCTGCCGTCGATCCTGCTGTCCGGATTCATGTTTCCCTTCCATGGCATGCCCGACTGGGCGCAGGCCATCGGCGAGATCCTCCCGCTGACCCACTTCCTGCGAATCGTGCGGGCGGTGATGCTGAAGGGGGCAACGCTCGGCGACGTCGGATTCGAGCTGTCGACCCTCGGGCTGTTCGTGATCGTCTACGCGCTGCTCGCGCTGACCCGCTTCCGCCACACGCTCGACTGAGCCGCGCCCGAGGCGGCAGGAGGGACGTCCGCGCCTAGGTCGTCCGGCGCCGGAACAGCCACGCCGCCGAGGTCAGCGTCACCGCGGCGATCGCCGCCATCGGTCCGTATTGCGGGGCCAGCGAGGAGACGTCGGCCCCTTCCAGGAACACGCCGCGGACGATGACCAGGAAGTAGCGCATGGGGTTGATCAGGGTGATCGCCTGCACCCAATCGGGCATGTTGGCGATCGGGTTGGCGAAACCGGAGAGCATGACCGAGGGCACCATGAACAGGAACACCCCGAGCAGCGCCTGCTGCTGCGTCGCCGCAAGGGCGGAGATCATCAGCCCCACGCCGACGACCGCGACGACGAAGACGAGCAGGCCGAGATAGAGCGTCGGCAGTCCGCCGCGCAGCGGAACCTCGAACCACCACACCGTCGCGGCGATGATCGCCGAGGCCTCGACGGCCCCGATCAGCACGCCCGGCAGCCCCTTGCCGAGCAGGATGTCGATCGGGCGCAGCGGGGTGACCAGCAACTGGTCGAAGGTGCCGCTCTCGCGCTCTCGCGCGACCGAGAGGGCGACCACCATCAGCGTCACGATCTGGGTCAGCAGCGCCACGATGCTCGGCACGAAGAACCAATGCGAGCTGAGGGTCGGATTGTAGCGGGCGCGGATGTCGAGCGTCGCCGGCGGGTTCGGCTCGCCGTGCGCCGCAGCCCAGGCGGTCGAAAAGTCGCTCAGAATGGCGTTGGCGTAGCCCTCGATCAGCAGCGCGGCGTTGGAGTTGCGGCCGTCGAGGATCGCCTGCACCGGCGCCGGGCGGCCGGTGAGCAGATCGCGGGTGAAGCGCGGATCGATCACCAGCGCCAGCATGATCTGGCGGGAATCGATCAGCGCGTCGATCTCCCGGCTATCGTGCGGCGTGGCGACCAGCCGAAACGTCGGCGCGCCGAGAAACCGGGCGACCAGGTCGCGAGACGGCTCGCTCGCATCCTGGTTGTCGATCGCGATCGGCACCCGGTCGAGATCGAAAGTCGCGGCGTAGCCGAAAAGGATCAGCATCACGATCGGCGGGCTGATCAGCACCGAGCGGCTCTTGGCGTCGCGCAGCACCGCCAGCAGCTCCTTGACGATCAGAGCGAGAACTTGTCGCCACATGGCCTTCAGTCCAATCTCTTGCGCGCCAGCGCGCGCGCCGCGCCGAGGAAGATCGCCGCCAACGCGATCAGCGCGGCGGCGTTGGGCAGGATCACCGACCAGACGTCGCCGGCCAGGAACGTCGATTGCAGGATGGCGACGAAATAGCGCGCCGCGACGACATGGGTGACGATCTGCACCGGCCAGGGCATGGAGTTGATGTCGAACACGAAGCCCGAGAGGATGAACGCCGGCAGGAACGTCGCGATGATCGCGATCTGCGCGGCGACGAACTGGTTGCGCGCAACGGTCGAAATCAGCAGCCCCATGCCCAGCGCGGCGAGCATGAACAGGCTGGAGGTCGCGGTGAGCGCCCATAGCGAGCCGCGCAGCGGCACGTCGAAGAGGAACACGCCGAGCGCCACCGAGGCCGCCATGCCGCCCATGCCGAGCAGGAAATAGGGAACCAGTTTGGCGAACAGGATCTCCCGGATCGTCACGCGGGTGACCATCAGCGCTTCCATCGTGCCGCGCTCCCACTCGCGGGCGATCACCAGCGCCGTCAGCAGCGCGCCGCTCAAGGTCATGATCATCGCGATCAGGCCCGGCACGAGGAAGTCGCGGCTCTTCACCGCCGGGTTGAACCGCACGCGCGGCTGCAAGGCGATCGCCAGCGGCGTCGGCCGCCCCGCCTCCGCCGCCCGCGCGACGAGCCAACCGGCCCAGACCTGCTGGACGTAGCCTTCGATGATCCGCGCGGTGTTGGCGTCGACGCCGTTGACGAACACGCCGATCGGGGAGTTTCCGCCGGACAACGCCCGGCGGTCGAAATCGTCCGGCAGCCAGACGATGCCCTGAACCTGGCGGTCGGTCATCGCCCGTTCCGCCTCCTGTATGGCGCGCAACCGCCGCGGGCGGAAGGACGACGACTGCTCGAACGCGCCAGTGAAGCTCGCCGTGAGCGCGCTCGGGCGTTGCGTCACCAGCGCCAGCGGCACGTTGCCGGCGTCGAGCGTGACGCCGTAGCCGAACAGAAACAGCAGCACGGCCGGCAGCAGGAAGGCTATGGCGAGCGAGGAAGGGTCCCGCCAGATTTGCAGAAACTCCTTGCGCAGCAGTCCG
>Ga0302320_10012155_pt1 | contig 18126 bp, 18 predicted proteins | sample Bog_T0_3_FD_202130 | JGI IMG/M metagenome (GOLD analysis project Ga0302320, IMG submission 202130) | Peat permafrost microbial communities from Stordalen Mire near Abisko, Sweden - Bog_T0_3 | ecosystem: Environmental > Terrestrial > Soil > Wetlands > Peat | place: Sweden: Abisko, Stordalen Mire...
GCCACCCTGGCTCCAGCCTCCTCGAGCTTGTCGAGCACGGCGCCAGGGGCTTCGCCGTGGAGCTGGACGACGACCGACGCGCCCTGCAGGTTTTCCTGGCACAGCCTGGCCACCACCTCATCAAGGGTTTCGCCCGGAGCTTTGTACCACGCGTCCAGGCCGACCTTTCGTACCTCGCCCAGGGCTTTGGCACCTCGCGCCGCGATCGTCGAGCCCTGGCTCAGGGCTTGGACGAGCAGCTCCTGAAGGCCCCATTGAGCGGCGAGCTGGAGCCAGGTGCGCATCCCGTAGCCGGTGTTGGCCAAGAAATAGTCAGGCGGCTGGCGGCATATTTGCTCGCTGAGGGCCCGGAGCCAGCCGGTGTCTTCTGCTTCGGTGCGCAGGAGAGGGAACATCAGCACCTCGAGGCCCAGGCGTTCGAGCAGGACGGCCTGCTCGTCGCGCCGGCGATCGGCCGTGACGGCGACCGTCATGCCCTGGAGCCCATCGGGCGTCGTCATCGTCGAGCCACCCTATCGGTAACCACGGGCGAGAAAATGGAAGCGCATGGCGCTGGCGATCAGGTTGGCGGCGGTGATGACGGCGAGGTCCGCCCCCAGGCCCGCCACACCGGCGGCGCTCGTGGCGGCCAGCGCGGCCAGCGTGGCCGCCAGGGGCAGGAGGGACAGCATGAGGCCCTTGGTGTAGTAGTCACGGCGCCCGGCAGGGCCCCGGTCGGTGAATGTGAACCGCCGGTTCGCGGCGAGGTTCCCCAGAGCGCAGAGCGCCAGGGCCAGGACGTCGGCCCCAACGGCACCGACCGGGCGGTAGAGAAGGGCGAAAAGGACGGCGAAGGCTACCGTGCTAATCGTGCCCACCCCGGCAAAATGAAGAAGTTGACCGGACCGACCGGGCTTCAGCCTTGCGGTGGACGGGCGTCCGACGGGACCGGCGGGGCTGATGGCCCCTTCGCCCCGCGCCAGGCCGAGCATCATCCGGGCCACCCCCTTTAGGTCCTCCTTGGCCGTCTGGACTACGTCGACGGTCGAACCGGGGTCGTCCACCCAGTCGACCGCCACCTCGTGGATGCGCAACCCGTTGCGCTCGGCCAGCACCAGCAACTCGGTGTCGAAGAACCAGCCGTTGTCTTCAACGAGCGGGACGAGGCGCCGGGCGACGTCCGCCCGCAGGGCTTTGAAGCCGCATTGGGCATCGGAGAAAGAACTGCGCAACGTGGTCCTGAGCACGAGGTTATATAGACGTGAGATGAGCTCCCGCCGGGGGCTACGTACCACTCTGGCCCCTTCGGCCAGCCTCGTGCCGATGGCCACATCGCTGTGGCCTGTAATCAGCGGGGCCACCAGGGGAAGTAGGGCGGCCAGGTCGGTCGACAGATCTACGTCCATGTACGCCACGACCGCGGCGTTGCTTTGTAGCCACACCGCCCGCAAGGCGCGCCCTCGGCCCTTTTCGGACAAGTGCATGGCGCGCACACCGTCCATCTCCTTGGCCAACCGGCAGGCAATGCCCCATGTGTTGTCGGTGCTCGCGTTGTCGGCCACGGTTATGAGCCACGTAAGCGGGAAATTCTCGGACAGGTAGCGTTGGAGACGGTCGACCGAGCCGCCCAGGGATTGTTCCTCGTTGTAAACCGGCACAACTATTTCCACGTCGGCACCGACGCGGTCGAGGCTCGGTCCGACGCTGAGCGGCACTGCGGTCGTTGTTGTCATATCCAAATCCTTGGACCTGAACATCGGGCCCGGCTTGGTCGTTGCTGGGAACGTGCTCCGAGCCGTGCCCGGCTGCTCCTGCCGGGCCATTGCCCGGGGCTATTAGGCTCGGCCCCGGAGGGAACATGGCCGAACCTGCCCCGAAGGTGCTTGTCGTCGATGACGAGGAACACATCACCGAGCTTGTGAAGATGGGGCTGTCGATGAACGGTTTCGAGGTCGAACGGGCCTCCACCGGCCGGGGAGCGCTCGAGGCGATAGAGAAAAACCGGCCGGACCTGGTCGTCCTCGATGTCATGCTCCCGGACCTCAGCGGCTTCGACGTCACCAAGCGGCTCCGTCAAAGCGAAGGGGCCGGTACGCGCACCCCCATCATCTTCCTGACTGCCCGCGACGCCACGGCGGACAAGGTCGAGGGGCTCCGCCTCGGCAGCGATGACTATATGACCAAGCCGTTCAGCATCGAGGAGCTCGTCGAACGGGTCAAGGCGGTGCTACGCCGGTCCTCGGGGGCTCTCCCCGACGCCGAGCGCCTGTCCTTCGCCGACCTGGAGATGGACCTTTCCACCAGGGACGTGTGGCGCGCCGGTCGCTTTATCGAACTGACCCCGACCGAGTACAAGCTTCTCCACTACCTGCTGGCGAACGCCCGGCGTGTGCTCACCCGCGACCAGATCCTCGAGCACGTATGGGAGTACAACTTCGCCGGTAACGCCAGTGTGCTCGAGACCTACATCAGCTACCTGCGCCAGAAGGTGGACTGGACAGACCCGCCTTTGCTCCACACCGTGAGGGGCGTCGGTTACAGTCTGAGGCTTCCGCCCGGCCGGTGAGCCCGCCCGTCGGGCGTTCTCGCGGTGAGACCCTCCTCGTCGAGGTTCGCTCCCCTGGGCACCAGGGGCAGCCGCATGCTAAACAGCGCTCCCCCTCCCGGGGCGTTCGCGGCGCCGACGTCCCCCGAGTGCTCCGTCGCCACGGCGGCCACAATGGCCAGTCCGAGCCCGGCGCCGATGCCTGCCCGCGACCGGTCCTTTTGCCAGAACCGGTCGAAGGCGTGGGCCAGGGCATCGTCGTCGAGCCCGGGCCCGTGGTCGCGTACCTCGATCAGCGCGTAACCTTCGCGGAGCCCGGCCCCGACATCGATAGCAGAGCCGGCGGGTGTGTGGCGCAAGGCGTTGGAGACCAGGTTGGCCAGGGCTTGGCGCAGGTGGGCGGCGTCGCCTAGGACGACGACGGGCTGGGGGGCGGCCAATGTGACGGGCCGCTGGGGGTCGGCGGCTATGGCGTCGCTGCAGGCATCGGCGGCCAGCACGGACAAGTCGACCGGTGCCCTTTCGCTGCGGCGCACTTGGTCCAGCCGGGCCAGTAGCAACAGGTCCTCGACCAACCCTTTCATCCGGGCCGACTCTTCTTCTATCCGCCTCATGATCGTGGCCGTGCTGACGCGGGGGTCGTTGCTGCCGAGGCGGAAGAGCTCAGCGAAGCCCTGGATCGACGTGAGGGGTGTCCGCAGTTCGTGCGAAGCGTCGGCCAGGAACTGGCGCAGGCGCTTCTCGGTGGCGTCCCTTTGTACGAAAGCCCGCTGGATCTGGTCGAGCATGGTGTTGAACGCCGCCGCCAATTGGTCGACCTCGGTGCCTTGGGCGCCGACCTGTACGCGCTGGGCCAGGTCACCGCCGGCGATCTCTTTAGCCGTGTCGGCCATATGCTCGAGTGGGGAGAGGCCCCGTCGCAACACCAGCCCCGCCCCCATCGAAAGGACCACCAGCAGCCCCACCGCCCCCAACAACTCGATCAGTACCAGCCGGTTGAGCGAGCCGGTGACGCCGCTGGTCGGCAGAGCGACTACGACCCGGTCCCCGTTGCTCAGCCGGGGCCCGATGTAGGTCAGCCAGCCCGCGTTACCTTTCTCGGAGCCAAGACGTAACGTGCTAGCCCGGCTAGTGGCCAACAGCGACGCGTTCAGATCGGGCCCGGAGGCCTGGGCGGGCAAACGGATGCTGCTCAGTACGCTGCCCGATTTGTTGAGGAGCTCTCCATAGGTCCCCGGCGGGACGAGGACCATCGGGCCTCCGGGCCCGCCTTCCTCCCCAGGCGACGGGCCGCCCCTGGCGCCCTCACCGGGTGGAGGCTGTTGTTCGCCCGAATGACCGTGGCCGTCGGCGGGCCCGTTCGATAACGGCAGATCGACATCGGCGGCCTGGGCCAGTTCCTCGGTCACGAGGGGCACGGAGCTTTGCAGGTCGGAATTGAGCTGGCGGTATTGCGACCGGGAGTACAGCTCGTAAGTCGTGAAACCGAAAATGGCCAGGCCCACGGCCATAAGCGCCACCAGCCCCGCCACAAGGCGGAGCCGCAGCGTCATCGAGCGCACTCCACGGCGGCAACGCTAGGCCGGATCGTCGTCGGGCGCGCGGCCGCAGGGGGGACCGTCATTTTGTTGTCGGGGCCGTCAGGTTGTACACCGTCTCCCCGCCTATGGTCTCGGCAGAGAAGTGGGGCTCGACCCATGCCGTTATGGAACTGGACGAGCTCCCGCCTCCGGGCCCGCCACCGTTGGCGCCGCCGGATATGTAGTAGTGGATGTCGCCCTCCTCGACGTAACGCTCGAAGGCGGACAGGCTGAGGTTGCCACCCTGGTTATTAAACCCACCGATAGCCATCACCGGGTCACCCCCGGTCGCGAGTTCGAGCGATGCGGCGCTCTGCGAGCCGTCCGTGGCCGCCACCCAGCGATAATGTCCGGCGTTCACGTGGAGCGCCTTGACCAGCGCCGCCGGCACACTGGCGCCACCTGCTCCACTGCCGCCGGGCCCGATCGTCCCGCGGCCGGCCGAAGGTGCTCCGAAGGCGACGCTCCCTGTCGGCCCTGATTGACCAGCCGCGCCCGGCTGACCGGCCCCGCCCGTCCCGGGCCCGGCGCTACCACTGGGCCCGCCACTACCACTGGGCCCGCCACTAGCACTGGGGCGACCGGTGCCCCCGGCCCCTCGGCTCCCCAGACCGGTGCCCCCTCCCGGGCCGGGCTGGCCGGTCAGGGTGCCGCCATAGGAGGAGCTCGGCCCCGCACTTGGGACGGGCCCTGTATGAGCCGTCTCGATCGTCTGCAGCGTGAAAGCCAGCGGCCCCGCTAGGCACGCCACCGTGCCGGCGGCCAGAGCGCTCAGGGCGGCCCCGCGTTGCCAGGCCCGGCGGCGGAGGTTGAGGGTCGGGGCCAGAACGAGGCCGAGGATGGCCAGCGCGCCGGCGCCGGCGGTCACTGGGCGCAACCAGGGCTCCCAGCTCGGAGAGCGGTCCAGGAGGACCACCGCCCAGGTTGCGGTCAGGGCGATGAGGGCTCCGGTGGCACACCGGGCCCAGAGGGTGTGACGTTGCTTCCACAGCTGCGACGCCCCGATGCCTATGAGCGCGGCTATGGGCGGGGCCAGGGCCACGGTGTAGTAGGTGTGGATCACTCCCTGGCTGAAACTGAAGACCACCCCGGCCACGACGAGCCAGCCTCCCCAAGCGACCAGCGCCGCCCTGGTGGGGTCCGTGCGGGGCGCCTTCAACGTGAGCCAGAGGCCGCCGATCAGCAGGGCCAGCGCCGTCGGGAGCAGCCACGAGGCCTGGCCTCCCATCAGGGAGTTGAACAGGCGGAAGAGCCCCGTGGTGCCCGAGAAATTGCCTCCCCCACCACCGCCACCGTTGCCCGTCAGGCGGCCGAGGCCGTTGTAATCGAGGATGAGGTTCAAGATGCTGTTCGTAGGGGAACCGTCGATCATGGGCCGGGAGCCGGTCGGCCACACGGCCACGGTCAGCACCCACCAGCCGGCGCTGACCACCATGGCCGCGCCGGCCCCGAGAAGTTGCAGCACGCGGCGGCGTGGCCACGTGGGCGCGGCGAGCAGGTAGGCGCAGGCGAAGGCTGGGACCACCAGCAAGGCCTCGCCCATCTTGGCCAAAAAGCCGAAGCCGATCGTCACCCCAAGCGCGACCAACCAACGGGTACTGGCCCTTTCCAATGCCCTGATGAGGCAGTAGGCCCCCGCCGTCAGGAGCAGGACCAGGAGGGCGTCGGGGTTATTGAAGCGGAACATGAGCGCGGCAACGGGTGTGGTGGCCATCACTGCGCCGGCTACAAGCGCCGGCCCGGGACCGAACCAGCGCCGCAGGGCGCTATAAACCAGAGCGACCGTCGCCACCCCCATCAGCGCTTCGGGTATGAGCATGCTGAGAGAGCTGAAACCGAATAGGCGGCCGGACAGTTCCATCACCCACAGGGACGCCGGCGGCTTGTCGACCGTTATGAAATTGGACGAGTCCAGGGACCCGAAGAAGAAGGCCTTCCAGCTCTTGGTGCCGGCCTGCACGGCCGCGGCGTAAAAGGAGTTGGCATAACCGGAGGCCGACAGGTCCCAGAGAGAGGCCGCAGCGGTGGTCAGCAGCAAGAAGGCCAGGGCGACCAGCTCGCCGGCGCTTCGCCTGGGCTGGTCGGCGAGGCCGCTCTGAAGGCGGGGCAGATGGACAGCACGGCGACCCGTCCGCCCCCCCCGAGGGCCTAGCTGCCCATCGGGGGCTGATGGTGGACCGTCAGGCGGGGCCGGGGGCGGGGCTGTCGGTCTGGGCGTGATGGCAAGGGTCATGGGCCTACTCTCGGGCCCGACCCTCCAGCTCGATTGGCAGAAAGCCGAGTTTTTGCTGGGAACGCCGACTGGCCGAGGATCCAGCCGCTCTGGCCGGCCAGGGCCCCGTCACCGGGGCTACCCGCTACCTGAAGTTGACCGGGGCCCAGTGCCGGCCGCCGTCCCGGGTGAAAAGCATGATACCGAGGTGGCCGGGCGCACCAAGGACGATCGCCACGCCCTGGGCCGGGGTGGTGAACCCGAGCTCCGACCAGCCCGACCCGGCGTGACGGTAAACGAACTGCCACGAGGCACCGTTGTCGAAGCTCATGTCGAGGGCGACGTTCGCCGAGCTGCTGCCGTTTACTTGGGCGCCGACCGCCACCGTGGACGTGCCGGTGGCCGCGGCCAGGTCTGCCGACGCCACGGGGACGAGACGGCTGGGGCCAAAGCTGGCGCCTCCGTTTGTGGACCTCAACAGGTCGACGCTCGTCCTTTGGCCCGTCCACACGCCTTCCGTGCAGACGGCGTCGACTTGGGAGGCGGTCGGGGCCGTTACTAGTACCGGGCCACCGGCCGACGAGCAGGGCGGCCGCCAGCTGGCCCAGGTACCTGACGGCTCGTCGCGACCGCCGCTCACGACCACCCTGTCGTTCTGGACGAACCATCCCGAGCGCCCCTGGAGGGTGACCTCGCCCGACGGGACCGGGCCTGCACCCAGCTCGTAGGGGCCTCCGACGCGGTGCCAGGCGTTGGCGCCGACCGGGGAGGAAAGGATCTCGACCTCGTCGCCCACCTGTACGGCAACGTCTACCACCCCGGCCGCGGCCTCGAGGTCCTCGATGCCAACGGAGCCGGAGCTCCTCACCGGGAAGGAGAGCGCCGCCCAGTGCTGGCCACCATTGTGCGTCGACCAAGCCTGAACCTTGGCCTGCCCGGGCAGGGAGGAGAAGATCCATCCGTCGTCCGGGTCGGCGAAGCGCACCTTGAGCGGCGGCCCGCCCGGGCCCTCCGGGCCGGCCGGGGGCACTGGCACCGATGACCAGCTGGCACCGTCGTTCGTCGTGCGCAAAAGGCGGAGGCACTGGCTGGGGCCGCAAGCGACCGTGCCCAGGGCCCACCCCTCCGACGGCGAGACATAGGTCACCGACACGGGGGAGAAGCCTGACGGGACGGCGGGGCCTGCACCTGCGGCCGGGCCGGCCAGGGCGACCGGCAGAGGCCCGGCGGCCATTACCGCGCTGAGCAGGACGGCGGCGATGAACAGCTTGCGGGCCGGGGCCAACCTTTTTCTCTTCGTCATGCCGTTCCAACCTCCCGGGGGCGGCTTTCGTTGCATCAGGCGGCCACGGCCTCAACGGCTTCAACGCGCACCGCTCGGCCGGCGACGGCAGCAACGGCCATAATGGCCGCTAGGCCGCCGATAATTTGCACAAGGCCGAGCGACTGGCGCAGGAAGATGGCCGCCGCCCCCGCCGCCACAACCGGGTTGGCCGCCACGATGACAGAGGACACGGTGACACCGACGAAACGGTGCGCCCAGTTCGACGCCAGGTGGGCGCCCCCGGGCACCAGCGTCATCAGTCCTATCCAGAGCCAGTCGAGAGGTGTCCCGGCCGTGAAGCGTTGCCCGGAGATCAGTGCGACCGGCACCATGGCCACGGCGGCTACAAGCATTACGCCCGACGTGTACTCGATCGTGCCGATCGCCTGCCGGCTAGGAGTGCTCGATGCCCCGTCCCCAGGCGCAGCCCTCCTTACCAACCGCGCCTGTTTCGACACCAGCCAGTACCCGGTCCACGAGCAGAGAGAGCCAAGGGCGAGGAGATCTCCGAGCACCTGGTGACTGCCGGTCCCGCCCGAACCCAGCACCACCACGCCGACGCCGGCGATGGCGACGGCGGTCCAGACGAGATCGGCCCGAAGCGGCTTCTCTCCGAAAAGCGGTCCGGCTACGAACAGCACCAAGGCGGGCTGCAGGGCGCCGATGACCGTAGCGTCAGCGATGCTGGTCAGCTTCACGGCGCTGAAGAACATGGCCACGTCTCCGCAGAGCAGGACGCCACCGGGCACCGTGCGCCAGAAGGTCGACCAGTCGAGGCGGCGCCGTGTGAAGGCCAACAGGGCACCGACAAATGGGACCCCTAACAGGAGCCTCTCGAGGGCGACCACCAGGCCCGGCTCTTTGGTGAGCACGACGAGGATCCCGGACAAGCCCCACGCGACCATGGCCGCGGTAGCTGCGCCCACACCCCGCGCCGCTCCGCCTGGGTGCGGCCCCGCTCCAGCGCGCACGTCCTAGGGGGCCCCAGGGCACAACGAGACGCTCTCACGGCGGAGCGCCTCAAGCTCTTCTGGCCGGAGCAGGTCGTCCAGGACCACGAACCCGTCGCGCCGGTAAACCTCGACATCTACGGGCACCCAGTGACCTCAGGACCGGTCGATCTCGCCGGTTTCGCCATGATCTCCTGAAGCGTAGAACGAGTGGTCCCCAGTGGACAACCGCCGCGGCCTCAGCTCGGCGCGACCACCTGACGTCGAGGTACGGCGCGTGCCCGGGGAGAAGAGGCCGCTCCCGCCGCTCGGCACCTTTTCACGCGAGGATTTACGCGGTCAACCACTAAGCTTTACAGCACATGGCCTTAGTGCCGGCCGATACTCAGGAGGGCGCCTGGTGCGAGACGGACCAACAACGTCTGAGAACGAGTTCTACCGAGACAATGGTTTTCTCTCCATAGCGGATTTCCTTCAGCATGACGAGCTTGAGGAGTGGAGGGCGAAAGTAGACGCGGCAGTGATGAGCCGGGGCGATCAGCGGCTGTCGTTTGCCATTGAAGATGCCACTAACATTGCGAGCCAGACGTCGAGCAAGGAAGAGCAAGAGTACTACAACCGTGTGTTTACTCAGAGGGTCAACCTTTGGCAGACGGATAAGGAATTTAAGGAGCTTCTCCTTCAGGACGCTCTGGGGTCATTTGTCGCTAGGCTGGCCGGAGTTGACGGGCTCCGTGTGTGGCATGACCAAGCGCTAATTAAGGAGGCGTACGCCAATCCCACGTCATTTCACCTCGATGTCCCGTACTGGTCATTTACATCAGCCGACGCAATAACCGTCTGGATAGCTCTTGACGACGCCACGCTCGAAAATGGCTGCCTGTTTTACCTGCCAGGGAGCCACAAGGCGAGGAAGTTTGATAACGTTGCCATTGGTGCACTGTTTGATATCTATCCTGATTGGCGTGATGTCAGAGCCATACCCTGTCCTGTTCCAGCCGGAGGTGCCGTGCTCCACAATGGGCTGACTTTCCACGGGGCCGGAGCCAATATGACCCCTGGGAGGCGTCGAGCGATCACCTGCGCGTATATGCCCGACGGCGCCACTTTCAATGGGCAACGCAATGTGCTGCCCCCCGAGTACCTCGCCACGCTCAGTGTGGGAGACGCGCTCGACAACGAAGCCCAAAATCCGCTCGTCTATGGACGCCATCCTCATTAGCCGGGGGCCATGACCGCGATGAGGGACCAATGCGTTTGGCCCAAAGCCACCAACTCTGGTCACCTGAGAACGGTTCTTACCGTGCCGGCAATTAACGAGGGGAGTCGTAAGTGAACACGCGGGACCGAGAACATGCCACCCTGTCGTTCGGCGACGTGGGCGCAAGGGGCGCGGTGGAGGAGACCTTCTACCCTTGGGACCTCACGGTCCGCCGGTTCCTTGGCGAGGGGCTCCCGAAGGAGATCGGCGAGAAGATCCTAGAAGCGAACGCCGGGGCTAACCGGCGCACCCCCGAAGTCGGCGTCGAAGTCGATCTGCCCGCACCGAACATCGAGGAAGAGAAATATTTTCAAGCGACGGGCTTCGAGGGCGTGTTCGATTATGAGAGATGGCTCGGGTTCGACCCCGTGAGGAGGGTGGGCTTCATCTTACCGCTGCGGGGCCTCGAGATGCAGGTGTTTGAAGACACCCCTGAGCACAGGCTTTTCCGGGACGAGACGGGGCGGGTAATAGATCTCCACAAGTTGACCGGCGTCGAAGTTAACGAGAAGTACGCCGTCGTCCGTCCCGAGGATTGGACCGAGCTGGAGGAGCTGGCCCGAAAGGAAGAGGCGACTTACTTTAGTCAAGAAATTATCGAGAAGGTTTATGGGCCGCTTCGAGACGCTCACGCCCGGGGCGAGTACTCGATAAGGCTAAACATCGAGGGCTTCTTCTGGACACCCAGGGAACTCATGGGCACTGCTGGCGTGTCATACGCGTTTTATGACATGCCAGAAGTTATCCATACGATGAACGAGTTCTCCTTAGATATCTTCACGCGCTATCTGCCCATGTTACTGGATATATTGCCTGCGGACGTCCTGTATGTCCAGGAGGACGTCAGTGGCGTAAACGGGCCTCTGATATCTCCTCGCATGTTCGACGAGTTCATAGCCCCGTATTATCTGCAGTTGGTCCCGATGCTGCGGAGCAAGGGAGTCCGACAGGTCTTCGTAGATACGGACGGTGACTTCCGGCGTTTGATCCCTAACTTCAGGAAAGTTGGGGTCGACGGGTTCTTACCCGTGGATGTCAATGCCGGGGTTGACATCGTCGCCGTGCGCGAGAAGTACCCGGACGTGCCGTTCGTAGGTGGCTTCAACAAGTTGTGCATTGCCGACGGACATGAAGCCATTGATCAGGAATTCCAACGCCTCTTGCCGGTGATCCGTCAGGGCGGGTACTTGCCGGGAGCCGACCACCAGGTCGCACCCAGCACGCCGCTCGAGTACTACAAGTACTATATCGGCCGGCTAAGGGAGGTCATGGCGGAAGCTGGGCGCGATGCACCGACAAGTCACGCCAGCTGCTCTATTACAACTCGCTTCTCGCCTTAGCCATGCTGGTGGGGCGCTTTGTGCCCATCGTGCTCGCCCTCGCCATCCCCGGCTCCCTGGCCGGCGTCCGGGCCCACGCCCGCACCAGGGCGACCCTCGACACCACCGGTCCCACCTTTGCCGTCTTTTTGATCGGGGTGATCGTGATCGTAGGTGGTCTTATCTATCTTCCAATGCTCATCCTGGGCCCGATCGGCGAACGCATCGTAAGCTGACGCCGGTCCAGAAGCCTCAGACCTCTGCGGAAGAGCACTTGGGCCCTATAGGTGTTCGGCTGTGCCGTAGTAAGAATCCCGTTTGGGACCAGAGTCGGAGGCTCAAAGGCGACCAGGGGCGGTCCGCCTGGCGAAAGTGGTGCTTGCCGCCTGAACGCACCGAGCCGTTGGGTGATACTCGTACAGAAGGAGGACGTGAACGAGTGGGGAGGACAGAGTGACGATGACATCACGCGAGCGGGTGCAGGAGGCGCTTGATCACCGCCAAGCCGATCAGGTCCCGCTCGACCTCGGCGCTAGTGATGTGACCGGGATGCACGTGGACTCTGTCTACAAGCTACGCCAGGCGCTGCAACTGGATCCCCCTGGCACACCTGTGAAAGTAGTAGAGCCGATGCAGCTACTGGGTGAAATCGGGCCGGATCTGGTTGAAGCTCTTGGCGTGGACGTGGTAAAGCTTGGTGTGCCGACCACCATGATGGGCTTCCGCAATGAGGGCTGGAAGAGCTGGACCACGTTCGGTGGAACGCCAGTTATGGTACCGGACGGTTTCAATACCGACCCCGAGCCCAACGGCGATATCCTGGTTTACCCTTGCGGAGACAAATCCGTGCCGCCTTGTGGGCGCATGCCACGCGGCGGGTTTTATTTCGACGCCCTGAAGCGCCAGGGCCCGATCGACGACGACAATCTATGCGTCGAAGACGATCTGGAGCAGTACAAACCAATATCGGATGATGACTTGGCTTACTTGGAGAAAGAATCCGCGCGGCTGGAGGCGAGTGGAAAGGCGGTCCTGGCGTCTTTCGGCGGTACGTCGTTCGGTGACATCGCTCTGGTCCCAGGGATGGACCTCAAGCACCCCAAAGGCATCCGGGCAGTCGACGAGTGGTACGTGAGCACCAGTCTGCGCCGCGATCACGTCTACGAGATCTTTGAGCGCCAATGCGAGATCGCGCTTCGGAACCTTGAGAACATCCACGCCGTGGTTGGAGAGCGGGTGACGGCAACGTTTGTAACCGGTACCGACTTCGGGGCGCAACGCGGCCCGTTCATTTCGCCCAAGGCGTACCGGGACCTCTTTAAGCCCTTCCACATCAAGATCAATGAGTGGGTTCATACACACACAAGTTGGAAGACATTTATCCATTGTTGTGGGTCAATCTGGCTCCTTTTGGATGACATCGTGGATGCGGGGTTTGACTGCCTAAATCCGGTGCAGACATCCGCGACAGGCATGGACCCTGAAGCTTTGAAGGCTAAATATGGCTCCCGGGTCTCGTTTTGGGGAGGAGGAATTGATACGCAAAAAGTGCTGCCGTTCGGCACCCCGGAGGAAGTAAAAGAGATGGTCCGCCAGCGGATGGCTATCTTCGGGGCCGGAGGTGGCTTCGTCTTCAACACGATCCACAATGTTCAGGCCGGCATTCCTGCAGACAACCTGCTCGCGCTTTACGAGGCCATTGGTAAGTACCGCTCTTATCATGCTGCCTAATCGATTGTGGTGGCATGCTCAGAATGCGCCGTCCTGTAATTCACGCCACGGTCACTGTCGCGAGCTACGGGGATCTTGGCGTGAGCTCGGATGGTACGGTGTACGCTCAGGCAACAAGGGTGTTGGTGCGTGACCTGCGAGTTTGCGATTCTGCGCAGGCCCCTGTCGTCTCAACGGGGAGTGAAGGAGGTGATTGCAGCTTGAGCGTCCTGCGCAATTGGGAGCTGAGTATTGACGTCGACCGGGTGCTGCGAGCCCAGGGCGCCGACCCTGAGGTTGTGCGCGCACGCCAATCGGCCGCTTTAGGCATTGCCGAGCAGGCCATAAGCCTAGGTTTGGGCCTACTCGAGCCGGTCGTGTCGTCGGCCACGTTCGTGGTGGCGGAGTTCCGTCACCAGCAGCTGAGCCTGGTCGGGGGAGGCCATCTGGCTGGCCCCCTCGTCGCCGAGCACTTTCGGGCTGCGAAGTCCGTCGTGGTCGCCCTTTGCACGATCGGGCCCGCTCTGGAGGCGGCCGTGGCCGGCTGCTTCGCCGAGGACCCCGCTATGAGCGTGGCCCTCGATGCCGTCGGCTCGGCCGCCGTCGACCTGCTTGCTACGGCAGTGTGCCAGCAGGTAGATGAGCAGGCGGAAGCGGATGGCCTGCGGACCACCATCCCCCTGAGCCCGGGTCTGGTGGGTTGGCCCCTGGCCAACGGCCAGCGCCAGCTCTTTGCTTTGCTGGACGCGGGCTCGGTGGGTGTCAGATTGACCGAGAGCTCCTTGATGATGCCTCAGAAGTCGACGTCGTTAGCGATCGGCATAGGTCCGGACGTGGAGCACGCCGGCGAAGCCTGCGATTACTGCAGCATGGCCGCCACCTGCCGGTACCGCCAAGATCACATCGCCCACGGTGCCTGAAACGGCCAAGGTCCTGGGCTCGTTGGCGGACGTGGGACCAGCGGCTCGCGCTCGCTGCCCGCTCTGCCTGGACTACTCAGCCAGATCGTCATCGGTCTCGTCCTGCTTGACGAGGGGCTCGTCAAGGATCCAACCGTCCTTGTCCTCGGGCCGAAGCCGTGAGCGCACCGGCCGCTCGCCGGAACCGTCGGGGTCATCGATCCCTCCCTCAAGGGTCGCCAGCGACTGAGGGTCGTCGAACTCCGCGCCCGCCTCCTCGATTTCCCGCTCGTCGACCAAGAGCGTGGGGTCCAGCGAGGGGTCTTGTTCCAGTCTCTCCACGAACTCCGGGTCGGTCCGCGATTGCTCGTCAAGGGCCTCGTCGCCCTGGTCGAACACCTCAGTGCCCGAACCCTCGTCGGGTGACCAACTCTCTTCCTGGCTCATAACTTCGTCTCCGTTCTATCTAGGTGCGCGTCCCGACACCCTATTCTGCGGTGGGGGCAGTCGTTGAGACGTTCCCCCTTCGGGGACACCCGGGTGGGCTGAGAAGTTTAGAGGAGAGGGTCGTCCTCGGGACCATCGAAGTCGTCCTTGGTGGCAACGAAGTTCGGCACGACGTTCATCTTGGGCTCGAAGCGGGAAGACCCTCGTTCCGGAACGTCCCCGGGTGCCCGGTAGAACATCTCGTTCAGTTCGGCCCGGCACGTTCCGCACGGGCCGTAGGACCGCTCCGTCACGGGAAGGTGGCAGCGAGGACAATCGAACTGAAGGAGCCCATTGACGATCGGGATCTGGGGCACGCTCACGCAAGGAGACTACTCGTCGGAACGCCCCGGTCCTGGTATGTCGCTTGGTTACTCAGCCAGACCGTGACCGTAACACGGAAGACAAGGCTGGGTCGATCGTTCCACACCGGCAGGGCCGATAGAACCGATTGCTCGATGGCGTTACGGAGGGGCCTGGTCCCGAGCCCAGCTTTGACCGGGCGGGGTGGGCATTTCAGCTAGGTCATGGGGAAACACATGGCCGGTGGGATCAACTGACGGACGCCCTGCAGGATAAGCTCACAATCAGGCACCAAGCGCCGCGCGAAAGCCTCCCCGGCTGCTTTCAGCCGGCCGAGCTTTTAGCAGATGCGTTGCGTGGGAAGCAGACGAACATGATCAGGTACGCGCTCACCAGCGGCCTTGTCCATCATGGTGTGGCCCTGGTTTCTGGTCATGACCCGCTCGGGCACAAGGTGCACGCTTTAGAGTCGGGCGGTCGCTGGCGGAAAGGACACATAGCGCCTGTCCCTCACGAACCAAGACTGTGTACAGGAGTGCCCCTCCGCCAACGAGGCCCGTCGTATCGCCTAACGAATACGCCAGAGAGTCGTTCCCGAGGGCTGGAAATGTCACGGGTTGCAGGTCACCCACGTTCGACGCGTAGCTGGCGAGAGCCGACTGGGCTGCTGCAGCCGACTTGAACGACCAGATGACCTCTCGGATCCAGGTCGAACGGTCGGTCGAAGCGTATCCGGACATGAAGGTGACCGTGCCAGAGTGGAGTACGAGGAACCCCTCTGGTGGGAAGTCCATCCAGCCGCGAGGCACATTGGCCGCCTCTAGCTTCGAGAACCAATGTCCGGACTCGACGGCCGTCTTCGCGGATGGGGACTGTGCCTTCGCGGACGAGCCTCCACAACCGGCCGCTGCGATTACGAGTACGCACAACCCGAGAATGGCTGACCTGGCTCTCATTTGCTCCCGGCTTTCGCAGACAAACCACGCAGAAGGCTACGTGCCGCCGTCGCCCAGGGCGATGCAGCACCAGGGCACGCTGCATCAGCTGCGCATAGGCCCTGCCCGCCATTGCCCTGGAGCGCTCGGCGTTTTCGCAACACAGCGTCCTACTTGGGCGGGTGCACCGTCGTGATGCCAACGACGCTGGCCGGGACCTGGGAGCAAACGGCAGCGGGTTGGCCGTGGGTCAACCCGCAGATACCCCCGACCAAATAACCAGCTGACGCCTCCACCGCCTTCGACATGGCATTTGCGCCCGAGGTGAGATAGGCCGCCGCAGTGGCCCATTTCATCCCCGATAACGCGCTCCCATTGAACTGGTTCCCAGTCATGACGTAGCGGCCGGCCATGAAGACGAAGGGGATGGGGTTCTGGCCGGCGTCCGCCGCCGGCACATAGGGGGTGGTGTCGTACTTGGTCACCAACGCCTGTTCTTCTGCCGTGGGGGCTTGCAGGGGCTGCTCTGTGCCGGTCTCCATCTCGTCGGCGAGGAAGCTCAAGTACCTGCTGGTATAGGTGGCCCGATAGAAGCTGAACGATGGAGTCCGTGGGCCCAAATCGGTTGTCGACGACATCGACCCGCGCAGGTCCTCGAAGGTGCCGAACTTTGACAGGGCCATGACCAGCGGCCAGCGTTCGGACGCGCAGTAGGGGCAGTACTCGGCCCCGACGAACACCACGGCCGGCTTGCCTCCCACGGTAAAGGCGGCAGTGCCGGCCTTGAGTGCCTGCGGCGGCTCCGCGTCGGCGGGCCGCTTGACCGCTTGTGCCACCAGCGTGGCCACCGGGACGGCTTCGACTTGGGAGACAACCGTGGCCGGCAAACTGTACTCGCCGGGCGTAAGTTTGACCGTGGCAGCGCGAGTGGCAGCGGCACCGGCACCGGGGGTGACCAGGGTGCTCAGTGCGGTCGCGGTGACGATGGCGGCTAAGGCAGCCGTCGCGCCAGGTCGGCGACGGTGGTTTGGTCCTGGGTGAGGCATTGGCGACCTCCGGTTACTGGCAATCATCGCGCTGCCGCCTGCCGCTGAAATCTCGGGGCTCGTTCGGGTCACTGCCGGCCAGGCGCACCAGCCCGAGTCCATCGTGGGCCACGCAGGCGTACAGGACATAAGTCCGCTCCCCTCTTTGCCGCTCAGCCCAGGCAATGACCTCGGCCACGTCGGCCCCACTGAGCTCGTGCTCGTCGCTGGCCCCGGCAGCGTCGTGGAAGTAGACGCGGTAGGACGGCTCGCCCACCTCCCAGGTCTGGTCTCTGGGGTCAACCTTGCGGATGTCCACCTCACCATCATGGGGTCGACGGGACTGGCGCCTGGCAATGGCCCCTCAACCGGGACACGGCGCCGCCAGAGCACGCACGCAGATCGCCGGCTACGCGAATGGTGAGAATGTCCGGGGCGTGCGCCAGAACATTCCGCTTTCGGGCAGCCCTGGCACACGGGACGCCGCCGGCCCTTGCCGGTCAGCGGTTGGTACCCAGGCACTCCGGGCTTCACGTCTTGTCTTGGGCGTCCAACGAGCGGCGACAGAGCGATGCCCGTGACTTGTGACCATGATGTACGATTCGTACATGTCAGAGTTGGCCGTCAGCGCCGCCAGGGACCACTTGGCCGAAGCCATCGAGCAGGCCCGGACCTCGGGTGAGCCTGTGTACGTCACCCGACGTGGCCGGAGGGTCGCCGTCATTGTCGACGCCGAAGCGTACGACTCCTTAGTCGAGGCGGCCGAGGACGCCCTGGACAAGGCTGAACTGGGCGCGGCCCGGGCTGAGGACGACTATGTCCCTTGGGAACAGGCAAAGGCTGACCTCGGGTTGGTGTGAACAGCTACCGGGTCGAGATCGCTCGTCGAGCCCTCAAGTCGCTCGCTCTTCTACCGCGCAATGAGCAGCAAAGGATCAGGGCGGTCATCGATCTGCTCTCCGGTGAACCGCGGCCGCCGAGATGCGTTTCTCTGGTGGGCGAAGCGAATGTGTACCGGGTACGTGTCGGTGACTACCGGGTCGTCTACGAAGTCCACGACGACCGGCTGCTCGTACAGGTGGTCCGCGTCGGCCACCGTCGCGATGTCTACCGGAAATAGTACGCCGCCGAAGCATTAATGACCTGCCTCGGCGTGGCCACGCAGAACCCCGCCGGCGGGAAAGGCTCCGGTCGGCCCTCCGCCAGCCCAGCGCCGTGGTGATGGGCCTCAACCAGTCGTGCCAGATGACCGGACGTCCGGGAGCTCGCAGATTATCTTTTATGTCGTGCCCCACAAACCCTGATTTCTCAAGTGAATCCGCGCATATCAGACGGCTCGGGCGTCGTTAGGTTTGCCAAATAAGTGGCGTGGGTGCCGCCAGAACGCCGCTGCTCCGTCCGGTACCGCTGACACGCTCACCTTCCGGTACCAGGGGAAATGGTCCCACCTCTGCAACCCCATCGTTGCCCGTGCCGTTGAACTCGGGAGCGCCCAAGCCGTGGCCTCGTTGAACGCCGGGATGGAGGGGAGCCCTCGCTGGCGGGCTATGGAGGTGAGGCCGGCGACCAGTTGGTCCCCGACTGCGCGGACCGCCGGC
>Ga0302320_10012159_pt1 | contig 18122 bp, 17 predicted proteins | sample Bog_T0_3_FD_202130 | JGI IMG/M metagenome (GOLD analysis project Ga0302320, IMG submission 202130) | Peat permafrost microbial communities from Stordalen Mire near Abisko, Sweden - Bog_T0_3 | ecosystem: Environmental > Terrestrial > Soil > Wetlands > Peat | place: Sweden: Abisko, Stordalen Mire...
CTCTATCGAGCAATCCAGATGGATCCGGAGATTCGTTTCGTTGGCTTCGAAAAACCAAGCGGCCCGCTGCGGTTAGTTTGTCTCGATGTGTTCTTCAACCGCGCAGGAAGTCCTTGGCCTTCTGGATCAGGACGTCGCGGCTGATGTCGGAGATGGCTTCTGTCAGCGGGAGTTGCTTGGGGCAGACTTCTACGCAGTTCTGGGCGAAGCCGCACTCCTGAATGCCGCCGTCGCCTGCGAGTGCGCGCAGGCGCTCTTCCTTCAGGACTTTCCCTGTGGGGTGGTTGTTGAAGAGCTTGACTTGCGCGATGGTGGCCGCGCCGACGAAGCCGGTTTCCTCATTGAACTGCGGACAGACTTCCATGCAGCATGTGCAGGAGATGCAGTTAGAGAGCGGGTAGTTGGCCTCCTGCTCCTGCGGGAAGACGCGCGGGCCGGAGCCGAGGTCATAGGTGCCGTCAACCGGGACCCAGGCCTGCACGGCGGCGAGGTTCTTGAAGAGGACGGAGCGGTCGACTTGAAGATCGCGGACCAGAGGGAACTTCGAAAGGGGCTCGAGTTTGATGGGCTGCTCGAGATTGTCAACCAGCGACGAGCAGGCCATCTGGGCCTTGCCGTTGATGCGCATGGCGCAAGAGCCGCAGATTTCCTCAAGGCAATTGGAGTCGTAGGTGATGGGCGTGGTCTCGCGGCCGTCGGCGGTGACCGGGTTGGCGGCGATCTCCATCATTGCGGAGATGACGTTCATGCCCGGACGCCACTCCAGTTCGAATTTCTCCCAGACGGCGGGCGCATCAGGGCTGGCCTGACGCTTGATCTCGATTGCTACGGTCTTGGTTGCCATTCCGCATTTCCCTCAGGGGTTAAAACCCCTCAAACAACTCATCCATCAATGTACGGGCTGAAGCCCGTACCCTTCATTTCTACTTGAGGTCCGCACCCTTCATTTCTACTTGAGGTCCGCACCCTTCATTTCTACTTGAGGTCCGTACCCTTCATTTCTACTTGAGGTCCGCACCCTTCATTCTGCCTCAAGCCCGAAGCTCTACCTCCGCTTAGCTGGCTGCGGTGTAGCTGCGCGGGCGCGGTTTGATGTACTGAATGTCGACTTCTTCGAGTTCGAGCTTTGGTCCGGCAATGTCGCCGGTGAAGCTGGCTTTGGTGGTCTTGAGAAACTTCTCGTCGTTGCGATCCGGGAAGTCGGGCTTGTAGTGCGCGCCTCTTGACTCGTCGCGCATCATTGCGCCGAGGGTGATGGTGCGCGAAAGTTCGAGCATGTTCTTCAACTGGCGGGCGAAGGCGAAGCTGGTGTTGGCCCACTGGCTGCGGTCGCTCAGGTTGACCTTTTTGTAACGATCGAGAAGCTCGACGACCTTGTTGTCGGCTTCCTTGAGGCCCTTGTTATAGCGAATCACCGTCGCGTGCTCGGTCATGGTCGAGCCCAGCTCGCGCCACAGGCGGAAGGGGTTCTCCGTGCCCTGGTTGTTCATGAGGGCTTTGTTGATTTCGGCCTGACGGGCAATCTCGGCTGCATGGCCGCCGTCGCCCTCTGCTGCGGGCAGGCTCTTGGCGTAGTTGAGCGCGATGGGGCCGGAGAGGAATCCACCGTGGATGCAACTGACCAGAGAGTTTGCGCCGAGACGGTTTGCACCGTGGTACTGATACTCGCACTCGCCGGCTGCGAAGAGGCCGGGGATGTTTGTCATCTGGTTGAAGTCCACCCAGATGCCGCCCATGGTGTAGTGCATGCCGGGGAAGATCTTCATGGGGTACAAGTGCGGATCGACGCCGACGAACTTTTCGTAAATTTCGAGAATGCCGCCGAGCTTGCGGTCGAGGGTTGCCCGGTCAATGTGCGAGACATCGAGGTAGACCATGGGCTGGCCGTCGATGCCCAGGCCAAGCTCGTAAACCACGCGGTGAATGGCGCGGGTGGCTACGTCGCGGGGGACGAGGTTGCCGTACTTGGGATACCACTCCTCAAGGAAGTAGAAACGGTCAGACTCGGGGATCTGCTTGATGGGGCGCTTGTCGCTGACCTTGCGCGGAACCCAGATGCGGCCGCCTTCGCCGCGAGCCGACTCCGACATGAGGCGGAGCTTGTCTTCGCCGGGGATGGATGTTGGGTGTACCTGGATGAACTCGCCATTGGCGTAGTACGCGCCCTGCTGGAAGACGGCTGCCTGCGCGGAGCCGGTGCAGACGACAGAGTTGGTACTCTTGCCAAAAATCGCTCCGATGCCGCCGGTGGCGAGAATCACTGCGTCGGCGGGGAAGGAGGTGAGTTCCATGGAGCGGAGGTTCAGCGCGGTAATGCCGCGCGTTACGCCTTTGGAATCGAGCACGGCGGAGAGGAATTCAAAGCCCTCGTACTTCTTCACCTTGCCCTCGGCCTCGTAGCGACGGACCTGCTCGTCGAGCGCGTAGAGAAGTTGCTGGCCCGTGGTTGCGCCGGCGAAGGCGGTGCGTTGATAGAGCGTGCCGCCGAAACGGCGGAAATCGAGCAGACCCTCCGGAGTTCTGTTGAAGGGCACGCCCATGCGGTCCAGCAGGTCGATAATGGCGGGAGCCGCCTCGCACATGGCCTTGACGGGGGTCTGGTTGGCCAGAAAGTCGCCGCCGTAGATGGTGTCGTCGAAGTGCTTGTATGTGGTGTCGCCCTCGCCCTTGAGGTCCTTGGCGGCGTTGATGCCGCCCTGTGCGCAGACCGAGTGGGAGCGCTTGACGGGGACGATGGAGAACAGGTCGACGTTGCCGCCGGCTTCGGCGATCTTGATGACCGCTGCGAGCCCGGCCAGTCCGCCGCCAACCACGATGATTCTTGGTGTTGCCATTGAGTCTTCCTTTAAAAAGCAGTTGTCAGTGATCAGTGGACAGTGGTCAGTTATTCCTGCCCGGGTTTGACCTGTGGCTTGAACGATCACTCAACCGATTGCTGGCGTTCCAAAAAGTCTTGTTGCCACTGCGAGGTTGCCGGGATGCGCCGTCAAACTCGTCGTCGTGGATGGTTTTATATCTGCCGGTACGTTGGGGTACTGGCCGCCGACAAAGGCCCAGATGCTGGCCAGGCCCATGACGGCAAGAACCACGCCGAGGCCGAGGCAGACAAAGCCGAAGCGCCTGCGGGCTACGTTGCCGGGGGTGATGCCCCACTTGGCGGCGAAGAGCCAAATGCCATACGAAAAGTGCCAGCAGATGGCGATCATGGCGACTACATAAAAAGCCAGCATGAAGGGGTTGGAAAGCTCTACTTGAACCTTGTGGAATGACGCGTAGGGGTTCTCGGGCAGCATGATGCCGGTGAAGCGCTGGCGGTAGAGGTGCTGGGCAATGTAAACGAAGGCGATCAGCCCCGTGTAGCGCTGGGCCACGTACATCCAGTTGCCGGCCCATGGGTAGTAGATAACATTCGCCTTGCCGCGCAGCCAGATATAGACGCCATAAAGCGCGTGGTAGAGGATGGGCAGGAAGATAAAAACCCATTCCAGCACGCGGACCAGTGGAAGGCCGTTGAGGAACTTGACCTGATCGCCGTAGGCGATGGGCCCCTTGAGGGCTTCAAAGTTCGAGAGCAGGTGTTCGAGCAGGAATGCGCCCAGTGGAACTACGCCAAGCAGCGAGTGCAGCTTGCGGAAGAAGAAGCTGTTTCCCTGCCCCGCGCGAAGTGGCGGAACGCCCTTTTGAACGGCGGGCGTGGCAGGCGAGTGAGCGGTGGCCATGGTGTTCGAGGCTCCTAATGGTTGCGGATCGGTGTGCGGCTCCGGCTTGCGGAAGATACCAATGACTGGTTGCGGGACGAAATCATCCTAAATTGTTCCACTTGCATTATTCTCGGCGCGCATCACACACGTCAACATGGCGTTCCACGGTGTGGTCCGATATCTGAGCAAGCAGCAACTCAGGCGCCAATTTTTTCAAGCAGGGAAACAAAGGCTAGCCCGCGATGGCTGAGCTTGTGTTTGGTCTCAAGATCGATCTCGGCCATCGTCTGGTCGAGGTCGGGCAGATAAAAGAGCGGATCATAGCCAAATCCTCCCGTACCTCGCGGTGCGGAGAGAATCACTCCTTCAACGCGGCCCTCGGCGGTGTGCAGGATCTGCCCATCGCGGGCGCAGGCCAGGACGCAGCGATAGCGTGCCGACGTGTTCACGGCGTGGGAGTTTTCGGAATGGACAGCGGCCAGGCGCTGGAGCAGGAGCATGTTGTTCCAGACGTCGGTGTTGTCATTGGCGTCGGGCGAGTCGATGAGTCCTGCATCGGCGGCAAAACGGGCGGACCGGACGCCGGGAGCGCCGCCCAGTGCATCCACTTCCAGGCCTGAGTCATCGGCTACGACCAGCTCGCAGGGGGCGAATTTCGAGTAATACACGGCTTTCAGCTCGGCATTGGCGGCGAATGTTGTACCGTTTTCCTCGGGAGCAGGGATCGCTTCCAGGCCGGGGAGTGGAAGAATTTCTAAGGAATGCGCGGCCGCGGCGGTGCGGAAGTCGCGAAGCTTGCCCTGGCTGGTGGTAGCGGCAAGGAGACGGAGGGCCATTAGGAAAGTGTAACTGGCTGGAAGTGTATTCCGAATTCTGAAATTGCTATAGCATTGGAAAATGTTGTCGATAGAGTGTTAAGGAAGCTGAAGCTGGGTAGTACCACGAGAGGCGCAACTTGAATATTGCCCGGTTCTCCCTGAGTATTTTCGTACCACTGGCCAAATGCACTATCGTCTGCCCGGCAATTAGAATCTCCCAAGGAGTTCGCGAATCTGAGCTTCAATGAACAGTCGGCTCTTTCGAAAAAAACCACTGCGGTTTTGCATCGGATAGGGCTTTTCGATCGTAGTAAGAGTTATCGGTTCTTCATTCCCCGCGGTGCGAAGGTTCTGAATGCGTTCTAAGTTCCTACTCGTTTTTTCACTGATCGCCTGGGCTCCGATCCCCTGGGCCCTGACCGCCTGGCCTGCCGTGGCGAATGCCCAGACCTCCCCTGCGCCGTATGAGATCGCAGGCGGCTACAGCTATCTTTCCAACTCTTACAACGGCGTTTCCGGCCATCAGGGCGGGCTCAATGGCTGGGACGCGAGCGTGGCATTTCCCGGCTGGCACAATCTGCGCTTCAAGATGGACTTCGCCCAATTCAATGGAACCAACTACGGAGCGAAGGAAAATGGCTACTTCATTATGGGAGGGGGCCAATACGAGCACAAGATTCACAGGGAGACCTTGTTCGGCGAAGCTCTTTTCGGCGAGTTGGGTACCAATCAGGTTTGGGGGCCCAATGGGAGCGCGGGCCAAAAGGCATCCTTCGCCACCCAGATTGGCGGCGGTTTGGACACACCGATCAATCCTCATTTCTCATTTCGCGTAGAGGGAGACTATCGGTACGAGAATCTCGCGCTTGCCTTATCCACCACCAATCCAACTCCTATTTACAGCGGTTTCCTGCCTAAGAACTTCGCCAGCGTTTCCACTGGCCTGGTGTGGACTCCCCGCCTTGGTTCTTCTTCGTTTTCTCCGGCCCCCGCGCAGCCGCGCAGCCCCGTAGAGAGCGAGTTGGTGTTTGAAAGCACCAATTCCTTTGGGCACTTCAATATCTTTGCCGACACCCGGTGGAGCTATCTCCATGTGGCAGGGCTGGAGTACGACCGGCACTCCTGGGGACAGTTCATCGGCGCGCGCATGGACTACGTGGCAGAGATTCTGCCCGTTTCGATCTTCAAGCAACCGAGCGGAACGACTGTGTGGGGAAATCCGACCGTCTCTCCGCTCACGTTCACCACGATCTACGGCTTGGGAATAGCGCCCATCGGACTGCGGATGATGTGGCGAGACGGGCGGGCCTGGAAGCCATACTACGAGGTCAAGGGAGGGCTGATCGGCTTCAACAAGAAGGCCATATCGCAGTACGCATCCTACCTGAACTTCAGTCTGCAGCAGAGCATCGGCTTTCAGCTTCGGTTGACCAACCGATGGGAGATGCGGGCTGGAATAGAACACTTCCATATCTCCAATGCCTTCATGGTGCCGAGCAATCCGGGTGCCGATGAGATGTCGTATACCACCGCACTCTCTTATCAGCTGGGGAAGAAGCACAACACGGAATAAACCCCGTCCGTTTACGGATTCGCGCGCGGATTTCGAAGACCAGCCATGGACGTAGTGGGGCAATACCGCCCGTCAACCGGGGAGAGGCAGCGCTTTATCGAAGCCGTAGGCGATGAGGTCGGCGCGCAGTGTCTCGGCATCCTGAAAGAGAATTCCCCGGATCCCCAATGCACAGGCGGCGTCTATATTGGGCTGCTTGTCGTCGAGAAAGAGCGCTTCCTCGGGCATGATGTGGATTTCTTTCAGGGTGTGTAGATAGATGGCTGGGTCCGGCTTGGCTACCCCAAGCTCGTAACTCCAGACACAAAGATCGAAGCGAGAGAGCCAGTCGAACTCCCGCTGCATGAGCCGGTGCACGTGGTCGCCCATGTTGGAGAGGATGGCGGTCAGGAACCCGCGCTGCTTCAGTACCAGCTGCCAGGCCAGCATGGGGGCATTTTCTGTAGTCCACATGCGCGCGTCCCAGTCGTTGACTTCGTCGAGCTGCGCTGCGGAGAGATTCAGTTTGGCCTCTCTTGCGAACTTTTGCCAGTACTCGAGACCGGTGAGTTTGCCTTCGTCGTAGGCGTGGCGGTCAGTCCAGTAAAGCTTGTCGAGGCACTCCGGGCTTAAACGAGTGATTTTGAGGATCGCATCATGAGCTTCCGGGTCTGGCGGGCCGGTTAATACCTTTCCGTAGTCGAAGATTACTGCGCGCAGCGGCAATGGCAACTCCCTGTATACGGTTTCGGAATACGGTTTCAGAAATGATAGGACCCGGCGCCTCTCTTTCGTGGAAGGGCCTTCTGTTCTATTCTGCACGATGAGATCGTGCCGCGTTGCTTGTGCGGCTAATGGCTGAGAGAGGTTCATGCGCTTTTCGCAACGGACGGACTGGAACCTGGAGGAGAGCGAACTGGCAGAGGCGCATCGATTGCGACTTGAAGCCGGCCTGCCGATTGCCGACCTGACGGCATCGAACCCAACCCGTTGTGGATTCAACTACTCGCGGGATTTACTGGAAGCTCTGAATAATCCGGGTGCGCTCGATTACGACCCGCAGCCAAGAGGAAGTTTGCGGGCGCGGCAGGCGATTTGCAGCTATTACGCGAGTCACGGAGCGAAGGTTGACCCGAACCAGGTGATTCTGACCACGAGCACCAGCGAGGCTTACAGTTTTCTGTTTCGGCTCTTGTGCGACCCGGGAAGCGAGGTGCTGATTCCCCAGCCCGGCTACCCGCTCTTCGACTTTCTGGCGCGCCTTGACGATGTGCGGCTGAAGGCAGCGCCGCTGGTTTACAACGATGGCTGGCAAATTGATATTGAGGGCTTGAGGCAGGCGATTACTGCTGAGACACGGGCCATTGTTGTGGTGCACCCGAACAACCCTACCGGACACTTTAGCAAGGGCTGGGAGGTCGAGGAGTTGGGACGGATCTGCCTGGAACTTGACCTATCGCTGATTGTGGATGAGGTGTTTCTCGACTATGGTTTCGAATCGGCGGGGATGAGCTTCGCTGCGGGGATCGAGGGGGTTGCGGCCTTTGTTGTCAACGGGTTAAGCAAGATAGCCGGGTTGCCCCAGATGAAGGTGGCGTGGATTGTGGCTACTGGGCCGGAACGGGTAAAAGCTGTTGACCGACTGGAAGTGATTGCCGACACGTTTCTCTCGGTCAATACTCCTGTCCAGTGCGCGCTGCCGGCCTGGCTCGACGGGCGAGTGGAGATTCAGAGGCAGATACGGGAGCGGGTTGCTGGGAATTTGGCGGAACTTGACCGGCAACTGGCTGCATTACCCGAGGTGCAGAGACTGAAGGTTGAGGCGGGATGGTATGCGGTATTGCGGATTCCAGCCCTCCGGGCGGATGAAGAGACCGTTCTTGAGCTTTTGGAGCGGGGAGTCTGGGTGCATCCGGGATACTTCTTCGGGATGCCTGCCTCCGGCTGGCTGGTGGTGAGCTTGCTTGCTGAAGATGGCGAGTTCAGCACTGGCACTAGGGTAATGGTTAACTATCTTCGTACGGACCAACCTGGTAACATTTTCGGCACTGTGGCTTAAGTGCTGGTTTATATTTTTCCAATAACCGCCTGATTCTAATCAATAAAGTCAGAAAAATAAGCCTGTTTCATTTTGAGCCAACGAAGGGGTTACTCTTGCGCTCCTGTCCGATGGTGGTTACCGGGCCGTGGCCGGGGAGAACCTCGGTTTCATCGGGTAGAACGAGGAGCCGGGAGCAGATGGAGTCCAGGATTTGGTCGAAGTTGCCGCCGGGCAGATCCGTACGGCCGATGCTGCCGGCAAAGAGCGTGTCGCCGGCGATGAGCAGCTTTTGCGATGCAAAGTGCAGGCAAACCGAACCCTGCGTATGCCCGGGTGTGTGCAGGACCAGGGCGGGGTACCGTGCCAGCCCAACGACGAGGCCGTCGGCAAGGGCTTCATCCGGCGGGGCGGTGTCGGGCGTGGTAATGCCCAGCCAGCCCGCCTGCGAATCCATCATTTTCAGCAGGGGAAGGTCGTTCTCGTTTAAAAATATGGGTGCGCCGGTGAGGCGCTTGAGCTTGAGCGCTCCGCCGACATGGTCGATGTGGGCATGAGTGATAAGGATCTGCTTAAGGGTCAGTCCGAGTTCGTTGAGACGGCGATGGATGCGGCCGATCTCGTCACCGGGATCGATGACGACAGCTTCGTGAGCATCTTCGTCGCCGATCAGTGTACAGTTGCAGGCCAAGGGGCCAACGGGAAAGGTCTCGCGAATCATGATCCGATTGTATCCACCACCCGCGGCGGGGCCAGACGCTCGCTATTCGCTCGCAGAAGATTTTGGGGGTTATCTGTCGTGCGGTTCACTATCAAGGCCTTGGCAGATGTGCGGATTTTGGAAGAGCGGGCCGGGGCGAACCTGAGTCCTTACGAAAAAAAAGTGAAAAAACAGTTGACACGATTCGCTTTTTATTCGCTATAATTGCGCCCATGGCAGTTACACGAAGACAAAAAGAGATTCTGGACTTTCTAAGCTCGTTTGTGGAGCGTAATGGCTATTCTCCCTCGTTTGAAGAGATTGCGCGGGGCATGGAACTCAAGAGCCTGGCCACTGTGCATAAGCACATTACGAACCTCGAACGGAAGGGGTTGCTGGACCGGGTACATAACAGGAGCAGGTCGATCGACGTGCTGCCTCCGGGGGCGCGGAACCGCTCCAGTGTGAGGCTGCCGCTGGCCGGGCGTATCGCTGCCGGGTTGCCGGTGGAGCAGATGGAGATACCGGAGACCATCTCGCTGCACGACGTGGTCGGCAACCGCGACGTATTTGCGCTTGAGGTGCGCGGCGACTCCATGCGCGACGAGCACATTATCAATGGCGATTATGTGCTTGTGGAGCGAGTAAGAACGGCGAGGCAGGGCGAGATCGTAGTGGCGCTGGTGAATGGGTCGGAGACGACACTGAAGCGATATTACATCGAAGGCAGTGTTGTTCGGCTACAGCCCTCGAATATGGAGATGGACCCGATTCGGGTTCCGGCTGCGAATGTAGCGATTCAGGGACGCGTGCTGGGCATACTGAGGAAGTACCACTAAAACTTGCCATAATGATTCATGCGCAGATTGCTCACCGCGGCGAAGCTCTGGGATGGGGTGCGGCTGATCGACCATCCGGTTGTCGAGATCGAGGAGGGGCGGATTCGCTCGATCGAATCCATCGAGCTCGCCGAGCTGAGAGGTAATCCCGAGCATCTGGACTTCCCTGCCGCGCTGCTGGCACCGGCTTTTTTCGACGTGCATTATCATGGCGCTGGCGGGCACGATGTAATGGAGGCCTCGCCCGAGGCTCTTTACGCCATTGGCTCGATGGCGGCTCGGCATGGGACGGGCAGCTATCTGGCTACAACCGTGACTGCGCCACTCGATGCAACTTTGCGCTCCTTATCGGGGCTGGCCAAGCTCATTCACAAGCCTGAATTGATAGAAGCGCCCGGGAAGAACGGGCCAGGGGCGCGGCCTGTGGGGATTCATCTGGAAGGGCCGTTTCTATCGCACGCGAAGCGCGGCGTACAGCCGGCGGAGCATCTGCTTGCGCCGGATATTTCCACTTTTGACAGACTCTTTGATGCTGCCGAGGGGACCATGCGGCTGATGACCCTTGCGCCGGAGTTGCCGGGAGCGGTGGAGTTGGCGGCACATGCAACCAAGCGCGGGGTGCGGGTTTCGCTGGGCCACTCGGATGCGACAGCAGCCGAGACGCGTGCGGCGATTGCAGCCGGAGCGGTAAGCGCGACGCATACCTTCAATGCCATGCGCGCGCTCGATCACCGCGAGCCGGGGATTCTAGGGACCGTTCTGACTACCGATTCCCTTTTCGCGGAGCTGATCTGCGATGGAGTTCACGTTGCGCCGGAGATGGTGAAACTCTGGTGGAAGGCGAAGGGGCAGGCTCGGGCGATTCTGGTAAGCGACGCGATGAGCGCGACGGGAATGCCGGATGGGGAGTATCAGTTAGGCGGGTTCCCAGTTCAGGTGGCCAATGGAAAGGCAATGGCGCGCGGAGTGCTGGCCGGGAGCGTGCTGACGCTGGATCGCGCCCTGAGCAACTTTCTTGAATTCACGGATGCGACGGTGGAGCAGGTGCTGCAATTGCTAACGGCGAATCCGGCGGAGATGACGGGGCTAGACCAGGCAGGATGTTTGTGCGTGGACGGAGCCGCGGATCTGATTGTAGTGGATGCGGCGGGAAAGATTGTTCATTCGATGCTGAACGGGCAGGTTGTCATGCACTGAATCGCCAATACCACGCTATTGATCCACCCCGTAAACACTGCCGCCCCGTTTTTGCGCCTTTTGTCTGGCACAAGTGTCGGAAACCACAACACGATTTAGGGATCGAATCAATAGGAGCGAGATAAGATTCCTCCCATTGCCTTTGCGTATTATTCTTTGCTGCCGACCAGCGCGAACATGACTCCCTGTGGGTCCTGACCTTGAATGATCCAGCTTCCTCCAGGCACCTGATTGGGACCATTCACAACTTTTCCGCCTCCGGCTTCAACGCGCGCGATGGCAGCGCTGATTGACTCGACGCAGAAATAGAAGCTCCAGCATGAAACGGGAACCATCGGCGGCTTGGTCATCATGCCCCCATCGCCCATTGGATGCCCTTTGCCTTCATCGAAGATGCGATACGTACCCATGGAACCCATGTCCATGTCACTGACCTTGGTCCAGCCAAAGAGCTTGCTGTAGAAGTCGAATCCGGCATCGATATCCGTTGTGAAGAGCTCGTGCCAGCCAATAGTGCCGGGAGTCGGTGGCACAGGGCGTTCTGGCGAAGGCATGGCGGGGTTGGGGGTAAAGACGACAATGGCAGCGCCTTGCGGATCGGACAAGACGGCGAACCGCAACATGCCGGGTATATCGGTGGCTGGTTTCCAAAGCTTGCCGCCGGCTTCAACAATTTTTTCGATATGAGCATCGACATCGTCGACCGCGATGTAACCGATCCAGCCAGTGTGTTCGGGGAGGGCCAACATGCCGGCCATACCAACTTCACCGAGGTTGAAGGTGGTGTATTGTGATCCGTCAGGCGAGGGCATCGCCTTTGTGGTCCAGCCCACCACGTCCGAGTAAAACTTACCGGCGGCTTCGGTATCGCTGGTCATCAATTCGTACCATGCGAATTTTCCTTTTGGCGTAAACATGGTGTGGACTCTCCTTGTTGGCGTAGGCACCTGGGAATTTGTGGTCCGTGTTCTCGTTGCATTGATACCAATCTGGACAACTGTTCGTCAATCGGCAATTCATGAATTTTGCCCGGTGCGTACGAATTAGCTTGTTGCGAGCCGCTCGGCGCGCCAGATGGCGCCATCAAGTGGGACTGTGACTGTTTGCTGGACCGGCATCTCCGAGGCAGCGTCTTTCAGACCAGCGAAAAAATCTTCGCGCACGATTCTCATTTTTTCGATCACGCCGCCGGTCCAGGCTACGGGGACTTCGCCTGCAATATTGTGCCTTCGCTTGAGTTTGTCACGGACGAGAAGGACGAATGCTGTGAGGTCTTTTGCGGCTTGGCGGAGAATCTCGATGGATACTGCGTCGCCGGCTTCGGCCAGGTCGTTGATGGCGGGGGCGAGGGCGGCAAAGTCGGGGCCCGGGTTGCTGTCGCCGAGGTTGATGAGGCTGCCAACGTCAGGCGTGCCCCAGATTTCACCAACGCGGGCGAGAATCTGCTGCGGCTCTTCGCGGTCGTAGGCGTGAAGCGCGCGGCGAATGCTGTTGACGCCGATCCAGTAGCCGGAGCCTTCGTCGCCGAGCCGTGAGCTCCAGCCGCCGGCGGTTTCGCGGCTGCCATCGGGAGCGCGACCGAGGGTGTTCGAGCCGGTACCGGCGATCTGGAAGATTCCGGGACCGCCATGAAAGGCGGCGTCGAGGGCGATGACTTCGTCGCCGACGATTTCAGACTTTTGAATGTTGTAGTCCTGAAAAACAGCAGTGACCCACTCGTGTATTCCCGGCATGGTTGCGCTGGCCATGCCGCAACAGGCGGCGGCGACTTCGCTAACGCCTGCCTGCGAGTAGATGTCTTTGAGCAAGGCGCGGAGGTTGGCTTCGGCGGCCTCTGCGCCTACGCGTAGCCGCTTAATGGAACCGCTTTCTCCGTGGGCGATCAGCTTGCCGCCCGAGAGGATGGAGGCGCGGGTGTGTGTGCCGCCGCCGTCGATTCCTAAAATAATGGACGATTGATTCGAACTCATCGGAATGATCCTCCTTCCCTGCCGAATTCAATGCGCGGCAGGCGGGGCGGCGCAGACGCAGGCCTTGTACGATTCGGGGGTCATGTTGGCCATGGCGCAGACGTACTGAGGCCAGAAGAGTTTGAGATCCATGTGGTTTGCCTTGCCGAAGAAGTTGCGCAGATAGGCCTGGCTGGCGCTCGATTCCGCTTTCGGGTCGGCATGGAATTCTTCTACCAGCTTTTCGACCGGCGCGGCAGAGAACGAGGTTTTGTTATAGGCCTGATCGAAGTCGTATTCGTCGGACCAGGTTGAGCCTGAGAAATCGGATGCGGCGAAGACGTGGTAGTCGGTGATGACGGCGGTAGCTGGGTCGACGGTGGCAACTGTGAAGGCTGGGTTGTTGCCGTCTACGGGCGAGATGGAGGGGACCATTTTTAGCGGTACCGGCTTGAGGGTGGTTGTCTGTACCGAACCGGAACCGCTTGCCGGCCTGAGCAGGCGCAGCTCGTCCATGTGCGTGTGGGCGAAGACTGCAAGCTGGACGACGTCTCCGAACTCAGCGATGGTTTTGGCAAGCGCATCGGAGTTCAGGAATGTGACCGCGGGCTTGCCGCCGCAAACGTCGACGAGTTTGGCTGCGGTGGAGTAGGGGTCGATGCCGGGGGGAATGTGGCCGAGCACCCAGACCTTTTGCTTGTCACGACGGGCTTTGGAAAGGCTCTCGCGGAGCCAGGTCAGCTGCGCGACTGCGGCTGCGGGGTCGGCCTTGCCGGAGCAAGTCTGGTATCTGTCGGACATAAAAATATCGTCGAGCACAATCATGCGAGCATTCTTAAACGGCGCGGGAAGAGAGACGTCGTAGTAGCCTCCCGCGGTGAAGCTCTCTTGGGTCCGGCTGCGCTCGGCAGCGGGAAAATCCGCGGCAAATGACTTTGCTTCAGCGGCGAGAAGCTCGCCGTGGGCATCGAGTTTGTAGTCTTCGCAATCGGAATCATTATTGCCAAGCGCGGCATACAGCGGGACTCCGGGCAGGGTGACGCGTAGCTCAAGGAGCACGAAATCCACGGTCTTTTCAACAAAAGACTTGTAGGCAGCGGCGTCGGCCTGAGGGAAGACCGCATCAAATTTACAGTTGAACTTGTGTGCGATGAGGTCGCCGCTGAGGGTGATGAACTTTGCGCCGGTAGCATCGGACTGCATCGCCTTGAGGCTTGAGCTGAACAGGGGATAGGAAGTATCGACACCCTTGGAGTTGCAGGTTTTTTGGAGCGCCTCGAAGCGCTTCTGCTGGTCGGGCGAGGCAGGAGCGGCGAGAATGGCGTTCCACTCAGAGGCAGGTGCGGCGGCCAGTTGCTGTGTTTTGGCCGGATCCCAGAAGGGCTCAAAGTGAATGTCAGAAACCATAAGAACAGGGACGGAAGCAGCATTCATGCGGGCTGCTTGCTGAGCAAAGGTCAGGCCAGGATGCAGAAAGAAACAGCAGGCCAGCAGGTACTTCAGGGGAAGCTGGCGCACTGCGCCCAGCCTTTTGATCGTCATTTCGTCTGGTTCCTCCGGCGTTCGCTGGTTGGTCAGGATCGATTGCGAGCGGGTTCAACACACTTACTGTAGTTTCAGGATAACTCCAGCTATCTACGCCGTCTGTTTGAGTACGATGAATGTGCCGAGCCCTGCATTTGCGCAAACTATAAAGGGGATTTTCTGGTGGGTGGCAGCCGGAAACCTGACCTAATGGGAAATTCGCACAAAGCAACCGGAATGCGCCCGATCATTCCTCAGCATCACTTCGCATCTTCACTTCGGATCGGGGTGCAACTGCCTTGCGGCAAATCGAGGCATGGGGGTATTCCTCTTTCTGGCCGTAAACTTCGCGCTGCATCGCTCACACTGCCAAGGGTAAAAACCGAAGACGGGCAAAATCCACTTCTTCAGAAATCCCTTTCGATCGATCCGCTGTGGATAGCAATTGCTGCAGTATGGACACTGAACCAAGTCCCGGAACAATCTCCTGGAGCGTCCATGCATGCCAGCATTCTGATGTAATTGCTTGAGCACCGAAATTCCCCGAAGTGATTCTAGTCCTGCATAATCCCATGTAGTGATTCGAAATGCAAGCATCTCGGCAAAAGCCGGATTGCTATCTTGCGCCTTGGCAAAGGTCCCGCACACTGATTCCAGTTTAATCAGATCAGCGAGCATCGTAAGCAGACTCAGAGAATTTTAATCCTGCGGCGAGTCCACACAGGGTACTTCCGTGACTATTATCGTGTGGGCTTGGGTTGCAGAATCCATTCCCTTGCTCCCTAAGCCGAAAGACGCCTTAGCCCATTCAGCGCCAGATCGGCTACAGCCCTTGCCAGGGTAGGCGAAGCGTTGAGCGACTCAGGCCGTTCAAGACGCATGCCGATGCTATGGGCATAGTGGCGGAAGAGGTGGTCCACGTCAAACAAAATTTCAACATGGTCGCATAGGAAGCCAATGGGCTGAAGGATGAGCGCCTTAACACCTGAGGCGGCGATTGCGTCGAGAGTGCTTTCGACGCTGGGTCCGATCCACGGACCGCCGCTTGCGCCCTGGCTTTGAAAAGCGAACCACCAGCGGGGAATCTCAGGAACGAGAGCCGCTACCAGGGCGGCGGTCGCTTTGGCATCCTGCGCGTAGGGGTCTGCGCCGGTGCCGGGCCAAAGCCGCGGCTGGCCCGCATTGGCTTCGGGCGTCTGGATGGTTCTGCATGGGACGCTGTGCGCTGTGAACAGGACAGGGGTTGGAGTGTCTGTTTCGGCGCGGAGGGATGCGATGGCGGGGCGAAGGCGCTCGGCAAAGGCTTGGGCCAGCAGCGGGTGTCGGGACCAACCATCAGTGAAGTCGATGCGCAGGTTTTCCGCTTCCACGGCGCGGCGGTAGAGGCCAACGCTGGTGCGGGAGTTCTGTGGCGCCATGCAGATGACCGCCGCCTGCTCGATGCCGTCGGCGCGCATCTGTTTCGCTACGTCAGGGATATAAGGGCGCCAGTTGCGCATTCCTACATACACGGGAACCGGTTGGCCGGATGCTGCGAGTTCCGCTTCCACAAGGCGGGCCTGCTGCATGGTGATGTCTGTGAGCGGACTGCGACCGATGAGCGAGTACCGGTGCTGAATTTCTTCAATGACAGTTTGAGGCAGCGGCCGACCGCTGGTGACATTGCGCAGGTACTCGGGAATCTGGTCGATGGTCTCCGGGGTGCCGTGAGCCAGAAGCAGAACGGCTTGTTTAGGCATGGGCATTCTCGATTCTGAACTCGCGCACCATGCGAGCAACGGCTTGCACGTTTTCAACCGGCGTGTTGGGAACGATGCCGTGGCCGAGGTTGAAGATGTGGCCGGGGCGGCCATTGGCAGAGCGGAGAATCTCTTTCACACGCGCCTCGATGATTTCCAGCGGGGCAAAGAGGGTGATGGGATCGAGATTGCCCTGCACGGCATGGCCGTGGCCCACGGCGCGCCAGCCTTCATCGAGGGGCTGACGCCAGTCGAGGCCGATTACATCCGCTCCCGTTGATGCCATGGCGCTGAGCAGGCCCGCGGTCTCAACGCCAAAGTAGATCACTGGTACGCCCATCTGCTGGACGGCATTTACCAGACGCTTGGAGGCTTCAAAGGCGTAGTCGTTGTAGTCGGCGAGCGAGAGCGAACCAACCCAACTGTCGAAGATTTGAATTACGTCTGCTCCGGCCTGGACCTGAAGACGGCAATATTCGGTGAGTACCGTGACAAGTTTGTCGAGCAGGCTGCGCCAAGCAAGCGCGTCGCCGTACATCATCTTCTTGGTGTGGATGTAATTGCGCGAGCCGCCACCCTCGATCATGTAGCTGGCAAGTGTGTAGGGAGCGCCGCAGAAACCAATGATGCCAAGCCGGTCGCGGAAGTGGGCGGCGACTTTTTCGATTGCGCGGGCTACATAACTTAGCTCTGCGGCGCGATCGGTGCGGAGGGCGCGAACGTCTTCGGCTGTGCGCAGTGGCTTGTGGACCACAGGCCCCTCGCCGGCCTGGAACTCGAAGTCGAGGCCCATGGGCTCAAGCGGCAACAGCAGATCGGCGAAGATGATGGCCGCATCAACTCCCAGCTTTTCCGCGGCGGTGATGGTGACTTCGGCGGCGATCTGCGGCTGCTTGCAGATTTCGACAAGCGTGTGGTGCTTGCGAACATCGCGGTACTCCTGCATGTAGCGGCCGGCCTGGCGCAGGAACCAAACAGGCGTGCGATCCACGGGGCGGCGCAGGCAGGCGCGGACAAAGCGGCTGCCGTCGAGAATGGTTTCAATGGGCGCGGCGGAGGCCGGTCTCTCATTGGCGAGATCCATATATTTATGATTTTAGAGGGAGGAGGCGCGGAGGAATGGATTTGTCTATGGTGCGTCAATACAAAGGGGGCTCATGACTTCAAAATTGCGCGAATATCTTTGAGCAGACGGAACAAGTGATATGGATCGGTTGGAGAAGGATTAAAGTCGAAACGTTCATAAAAGAGCCTGGCTTGGTCGTCCTTGGCGTGGACGGCAAGGGCGCGAATACCCGCGATATCGGCGGCTTGCAGCGTACGCAGCATCGCATCTTTAAGAAGCCCTGCCCCAAGTCCCTTGCCTTGCCATGGGAGCGCAATGGCGAGGCGGGCGAGCAGCATAATGGGAACGGGATGCCGGGCCAGGCCTTTGGTTAGCCGTTGCGGAGCGTCCTCGTAATCGACCTGCCCAACTGCCAGAGTGTAGTAACCGGCAAGTTCCCGGTCTGCGAGAACGACATGAGTCTGCGAGGCGCCGGCTTGCTGGTTTTGAAAGGCAAAGCGAATCAGGAATCTATTCAGCGGCTCACTGCCACAATCAAATGCATCGACCGCATTGCCACGGTTGAGCTTTTCAATGCGAAGCGAAGCCACCTACACTCTACCCTTGTCGGCTCTGCCCTTTTCGATGACGCTAGGCTCATTGAGCAGCCGCGCAAGGCGTGGAACGGGGCTGGGAGGAGCGTCGAGCGCAGCTTGAAACGCTTCCCACCGCTCAGCATTCAACCCGAACCGCTGGCGATCGGGCAACGTCTCCTCTGCGCGGGAGAGCGCGCTTTCAAGCACGAAATCGCCAACCGACCGTCGTGCGGCCTTGGCAGCAGATTTCAACGTGAGCTTGGCCGCTCGGCTGAGCCGAAGGTCTAGCTTCTCGGTGCGTGTTTCCAGAGTTGGCATGGCGGCTCCCAGCGGCGGGTTTGAAACTCGATTGTAGCAAAGACGCCAGACAATGTCACGACATGAGCCTTGCAGGCAGTGGGTCAGTTTGCCACGGATTTATACA
>Ga0302320_10012160_pt1 | contig 18122 bp, 16 predicted proteins | sample Bog_T0_3_FD_202130 | JGI IMG/M metagenome (GOLD analysis project Ga0302320, IMG submission 202130) | Peat permafrost microbial communities from Stordalen Mire near Abisko, Sweden - Bog_T0_3 | ecosystem: Environmental > Terrestrial > Soil > Wetlands > Peat | place: Sweden: Abisko, Stordalen Mire...
AGAGCATGGTCTGCCGCTTGGCCGGGACCGTGACCGCAATCCGCCGCAGATCGTGAATGAAGCCCATGTCCAGCATCCGATCGGCCTCGTCGAGGACCAGGATTTCCACGCGGGAAAGATCGACGTAGCCCTGCTGCATGAGGTCCAGCAATCGGCCGGGGGTGGCCACGACGATGTCGGCGCCGGCGTTCAGGGCACGGACTTGCGGCCCCTGCCCCACGCCGCCGAAGATGACCGTGGCGCGGATGCCGGTAAAGCGGCCGTAGGCCCGAAAGCTCTCGCCGATTTGCAGGGCCAATTCGCGGGTGGGAGCCAGCACCAGGGCGCGAATCTTCCGCCCGCGGCCGTTGACCTGGCACTCGACGCGGCCCAACTGCTGGAGCGTGGGCAAGGCGAAAGCGGCCGTCTTGCCGGTTCCCGTTTGCGCACAACCCAATACGTCGCGGCCTTCCAGAATCGGAGGGATTGCAACAGCTTGTATCTTGGTAGGGGTAGAATAGCCCTGGACGCCGACGGCGCGGACCAGCTTCTCGGTCAAACCGAGTTCTTCGAACTTCATCAAACTTCCTTTGAAAACATTATCGTAGAGAGCACAAATCGACGAGCCTTGCATTCGATGCAAAGCCGCGGTGCAAGATATTTCATTGGCGACCGTAGGCAGAGGGCCTGACCAAACCATGAAGTTCAGGCAGCGTGGCCGCTACAGAAGACGCAACTCGTCACGACGCCGACCGCAGGTCAGCGTCTCTCGCATGTCACGTATACAATATACCATGCTGGCCAGCCGTGTCAAGTGGGGCAAGTTCTAATCGAATGGATTGAAATTCCGCCAACTCGTTGCGTTCTTTGCGTTCTATTACCGCAAATCCCTCGCGATAAAAGGTCACCCCATGGCCACGCCTTGCCGGCGTATCTCCTCGATGGCCTGCCGAACGTCGCCTTCGCGAAGCTCCACTCCGCGACAAGCTTCTTCTAATAGATGCGTCTTGAATCCCAACGCCACGGCATCCAGGGCGGTCGCCTTCACGCAGTAATCGGTCGCAAGGCCGCAGACGTAGACATCGGTCACGCCGTGTGCTTTGAGATACTCCGCCAGCCCCGTCCCCTGGCGACGGCCGTTGTCGAAGAACCCGCTGTAGCTGTCCACGTTCGGGTTCATGCCTTTGCAGAAAACCCGCGCGATCCGCGAGCGGTCCAGCCGCGGGTGCAGTTCCGCGCCCGGCGTGTTTTGGACGCAGTGGACCGGCCAGAGAATTTGCGGCAGGCCCGCCAATTCGATCAGTTCGCCCGGACGGTGGCCCGGATGGTTGGCCGCAAAGCTGCCGTGATCGGTCGGGTGCCAATCCTGCGTGGCCACCACCAGATCGAACTCGGGCTGGATACGGTTGATGACCTCGACGACGCCATCGCCTTCGGGCACCGGCAGTGCGCCACCGGGGCAGAAGTCGTTCTGGACGTCCACGATGATCAGGGCTTTCATGTTGTCTTCTTGTTATAGCCGGTCTGAAGTATAAGATATACTTTGCGAGCAAAAATGGCACCTGTCTCCGAATTATTTGCGATCGCGGTCGAACACCAGCGGGCCGGCCGGCTACAGGCTGCGGAGCAGTTCTATCGGCAGATTCTCGCGGCGGCGCCGAATCATTTCGCTGCCTACAACAACCTGGGAGTTATCTGCCGGGACCAGGGAATGCGGGCCGAAGCGGTCGCCTGCTACCGTCGCGCACTGGAATTGAAGCCGGACTTCGCTGCGGCCCTCAACAACCTGGGGGTTGCCTGCCGCGACCAGGGCAAGCTGGACGAAGCCGTCGCCTGGTATCGCCGGGCGCTGAAAGTCAGGCCGGATTATGCCGAGGCCCATAGTAACATAGGCGCCGCGCTGAAGGATTGCGGGCAACTGGAGGAAGCGGTCGCCTGCTGCCGGCGGGCGTTAGAACTGAGGCCGCACTTCGTGGAATTGCATAGCAACCTGCTCTACGCGGAACTCTTCTGCCCCGGCTACGATTCCCGAACGCTCTACGAAGAGCACCGCCAATGGAATCTGCGGCATGCGGCGCCCTTGGCGAAGTCCGCCCCGCCATATCTCAATGACCGGTCGGGGAAAAACGGGGACATCACTCATTTGTGCGCAGCACCCTCCGGGCCGTTCCGGCAAATGAGGGATGTCCCCGTTTTTCCCCCGTCGAAAGATACGCCAAGAACTGGACGGGCTGGTCGATTGATCCCGCAGGCCCCTTTTCCCCACTCTCGGGGAGATTGGTCTTGCGTCAAGAAAAGTCGTGGAAGACGCCTGCGTTGTTCTTGTAGAGGATGAAAATGTACTCATCACGCTCCGCCGTGATGGATTTGATTACGCCGGCGCTGGCCGCAGTTTGGTCGGCATGATTAGTTTGTTAGAAAAAATGCATCACGGCGGAGCGTGATGAGTACGTTGGGAGGAAACGTGATGAACTGCCCAGACCGTAACGTGTTGCTGGCCTTTCAAACCGGAGAACTTTCCGAGACGACAGCCGAGGAGGTAATCTCCCACATCAGCGTCTGCTCGGACTGCCAGACGACCCTCCATGCTTTTGGTGACGCGGAGGACACGTTAGTCGCCAAGCTGCGAAATCCGGCCGTGGAGGACCCTTACAAGGACGAGCCACAGCAAGCGGAATTGATGGCGCGGGCCATGGCGCTCGTAGTTGGCGGTTTGCCTATTTCTGCTGAAACATTGGCTCCGGCCGACCTTGGCCGCCTGGGTGAATACCAACTCCTGGCCAAGCTGGGCGAAGGCGGCATGGGAGCGGTCTACAAGGCCCGCCAGACCCGGCTCAAAAAAATCGTCGCCCTCAAGGTACTGCCCAAGGAACGCACGGCCGATCCGCGCGCGGTGACGCGCTTCGAGCGGGAGATGGAGGCGGTCGGCCAACTCAGCCATCCCAATATCGTGCAGGCTTATGACGCCCGCGACATCGACGCCACGACCGTGTTGGTCATGGAGTATGTCGATGGCAAGGACCTGGGTGAGCTACTCAAGTGCGTGAAGTCGCTCCGAATCGCCGACGCCTGTGAAGTGGTCCGCCAGACGGCCCTGGGGTTGCAATACGCACACGAGCACGGCATGGTGCATCGCGACATCAAGCCCTCGAACCTGATGCTGGCCAGTGGGGCAGGTTGCCAACCTGCCATTCAGGCTGGGCCACAAACCTCGGCAGGTTGGCAACCTGCCCCGCTGGTCAAGATTCTCGACCTCGGGCTGGCCCTGCTCAGCACGGATAAGCCCGGCCAGGGCGAGTTGACCAGCACCGGCGCGGCCATGGGCACGGCCGACTACATGGCCCCGGAACAGGTTTCGGACGCGCATGCGGTTGACATCCGGGCCGACATCTACGGCCTGGGCTGCACTCTCTACAAGCTGCTGACCGGCCAGGCGCCCTTCAGCGGGCCGCAGTACAAGACGCCTGCCGAGAAGCTGGTTGGACACTTGAAGGAGACGCCGCCGCCGGTGCAACTGCTTCGCACTGACATGCCGCCCGAGTTGGTGGCGGTGATCGAGCGGATGATGGCCAAGCGGCCGGACGATCGTTTTGCCACTCCCGCCGAGGTGGCCGCGGCGATCGCGCCGTTTGCCGCCGGTTGCGACCTGGCGCGGGTTTCGGCCGCTGCTGCCGATGGTGTCGCGGCGCGAGAACAGTCGTCAGTCGGCACCGATCCCCATGTCTCGTCCGGCGTTGTTGGCACAGATTCAGGCAGAAAGCTCCCCTCGCCTGTACTCGGGAGAGGGGCAGGGGGTGAGGGCGGTCGGCATCGTCACCGGTTTGGGGTGAAGGGTATCATCGCCATCGCGCTCGGTCTCTCCGCCGTTGTGCTGCTTGGTGTTCTCATCAAGATGCGGACCAGCGAGGGGACGCTTATCGTCGAAGTGGACGACGACCCCGGTGCAATCGTGCAAGTGCTCAATGACAAAAACGAAATTGTGATCGAGCGCAAGGGGGAAAAGGGCTCTGTGACGATCGGCGTAGCGCCGGGCAAGGGGCGTTTACGTCTGGTGAAGGACGGGGTCGAGTTGTTCGCCCAGGACTTCTCTCTCGTCTCCGGCGGGAAGGAAACAATCAGGGCCACGCTGGAGCCGAATGCGATAACGCAGAATTCAAACGCCGATCTCAAATCTCAAATCTCGGATTTCAAATCCCCGCTTCCCGCCATCGGTAGTCTTATCGGTCCCGATGGCAAATGGAAACTTCCACCCGGTGCTCCACCTCCTGCCATCGCGCCATTCGACGCGAAGCAAGCCAAAGAACACCAAGCCGCCTGGGCAAAATATCTCGGCGTGCCCGTCGAAATTACCAATTCCATCGGAATGAAACTTATGCTTATCCCGCCGGGTGAATTCATGATGGGCTCGCCCAAGGAACTTGTCGACGAGGAATTGAAGGCGCATGGCGATGACCAGTGGTACGCCGACCGTCTTCCGACCGAGGCGCCGAGGCACCATGTACGGATCACTCGGCCGTTCTACATGGGGAGACACATGGTGACGCAAGAGGAGTACCAGTGGGTCATGGGCGCCAACCCCAGCGAGTTCTCGGCCACCGGCAAGAGCAAAGACAAGATTGCCGGGCAGGACACGAAGCGGTTTCCCGTGGATAATGTATCTTGGGACGACGCGGTGGAGTTCTGCAATCGGCTGACGGAGATTACGACCGAGAAAGTGGCTAACCGGCAGTATCGGCTGCCGACCGAAGCACAGTGGGAGGACGCTTCCCGTACCGGTAGCGCGGGTCGGTTCAGTTTCAGCTCCGGCAGTGGCACGAATCTAGTGGGTGCCGAGGAGCAGGAACTCTTCGACTATGCTTGGCTCGTCAACAACTCTCGCGGGCGGCCGCACGCGGTCGACGGGAGGCTAGCAAGCCCGTGGGGAATACACGACATTTATGGGAACATGGAGGAGTGGTGTCAGGACTGGTTTAATAAGGATTATTATGCGAAAGCGCCGGTTAACGATCCGGCTGGGCCTCCAGAGGGCTCGGGCCGTGTGCTCCGTGGCGGCAGTTGGCTCCATTACGCCTGGCAGTGCCGCTCGGCCTTCCGCACCATGGAAGGTCCCGGGATCCGCTGGCGCGACATTGGCTTCCGCGTCTCGCTAGTTTTTCCGGAGAAGCCGATTGAGCCCACAACGGTCCCCGACGAACCGATCGTGCGGCCAACACCAGTACATCTCGACCTCAAGCCCGACGCGAAAGCATGGGACTTGAAACCTGGTTCTCCTTTGAATCCAGCGTCCTTGGTTCTCAAGCCCGCGGCTATCAAGGGCCTGCGGTCGTGGACGCTCGAAACGTGCGCCTCTCTTGAAGGCTGGGAGGCGACCGGTCAACTCAGCCCGGATGACAAGTTGTACGCTACGGGCGACTTTGACGGCGTAATTCGTTTCCTCGATCCGACCAACGGAAAACTCCGAATTGCCTTAGTGAACCCCGAACTTGAAATCAGGGCGATCACATGGTCACCCGACAGCGCGTATGTTGCGGTGGGATCTATGAACGGTGCAGTTCGCATCTGGAACGTCGCGAACGGCATCCTCGTTATCAGCCCGCCGTGCTCTTCGACTAACGCAATTAGGATGCTGGCATGGTCCCCCGATGGTATGTTTTTGGCAATCGCACGTTGGGGAGAATCTTCCGTGGATCTTTGGAATGTGCGTGAAGCCAGGCAGCTCGCGGTCCTCCAAGAGCCAGCCGACGTGAACCGCCCGGTGTTCTTCCTGGCGTGGTCGGCGGATGGGAAACAACTCATGGTAACCACACACTTGGCGGTACGGATCTGGGATGTTGCCGGGGCTAGACTCGTTCGAACGCTCGATTCGCAGAGTGCGGAGGATCAGGTTGGGAGATGCGCCGCCGCGTGGTCGCCGGACGGCAAGCGGATTGCCACATTGTGCGACAACGGGAAAGTGAAATTCTTCGACTCAACGTACAGTCTGGTCGTGTCCGGAGAAATCGGTGGCCCGGTGTGGTTGCGAACATGCATGGCCTGGTCGCCCGACGGTCTTCACCTAGCGGGCGGGCACTTCAGTGGTTGCCAGGTTCTGAACACGCACACTGGTTTACAAGAGTTCGGCATTGACGGTCTGGAGTTTAGTGATGAGAGTTCAGGGCTATCCTGGTTGCAAGACAGTACGGGATTGCTATGCACGCACATGGGGAGCGGTATTGTCATCGCGATGGACGCCCATTCTGGAAAGCCTCTCTGGAAAGTTGCCGGGAGGCATGTCAATGACGGCACAAACATCGGCATTTCCCTCTGCGTTTCGCCCGATGGCCGGCAATACGCCACAGCACCTTGCCGGGATCACCTGTATACTTGGGATGTAATGCAGGGCGCACCCGCCCAGGACTTTGGTTCGATCTTCTCGAGCCACGTTCAGGTTGCATGGTCCAACGATGGCCGGCTAGCCGTAGCGGGTGGGTCCTGGTGGTCTGAGAACGACGGGGGTAGACGCATCTGGAATCCTCGGAAACCTGGCGAATCGCATCTCTACCACGATGGCGGTTGCCGGTGTGCCGCCTGGTCGCCAGATGGGAAGACCCTGGCCAGGGGCGGAAGGGACGTTCTCATATCGACCTCGGACTCCGAAGATCCGCGCAGGGTCTTTCATCGGGATTCGGGCGTGGCGAGGTTGGCCTGGGGCACCAATAATTCCACCTTGGCAGCCGGACTGGACAATAACAAGGTGGTGATCCTCGAAATGCCGTCCGGAAAGGTGTTGCGGACTTTGGAACGAGAAGGGCTTGACGGCGGTATTCGTTATCTAGTCGTTCTCACCGACGGGCGACTGGTCGCTGCCAGCCAAAATGGCTTCATATCTGTCTGGAATTCCAAGTGGGAAACAGTCGGCGAAATTGTCCCATTGGGGATCGACGTCCGTGATGGCGCGATGCCGGCAGGAGGAACGGCGATCGCGTTTGCCACATCGGACGGAATCGTGCTGTGGGACGCCGACAAGCAGGCCGTTCAGGGAAAAATCGGAACGGGTCCAACCTACTCGGTGGCCTGGTCGCTCCCGCTCCACCGCCTGTTCGCCGCCCAACAGGACCGACTCGCCATTTACGACGACCCCAGCGGCGAACTTTTGGGGTCGCAAGTCATTTGGTATGGTCCGGGGAAACATTTGTTTCTATCGCCGGAAGGCCACATGCGGTGCTCGCCGGCAATGAGCGAGGACGTGGTCTATGTCGCCCTGACCGACGACGGTCGACAAGTCACCCTTCGCCCCGCCGAGTTTGAGGCCAAGTACGAATGGAAGAACGACCCGCAGAAAATCCGGCTCTCTTCCGCTGCTCCTGCCGACAAACCGAGCGGAAGCAAGGTGGAAAAGCCGAAGTAAAGGCCAACAGCCCCGACCGACCCCGTGTCGGTGGAAGCGATGCCTGAGCAGCTACCGCCGCCCCGACCACGAAGGGCTCCCCACCGACCCCGCGTCGGTGGAAGCCGACGCAGCCTGTGCGTCGCGTTATGTTCAGCCTCTTGATTCTTTGGCGGTCGCGTCAACGACCGATAGGCCGCTGCCACACTTCGCGCAACAGCAACGCCAGGTTGGTTGCAAACCGCTTTCCGTCGCACAGCCCAGAGCCGGCCATTTGCTGGCGCAGGCCCGCCCGAAGCGCCGCCAGCCGCGGCAGGTCGCCTGCCAGGCATACGGCCCGCTGCACGTAGTCGTCCAGGTCGCGGGCAATCGTCTCGGTCAGCCCCACGTTGGAGAGATGGCTGAACGAATGCCGGCTGGCAAACGTTTCGCCCGGACAGGTCACCACCGGCACGCCCATCCATAATGCCTCGCACGTCGTCAGGCCGCCGCTATAGGGAAACGGATCGAGCGCCAGATCAATGCGGTTGTACTCGGCCAACAACTTGGCGTGCGGCGAGGGGCCAAGCAGTTCCAAGCGGCCGAGATCAATCTCGTGGGCGGCGAACAACTCCGTAAATCGCCGCACCATGCCGCTGTCGTTCCAGCCGTTGAACTTCAGCACCAGGCGACTGCCCGGCCGCCGGCGGAGAATCCTCGCCCATGTTTCAACGACGCGCGGCGTGATCTTGGCCGGATTGTTGAAACAGCCAAAGGTCGCTTCGCCGCTACGCAAGGCGGGCAATGGCGCCACCGGGGGCGCATAGGCCGGCGGGTCATAGCACACATAGCCGTCGGGCATCCGCAGCACTTGCTCCCGGTAGTACCGCTCGGCGCCGGGCGGAATTTCGTAGCGGTCGGCCAGCAGGTAGTCCATGCTCGCCAGCCCGGTGGTGCCGGCGTAGCCCGCCCAGGTCACCTGAACCGGCGCCGGTTTGCGGGCGAAGACAAGCAGCCGGTTGTGGGCCGTGTGACCGGCCAGGTCGAACAGGATGTCGATGCGGTCCGCACGAATCCGCTGGGCCAACTGCTGGTCGTTCGTGCCGAAGACGTCATGCCACTCGGTCGTGGCGGTTTGCAGACGGCGAGTCATGGTGTCCTTGACGGTCCCGTCGTAGTAGCAGACCGTGTCGAATTGTTCCTTGTCGAGGTTTTCCAAAGTACGGACAAGGAAATAGCCGACGGGATGCCGCCCCAGGTCGCGGGAAACGAAGCCCAAGCGGAGCCGGCCGGGGACTGTCCCGATTTTCGCCTGAGCGAAAATGGGACTGTCCCCTTTGCCGGCACGAGCATGAACGCCTTCCCACGGCGGGAGGGCGTCGCGCAGCGGCGCCGCGCGCCGCCGCTCGAAGTCGGCATGGGCCTCGGCCAGCCCCGCTGGCGTCACGCCGGGGCAGAACTGGAGCGCCAGCAGCAGGTTGCTGTGTGCCCCGGCAAAATCGGGTTTCAATTCCAGGGCGCGGCGGTAAGAGGCGAGCGCCTCGTCCAGCCTGCCTTGGTTCTTGAGAACCACGCCCAGATTGTTGTGCGCCTCCGCCAGATCGGGTTTCAGTTCGAGCGCGCGGCGGTAGCAAGCGAGCGCCTCGTCGGAATGTCCAAGTTCCCTGAAGGCATTGCCCAAGTTGTTATGCGCCGAGGCAAGATCGGGCTTCAGTTCCACTGCGCGGCGGTAGCAGGCCATCGCTTCAGGAATCCGATGCAACGCGCGATGCACTTCCCCCAGGTTGTTATGGTAGAAGGCGTCATTCCCATTCAAGCGGATTGCCTGCTCGATGTATGCGACGGCCGCCTCGTGCCGGCCGGCTTTGGCCGCAAGCAGCCCGAGAAGATGGAGCGCATCGGCATGTTGGGGTTCGACGGCCAGAATCTGCCGGTAGATTTGCTCCGCGGCTTGCAGCCGACCTGCCTGATGGTGCCGGATCGCGATCGCGAGTGCTTCGGAAGTTGTTGTCATAACTTCGTATTTTACCAGATCGAAAACTGACCTTGCTGCTGCCGGTGCGTATCGCCATAATCGCCCGCTCAAATCGCCCGCTGTGACGCCGCGCTAGATGAGCAACTTGATGCAGATTGCCGACGAGGAACCATCGGCCGCAGAGATCCTGCGGTTTCCGGCGATCGGCCGAGCGCTGGCGCACCGGAACTTCCGCTTGTTCATCGTTGGCCAAGGCGTCTCGGTGCTCGGCAGTTGGATGCAACAGATCGCCACGGTGTGGCTCGTCTACCGTTTGAGCGGTTCGTCATTTCTGCTGGGCGTGGCCGACTTCACGGCCCTGATCCCCGCCGCAATGCTCCTGCCGCTGGCCGGCGTGCTCACCGACCGCTGGAACCGGCATCGCACCGTACTGGCCACGCAAACCCTGGCCATGCTGCAAGCGTTCCTGCTCATGGGCCTGACGGTGGCCGGCCTGGTTAGCGTCTGGCAAGTACTCTTGTTGGGCACGTTGCTGGGCATCATCAACGGGCTGGACTGTACCGCGCGGCAGGCATTCATGGTCGATATGGTGCCGCGGCACGACGACCTGGGCAATGCCATCGCCATCAACTCGTCGGTCTTCAACGCCGCGCGGCTTTTGGGACCGGCGGTCGCAGGCATCGTGATCGGGCTGTGCGGCGAATGGCCCTGCTTTCTGCTCAATGGGCTGAGCTACCTGGCCGTGCTGGCATCGCTGCTGGCGATGAACGTCCGGCCCGTCGCGCGGCCAAAAAGCAATGCGGGCATTGCTTCCGGGCTACGCGAAGGGTTGAACTACATCGCCCGATCGATGCCCATCCGCACAATCCTGGTGCTGCTGGGCATCGTGAGCATGATGTCAGCGCCGCTGACGGTGCTGATGCCCTTGCTGGCCACCAAAGTCTTGCACGGCGGTCCGTACACCTTGGGCCTGCTCACCGCCGCGCTGGGCGCCGGGGCCTTGACGGCCAGCCTGGTCCTCGCCGCGCGGAAGAGCGTGATCGGCCTGGGCCGCGTGATCGCGGCGGCCACCGCGGTATTCGGCCTGGGACTGGCCGGCCTGTCGCTGTCGCACTCGCTGGGGTTGTCGCTGTTTCTGCTGCTGGCGACCGGCTTTGCCATGGTTTCGCAGATGGCCGCCAGCAACGCCCTGCTGCAAACGATCGTCGAGGAGGAGAAACGGGGCCGCGTGATGAGCTACTACACGTTGGCCTTCTTCGGCATGGGCCCGCTGGGTAGCCTGTTGTCCGGCACTTTGGCGGCGACGATCGGCATTCGGGCCACCTATCTGACTTTCGGCTGCCTAACCTTGACGGCCGCGGCCGGCTTTGTCGTCCTGCTGCCGCGGCTGCGTCGCGAGATCCGTCCGCTTTACGTTCGGGCCGGAATTCTGCCGGAACCGGTCCAGGCGTATACCATCCGCCGCGCGGCGTGAACCAAAGAGAACACCGCGACCGATCACGAGTTCTCTCGTGCCCACTTGTGTTCGCAGTGGTTCGATTGGGCACTACCTTACTCATCGCTAGAGGCAAGGTAAATCCTTATTCAGCGTTCCTGCATTTCCTGGCACAAATCATCGGAAATACTGATACACGTGCCCACGATTTTGTCAGGCAGGTTCAAAGTTTCCCAGGATAGTGCGGATTGCCCGCGGCGCTAAACTGTTAATCGTGCGGACCCAACGGCGACTAACCGTTGGCCGAAACCCGCGATTTGCCGCCGAAAACACATCAAAAACAAGGAGACGCTGGAATGTTCCGCTATCGCCATCTTGAACTGCTTTGCCGTGGACCGCGAACCGTGGTCCGCGTGGTAGACCAAACGCTTCGCCAGGAAGACATCGAGGACGTGGCGCGGGAATGGAACCATGTGGCCGATTGCACGCATTGCCGAAAGCTCGTCGTCGATTGTTCCAACATGGAAGTCGTGGGCACGGGCGTTTTGAGCAAGTTACTTGTGTTCCAGCGCCGGCTGAAACAAAAAGGGGCTGAACTGGCCCTCTGCGGAGTGTCCCTCGCAGTGCGGGAGGTGCTCAGCTTGACCAGGCTCGACCGCTTGTTTGCGATCGAGGAGCGCGAGTCGCGGGAGCTTGTCGCCGTGGCGTAGGTGTCTGCTTTGCGTTTGCCCTCATTACGACGCTTGCCCTCGATACGACGCTCCTACGAAAACAGTCCCCTCTCCCTCCGGGAGATGGGCAGGGTGAGGGCGTTTTCATTGGCTTGGGCGAAGCGACTTCACGACGACTCCGCACGGTGAATTCCCCACGCGGAGCGTGAGGAGTACAGTGCGCGCCCACGCAGAGCGTGGGCACGAGGAAGAATCTGGGCACTTGCTCTTTTTTCCCCGCCCCCCTTGACCCCCTTGCGGCAAACCCATATACTTTGCGATACAAAGCAACTTCACCGCTGCGGGAGAATCGCTATGGACCTCCACGAAGCCCTGGCGCAAATCGCCGAAATCCGCACGCAACTCGCCAAAAGCGAGACCTTCCGCGGCTATCGCGCGGGCACTGTGGCGACCTCGGGCGTTTTGGCCTTGGCCGGAGCGGCCGTGCAGGCGATCTGGATTGCGGGGCCGACAGAGCACCTGGCCGCCTATTTGCGGCTCTGGATCGGCGTGGCTGCGGCGAGCCTGCTGATCTTTGCCGCGGAAATCGTAGTGCGATCGTATTGGCATGCCACGGGGCACGCGCGGCAATTGACGCTCCTGGCGGTCCAGCAGTTCGCCCCCTGTCTGGTAGGGGGCGGATTGTTGACCTACGCGATTGTCGCCGCGGCGCCGGAATCGATCGGATTGCTGCCGGGGCTTTGGGCCCTTGTTTTCAGCCTGGGGATATTCGCCTCGTGCCGGCTCCTGCCGCCGGGGACGATGTGGATCGCCGGATATTATCTCGTGGCCGGAACGGCCGCGTTGCTTTGGTCGGGCGGAGCTCATACCCTTTCACCTTGGGCCATGGCCGGCACGTTCGGGGCCGGGCAATTGCTGGCCGCGGCCGTTCTCTTTCGCACCTTGGAACGCAAACATGGACAAGACTGAACCATCGGAACATCGGGCCGCGGCGCCGCCGGGCCGTTATTCGTATGAAGGACTGGAGCGGGTAATCCACGAGAAGGCCCGGCTGGGAATTCTGACTTCCTTGATGTCGCATCCGGCCGGTCTGACCTTTGCCGATCTCAAGGAGCTTTGCGGGCTGACCGACGGCAACTTGAACCGGCACCTGCACGCGCTCGAGGAGGCCCAGTTGGTGCGGACCTGGAAAAGCAACCGACACAAACGGCCGCAAACGCTTTGCCAACTGACCGAGGAAGGCAAGGACCGTTTCGTCGCGTACATCGCCTCGCTGGAGCAGGTCGTGGCCGATGCGGCCGCCAGCCTGAAGGCGCAAAGCAATCGCCAGCGCGGCGTGCGGAAAGGATTTTTGCCCGCGTAGTCGCCCGTGAACGGCTACGCGGTTTTTTGGCCGATGTTACTTTGCACTACAAAGTAACAGGCGCCCTCCGGGTGCCGTCCGCTCCACAGTCTTCGACCGTGGACGAATGATACGAGAAACTTTTGGCGGACGGCACGCGGAGCGTGCCTGCTACTATAGAAACGGAACCATGCCATGTCGCATCCCCAATTGCCCCGCGAGATGTGCGAGGCGCCGCGGCTCGATCCGCGTGTCGGCGCAGGGCCGGTGCAACCACGTTATGTGCTGTTGCTCAATCCGTTTTATCCAAAGGACCCGCACACGAGTTTCGGCAAACACGTGCTCACGCCCAGCGTGGCGTTGACGAGCATCGCGGCTGCCACGCCGGCCCGCTGGCAGGTCCGCTATTGGGACGAAAACCTGTTGCAGGGGCCGCCGCCCTGGAGGCCGTTTCCCCAAGTGGTCGGCATCTCGGTCCATTTGACCTTCGCCCGGCGGGCCTATGAGTTGGCTGATTGGTATCGGGCACGGGGCGCGAAAGTGGTGCTGGGCGGACTGCACGTCACGTCGTGTCCCGACGAGGCCCGGCCGCATGCCGACGCCTTGGCCATCGGTGAAGGCGCGCAAGTGTGGGGCCGCATCCTCGCGGACGTCGAAACGGGCACTTTGCAGCCGGAGTATCGCGGCGATTATCGCCGGCCTTATCGCGAAGACCCCATGCCGCGGCGGGATATCCTCTCGCGCGAAAGCTACCTGACCACGGGCGGCATGATCGCCACGCGCGGCTGCCACAACCGCTGTGATTTCTGTTATCTCTCGACGCGGGGATTGCAAATGCCCTGCATGGCGCGCGACGTGGAGCAAGTCGTGGCCGAGGTCCGCGCGGTCGCTCAGCCTTACGTCGTGTTCATGGACAACAATCTCGGCGCCGACCCGGCCTATTTGCGCCGCCTGTGCCGCGCCTTGACGCCGCTGGAGATCATCTGGAGCGCAGCCGTGTCGATCGACGTGATTGACGATCCGGAGTTGGTGCGGGAAATGTCGTTGGCCGGCTGCACGGGCGTGTTCGTGGGCTTCGAGTCGTTAGAAGACCGCAACGTGGCCGAGGCCCGGAAGAAGTCGCCCCCGGCGGAGGATTACGCCCGCCGCGTGGCGATCTTTCATCGCTACGGCATCCAGGTGAACGGCAGCTTCGTGTTCGGCTTCGACCATGACGGGCCCGAGGTCTTCGGCAAGACGGTCGAGTGGATCGAAGCCAACCGGCTGGAATGCGCCACGTTCCACATCTTGACGCCGTACCCCGGCACGCCGTTGTTCGCGAAGATGGAGGCCGAAGGCCGCCTGCTGCACAAGGACTGGGATCGCTACGACACGGGGCACGTGGTTTTTCAGCCGCAGCGGATGAGCGTCGAGCAGCTTGTGGAGGGCTATGCGTGGTGTTATCGGCGGTTGTTCTCGCACGCCTCGATCTGGCGGCGGCGGCCGGAAAGCGTCGGGGCCGTTCCGCCCTACCTGGCGATGTCCTACCTCTACAAACGCTCGAACTGGCTATGGCGGTTGTTGATCCGCCGCCGGCTCACGGCCGCCGTGTGGAGGCCGCTGCTCCACTGGTCGCGGCTGCGGCATCTCGTTTTCCGCCGGCGCCTGGCGGCGAGGGAAACCGGCGGCAGCGAGGCGGCCGGCGCCGTCGTCAGCGCGGGCTTGTAGCCCAAAACAAAGTAGCAGGCACCGGGTACCCGCGCAGCGGGTGGCGTGCCGTCCGCCGGGGTGCCGTCCGCCCTATCGAGTATCGCGGAAGCAAACCATGAACACCAGTCAAGAGAAGAACCACACCGCGTTCGACGAAGCCAACCACGAGTTGGACGAGCGGTATCCGCCCGGGCAGTTCATCGCCTTCCACGACGGCGAAATCGTAGGCGACGCGGCCAGTTTCGATGAATTGCTGGAGGTCCTGGACGCGGCCGAGAGAGAGCTTGCCAACGTCCTCGTCGTGCAGGCCGGCGCCTATAATGCGGACGAGGTTTTCATCGTCGGGTGAGGCGATTGACTTCCATCACGGTCGTTGCTAGCATTAAGCAAGGCAGTTTCTTGCAGGAGGTACTTGGCCGATGTCTTACGCATTTCCCGGAGAACTTCAGCAACTCGTCGAGAGTGAACTTGCCAAGGGAGTTTACGAAAGCGAGGACGAACTGCTCTTCGTGGCGTTGAAGGCGCTTCGCGAGCGCGAACAGGTCTTCGATGAGTTCAGAGCTGAGATTCGAAGCCGGATCGAGTCGTTGGATCGCGGCGAAGGGATCGAGTTGGAGGACGAGCAGGCTCTGCGGAAGTTTGCCGCTGAAATTAAAGCGGAGGGTCGGCAAGCCTGGGAGGCAAGCCAGAAACGCCCATGAGCCGTTTCACGCTTGCCCGCGGCGTTCGCGCAGACCTTCGCGGCATCTGGCGGCATATTGCGGTTGAGAACCACAGCCCGGATGCTGCTGACCGATTGGTCGATCGGATTACGGACGTTTTTGCTTTGTTGGCACGGGAACCGTTTCTTGGAGAAGCACGAGACGACTTGTCGCCCGGGGTTCGATGTTTTGTCGTCGGTTCCTATCTGGTTCTGTACAGTCCGGCGGAACATGGGGTACGAGTGCTCCAGGTCGTGCATGCTGCGAGAGATATTGCGACCGTCTTTCGTCGGCCGCGGGGCCGATAAGCTGAGAGAAGCCGGTCACGGTTTACGCGACGCGCTGCGGCGGATGGTGGCGATGACCGTGCGCGGCTCGACGCGAAACTCGGGCGGCGGGTTGCCGTTGCGGGTCAGTGTGTCGCGCGCGATCTGGATGCCGACGCCGAAGTGCTGCGCGTAGCCCAGCGTACGCATCGCTTCGGCCAGGTGCGGGTTGCGGTAGTCGTTGATGCCGGGGGCGCCGAAGTTCTCGGCCGTGACCAGGCCGAACGGCCCGCCGGGGCTGATGATCTCGACGCGGTCGGCGTACCAGTAGAGCCGCACCGGGGCATTGGTGCCTTCGTAGCTGCGGTGCATGCCGGCATTGCGAACAATCTGCTGCAGGGCGGGCAGCGGATAGTCGGGGTATTGCCGCTCGGTGTCGCCCGATGTGATGTCGATGCGGGTCATAATATGCAGGCGGAGCAATTCGTCGACCTGCGACATGAGCCGGGGCAGCGGGCCTTGGATCTCATGCGCCGAAATGACCTCCGACGCGAGGCCAAGGCCGTCGACGCGGACGAAGGAAATGTATGCCATGGGCAGGTGCCGGGTGGGCTGTTTGCCGATGGCCAGCAGACCGACGACGGTCGGCACGGGCGGAGGCCCGAGTTCCACCAGGCGGAGCGAGGCCATCTGCTCGGGCACGGTGCGGTTGTTCTCGGCGAGGACGACCGGGCTGACGGCGGCGGGAAGGTACGCTTCGCGGAAGAGGTTGTCATCAAGCTCGCCCAGGTCGGCCTCGCGCAGTGGGTAAATGTCATAGGGAGCGTCGCGATGCCGGCGACGCTCGGCGAGAATCCGCTCCTCCTGTGGCGAGGCTGTCATGGTTCAACCCTCCGACACGTTGCCGCCTCCGGCTCGGCCCTTGTCACCTCAGGCGGATGTTTTCCGCGCCACGCAAATGAGTTAGGAGTTGGAGCATTCGTCACCCGACAGCTTGGTTGTCTTTCGGGCACGCTCGATCAGTTCGCCGACGCGCGCAGTGAAATCGCAGTTCGCGATCAGGATGCCGCCACAGTCGGCCAGCATTGTCACGAGTCCTGCGGGCACGATCGGCGCCCACACCTCGTAGGTCGCGTCGGCCTGTGGATAGATACTGGCGGCATAGCGACGCGCGACTGCAAGTTTCGCCGTGATCTTGTCAGCGGACGCAGCGTAGCCACCCTTATAGTGAAGCCCGTCAAGGTGGGTCGCGACCTCCGCGAGATACACTCTCGGCGGCGCATCGCCGTCACCGAGTTTAACGCCAATCACATCAATCTCGCCCTGGCCCGATCTCAGAAACGTGTTGTACGCAACCGTGTCACACTCACGGACTTGCCGCATGTACGCCCCGACGAGGCTCTCACCGATATCCACAGTTCATTCTCCCACTCGTCAGCAGTTCAATGAGGCGCCAGTGCGGCAGCCCACTCGTTTTCTTCGATTACCCCCTTGGTAACGAGGAGGTCGATCAGGGCTTGAAGCCCTGGGGTTGCCGACGCCAAAGGCAGGTCGTCTTTGTCCTTGTTCTGGGCGATCCATTTGCGCACGTCTGCAAATTGCCCGGCCATCTGTTTGAAAACGTTACCAGCGCGTCGATATTGGCGGGCTCGCGAATAACAGAATCCCGCGCTGCGGAGGCTCACCTGCGCGTTTCTCTCATCCCCCTGTGCGCGAAACAAACCGGCGAGATCCAGTTCCAATTCCGCGGCCTTGACGAACAACGCCATTCCAGCCGACTCCAACCCCCTTGCAAGGGAAGCATCGGCTTCCAAGATGTACGCCGACTTGGCCGTTTTGAGGTGCTGGATCTTCAGTTCGATCGATCTGTCGTCCGGCATGGTATTACCTGTGGTGGCTGAGTGTTGATTTCTTCTGCCCAAAATCGACAACAAAAACGTATCCGGGAAAACCTGCTTGATACGACGATCCGCTTCTGAGTTGTTTCTCTTTTTCGGAATGGCGCTTTCCAAGAGACCCCACGTTGCCTTTCTCAATTCCGCTGATTTCAACGACAGCCCGCCGATCATCCACCCAGTAATCGACACCGGTCTCCTGGGTTGTGACTTCGGTAATTTCACCTTCGTGAAGAATCGCGAAAGCCACGGCACAAAGGCCGATAGCGGCATCCTCCGTCAAACGCCTGGGCTGGTAGGTGTTTTCTGCCTTGTCCGCAATCGCCTCCGATGTGTTTTGCCAAGCCAAGTCACAAATCTCCGAACTCGTTTGACTCGCGGACAGATTGTGGCAGTCGATATCCAGGGAGTATGGCGATGCAGAAACTTCTCGGCAACGCGCGACCGCGCATGCTTGGAAGTTCCCTGTCAACAGGGCAGGGTGATCTACGCCAAGGTTTTCAATGTCGTATTTTACCACCGGATGCAACTCCCTACTGTTACGACGCGGAAAGTGTTTGCCCTCAATCGTGCTCGTTATAGATGTAAGCTCGCCTCCTTGGCCTATTATACCCAAATGCTTGCAAAATCCCACCGGGCCAGCGATAATATTGCCACTTTCGCCTTACGAGTCTGCCCCTGCCTGATGAAAGGTCTTGCCATGAACTGTACGCGAATCGCCACCTTGAGCTTCCTGATTCTGGCCGCTGCCGCGGCCTTGCGAACGACGCCGACCGCGGCGGCCGACCGCGCCACGATCAACTTCGACCGCGATTGGCGGTTTC
>Ga0302320_10012161_pt1 | contig 18122 bp, 21 predicted proteins | sample Bog_T0_3_FD_202130 | JGI IMG/M metagenome (GOLD analysis project Ga0302320, IMG submission 202130) | Peat permafrost microbial communities from Stordalen Mire near Abisko, Sweden - Bog_T0_3 | ecosystem: Environmental > Terrestrial > Soil > Wetlands > Peat | place: Sweden: Abisko, Stordalen Mire...
GTGGTGGCGCCAGCCGCCGAATGTCCGTGTCGGAGAGCCTCAGCCTCAGAGGGTCAGGGAGCCATGACCTTCCCCTGCGATCCGGGCACCCGCCGACCCGCGGCAGGCCAAGCCTCCATCAGGGTCGCCTGACATCATCGTGAAATCCACTGCCAACCCGGCTGGCAGCCGCCGGGCGGGCCGAGTGCACACCGCCTCGCCAAGTCCGAGATCCGGCACCGAGGCGAGCACCCCATCCCGACGCAGGCATGGCACGGCGGCGAGCACGCGGTGAGGGATGCCGCATATCCAGGGCTTATGGCGCCCTTGGGTATCCAGGATTTCCTGACGTTCAGGCGCGGCGGCCACGGCGGCGAAGGCCTAACATCCCCAGGACGGCAACCGCAAATCCAGGGATGGTCCCGGCGAGGGCGGGTAGGGGTGCGCCCACTGGACCAGTGAGGGCTGTCAGGGACTCCGTTGCGGTCCCATAGGAAATGTCAAACACCACCCCGGTGATGCCCGGCGAAGAGAACACCGCGGACGTGTATGTGCCGCCGTTGGCCACGTCTATGTTGATCCAGGCGTAGCCTTTGGCCGATATCACGCCCTTAAGCTGTGCCGCGGTGATTTCGCCAAGGGCCGTGCTGCCGTTGTAGAGGGTGACGTTGAACGGGTCCTCATAATACGCCGGCAGGTATGTTGTTGCCAGGAAGCCAAGGTAGCCTTCTGCCCGCGGCGGCGTCATCGTAATTAGGGGGCCGTTGATGGTTTGTATGTAGTTTGTGGTAGCTGCCAATCCAGATCCGGGAACGATGGCTCCGTTAAGTGGCCCTGTCCAGACGGCGTCTTGGCCGTAAGTCGTGGCAGGTCCGGAGAATGTCGCGCCGGAGTTGGTGAAGGAGAACCCCTGGTTGGCATCCACCTTCGTCGAAATCACAACAGGGGTGACGGACGCATCGGTTTGCAGCCCCGGGAGGTCAGCGGTCCACAGCAGGTTGCCTGTCTGGGTGACGGCGGCTTTCGCCTGGCTGGCGGCCATCAGGCAAAAGGCTGCGGCAAAAACGGCTGAAACCCTGGTATCCATCTGGACGTTTTCCCCTTGATCACCCGAAGCGTGCCCAATGCCCAAGCGGAAGGCATTCATATGGCAGTTTCCTTTGAATCGTAAGGCAAGCCGCCGCACGTGTCAAAGGAAAACTCTCGCCGTGGGTGCGCTCTCCGTCAGATGCGGCATGCCGATTGGACGGGTGCGTCAGCCCCAACGAGACCCGTACCGATTTGGCGTTCTTCCGGCTGCGATAGGTGTCCACCGGCCCCGGGCAACCACAAGGGTCCGCCGCGCACGAGAACGACTTGGCCTGGGAGCCGCTCAGATCGCCGGATGGCTGCCCGGGGGCTGGGTTTGGCGGCCAATGACACTCTCGCCGTCCAGTCCCCGTCCTGGCCCGTCGGCGGGCCCAGCCTGTTGGAGACAAATCGCAATCTGTCTCCAACAGCGCCCATGCCCAGATCGGTGCGGGCCAACTCAGCAAACGCTGGCAGCCACCCCAAAGGTTCCAGAAGCGTCGGTCGGCTGGGCATCCCTCATGCCGTCGGCCACCCGACTGCCGACACCAGGGAGGCCGCCGCTCAGCCGACACGTCAGCCTCGACAAAGGCGGATGCCCGTCCACCAATCAGGCTCGCCGCCCGCTGCGCCCATCGGTCCAGCGAAGTCACCTCCGGTTCGGGAATTTTCCGCCAATCCACGCAATCCCCAAACGCCGAGAGGCGTCCGCCGCCGAACCGCATGCATCAGGCGCACCGGGCAGCCTTCTGCCGACCTGAAGGGTTCCATCAAGCCGGGACGGCATCAGCCGGCGGCGGCCCGCAGCGCACGAAGAACTCGTCCTTTATCCCAGCAGAACGGGACGGCGGATGATAACGGAGGCATCATCGCTGGCATCCAAATCGAAGTCGGCACGCCTCCGGCGAATTCGACAAGCTCGGCATACATCGTCTTGATTGGGGGCGGGCAGCGTACTGATTTGCGGCATGCCGAACTCCATAAGTGCCTTCTGGCCAGGCCGACGACACATGCCCTTATGGGAGGCCGACCCATTTCGTCGAGGACAGAAGTTTGGCCACTGTTTCAATGGCTTTGCGGCAGCCCTGTATGTTCCCGGGGAACGGGGGACCAGTCACACCGAGAGACGGGGCGTGCCATGCCCACAAGGCTCGCCGTTCCAAACCGTGGGGGACAACATCGGCATGTCCACTGCCAACCCGGCTGGCAGCCGCCGGACAGGCCGCGTGGACACCGCCTCGCCAAGTCCGAGATCCGGCACCGCGGCAAGCACGCCATTCCGGCGAAGGCATGGCACGGCGGCTAGCACGCGGTGAGGGAGGCCGCAGCCATGAAGCTTCCTGACCGCCGTTGCGTCCGCATCCCCCAGCGGGCCGACGGTCAGGCCATCAGGAACACCGTAACCGAACCGGATACGCCCGTCCCACATGGACCAGTCGGCCGCCGGGGCAGGTGGCGCCATGGCGGATGCCTCGCGCGCCACCCAGCTCCTGCGGCCCTGCCGCCACAGGACGGCGCCCGCGATACTTCCGGCACCCCTGTCCAGCAGGTCAAGAAGCTGCCTGTCGCCGACCGCGGGCACCCTCCCGGTTGCCGCCGTCAGGATTGGGCGGAACGCCTCGGCCGCGGCGGGTCCCAAGCCAAGGGCGTCCGGATCCAGGGACACGGCACCGCCCGCGTGCAGCTTGGCTCCCGCCATGGCCAGGCGTTCCGCGGCCGCGCTGCGGATGGCCGCCAGCCGTTCGCCGTTTTCCGCTGCGGTCCGCAGCAGGAACGCGACCCGCACGGGGTCCGCGGCCAGTGACTCCCTGATCCGCGCCCGCGCATAGCGGCTGTCCCGGTTGGACGGATCCTCGACCCACGGAATTCCCGCATCCAGCAGGAAGGTGCGCATGTCGGCAGGCCAGCACGGCAGCAGTGGCCGCACGAGGATGGCGTCCTCCGCAGCCCGGACGGGAAGCATCCCGGCGAGCGATGACGGCCCGCCACCGCCGCTGCGCAGCCGGTGCTCGACGGTCTCGGCCTGGTCCATCCGGTGGTGCCCGACGGCGAGGATACCGATGCCTTCCCGGCGGATGGCATCCAGCATGGCGCCGTAACGCGCGTCCCTTGCCCGCTCCTGGATGGCGGTTCCCTTGGACAGGCCGAGGCGGAGCACCCGGCATCTGGCGCCAATCCCGCGCATCATGGCGGCCACCGCGTCTGTCTCGGCGGCGGCCTCCGGCCTGAGGCCATGGTCGCAGGTGATGGCGAGGAACGGGATGCCGCGCGCCGCGGCCCACTCCGCCAGCAGGACAGCGAGGGCGGTGCTGTCGGCTCCACCGCTCACGCCAGCCCCGACACCGCCGGACCACTCCCGGTCCGCGACGCCGAGCCGGTCCATCAGGCCGGAGAACCGCTCCTGGAGCGCGTTGGTCATGGGAAGGTCATGCTGGCGGCTATGGCCAGGAAGACACCGGGGCGGCAGCGGCACCCGCTTCGCCGGGTGGCTGGACACCGCGCCTGCTGGCGAACCATCCCGGCTGGCGCGCTTCCCTGCGCACCACCCCTGCCTCCGGCGCCGCCACCCTGAGCCCGGTCCGCCAGTCCGCGAGGTCCCGGAAGCCGCCCGCCAGCGCGTGCACCGCTGACGGGGCCAGGCATCCGCGCAGGACCGTGACAGCCTCGGGATTGCCGTCGCCGGTCGAAAACCTGACCAGCACGCCGCCCGCCCCGTAACCTGTGACAGTGCACAGCGCGTCCTCGACCGGTAAGGATGGCAGGGAAGGGTCGATCAGCCGCGACAGCCGATTGCGGTGCGCGGTGAAACCGAAGCCGACTTTTGTCTCTGCCAGCCGCCCGCAGCGGTCGAAGATTGCGGCGCACAGCAAGGAAAATTGCTTGAATCCATAGGTTTCCGCGACCATTTGCGGCTCGACCGCCTGGTCACCGCTGTCCGTGGCCCCGATCCAGTAGCGCTCAACCAGCCTGCCGCCCCCGTCACGTCCGGCAGCCGCGCCGACCGTAAAGCCGGAGACCGGCTCCGGAATGGTGTCGGAACCGGAGCCAAGGAAGCCGGTGAACGGCTCGAACATCACCTCGGCTGAAGCAAACGGGGCAAATTCATCGGACACAGTGGCCTCCCGCAACCAATCCACCGCATCCTAGCACAGTCCCGGCGCATCCCGTCCCGCGGAACAGCGCCATCCCGCCATTTTCCGGGCCGGCCGTCCCAAGACCGCCGGACGGCCATCCCGCATGGCTTGCCCATTGGGGCAGGGCGAACGGCGTGCCCCAATGGTCTCCCGTTCGCGAGGCCGGCGGCCGCGCAGTGCCCGTCCGGGAACCAGGCTGGCGGCGCGCCCACGCCGGCGGCAGGCCATGCAGCCGCCCCGCGTCCCAGCCGCCGGGGTGCCTGAATTATTTTCCTTTGGTACCGCCAAATGCACTTGCACACTGTCCCTTGCCGGGCGCTTCCATAGCTTGATGGGTAATGCCCGCCGCGGGAGGCCGCCGTGAACATCGTGACCGTGACGCACCGCACCGCTTACCGTTATGCCAGCCCGGTGGGGCTCGGGGAGCACCGCCTGATGCTCCGTCCCCGTTCCAGCCCGGACCTCACGGTCATCGACGCACGGCTGTATGTCAGCCCGAATGCGAGGCTGGCCCGCAGGCATGACGCCCTTGGGAACATCATTGACACCGCGTCATTCGAGGGACGCTGGCAGGAGCTGCTGGTCGTCTCCAGGTTCACCGCCAGGCACACCCCGCGCGGGGTCGCCGAAATCAAGGCTGCGGCGCGGATGTTTGGCTGCACGCCTCTCCTGCCGGATGAGGCCGGGCAGATCATGCTGGCGTCGCAGCGCACGTGCGCCGACCCTTCCGGCGCGGTGGCAGCCTGGGCCGGCCATGCGGCGGCGACGGCCCAGGCTGGTGACCATTTCGACCTCATGCGCGCCATGGCAGTCCTGATTCATGAGGATTTCACCTACACCCGCCGCGAGAGCGAGGGCACGCAGGCGCCCGAAGAGACCCTGCGGCTCGGCACGGGATCATGCCGGGACTTCGCCTATCTCCTTATCGAGGCGGCGCGCAGCCTGGGCTTCCCGGCGAGGTTCGTATCGGGGTACCTTTACGAACCCCTGGAATCCGGGGAAAGCGGCGCCCTCACCGGGGGAGGCTCCACGCACGCGTGGGCGGAAATCCACATTCCCGGCGCCGGGTGGGTGGATTTCGACCCGACCAACAACCTCGCTGGCGGGCACAGCCTGCTGAAGACTGCCTCGGTCCTGAAGCCGTCCGATGCGCTGCCTCTCCGCGGCACGTTCACCGGGTTCAGAAGCGACTACCTCGGCATGGACGTCGAGGTGTCCGCGACGTCCGAGCATCCCTCGCGGTGGCAGCCGCAGGCCTTGCGCGATCCCTCCAGGCCGGAGAACCCCGCCTGCCACGCCCCCGGGATGTAGCGGGCGCCTCACCAGCACCGCAGGGCCCCGGGCCCGGCAGGAAGTTGCGTGGCCTCACAAGGAAATTGGAATGCTTACGGATCCGGCCCCCGCGCCGCCCGGCGCCGGGGAGGTGGCCTCGTCCGCGGCGGCGGCGCTGCTCGGCTGGGACGGGCTCGAGATGGCGGAGCTGCCCATTCCGGTGCATGCGCTCCGCCCCGGCGATGGCGCGGGAGGATGGGACCCGGCACTGCCGCTTTGCGGCTGGGCCTATCCCGCGTTCCTGGACGGGCGGCTGGCATGCCTTGCCGTGGCCGCCGCGGACGGCGGTGGCGAAGCCTTCCCGGCCGGACAGGGGACCGCACTTGGCGAGGCGCTGGAAACCGCGGCCGGGATAGCGTGGAGCGCGCCGGGTCCGGCATGCCTGCGGCTGGTCAGGGTGCCCGGCGCGGCCGACGCGTTCTGGATCGAGTGGGGGCACGACACCTTCGTCCCGACAGACTTTCCCAGGGCCGTCCCCGGCCCGGAGTTCGCGTGGTACGCCCGCGGTGCCGCCGGCGGGCGTTATGGCGGGGACACATGACAAAGGAAACATGGGAAGGGCTGGCCGTCCCGGTTGCCGGGCGTGCGCCTTCGGCAAGGAAAGCGCCTTCAGCCCCGCCGCGCCGGCGGACCTCCCCAGGCGATTTCCGGGCGGCCAGGACCTTTCTGGCGCGCTTTTTCCTTAGCCTCACGTTAAGTTGAGGATCGCTCCGGGTGGTTCCGGAGTATATGGCCATGTCCGGCGCGCCAGACGGAAGCGGTCCCGGCCATCCCGGGAGAAAGGGAACATTCGATGCCCGGTGAATGCCGCAAGCCAAGGATTCTGTACGCCGAGGATGACCGTCTTATCGCCGGCGCCATCGCCGACGTGCTGGCGGATTTCGGGTTTACCGTCTGCTGCGCCGCTGACGGCATTGAGGCCGTCAAAGCGGCGGAGGCATTTTCTTTCGATGTGCTGCTGACCGACCTTGAGATGCCGCGGATGAACGGCCTGGAGCTTGTCGCGGCCCTGCGCGCGGACACGCCGTCGCTGCCCGTTGTCGTGCTCACCGGCAACCCACCGGACGGGGGAGCGTCCGCATTTGCCGGGTTGGGTTCCGGACCGTTCGTCCTGCTCAGCAAACCCGCCCGGCTCGATGACATCGAGGCTGCCCTGGCGCAGGTGATGGAAGGGGGCATTCTGTCCGCCTGAAGCCCGGCGCAGCGCTGCTCCCGGATCCTCCGGCCCGCGGATCCGGCTTCCGGCATCCTGGCCGTCCTGGCGGGGAGGGGCCGTTCCGCCCGGACCAGACTGCGGTTGACGGACGGGGCGCACAGGGAGAAAATCGGCTTTCCCAAGCATAGCCGAGGTTTTCCTTGTCCAAGCCCGCGCGGCCCGTAACGGCTTTCATGGCAGCCAGCCTGTTGCCTGGCGTCCTTATCCTCCTGATCATGTGGGTCTTGCCCGTTTCCGGCGGGGATGGTGACCGCCAGGCCATGGCGATGCGCGGGTTCGCCAACATGTGGGCGGCCGGGCAGGCGGTGGCCGGCGGAAACACCGGGGTGCTGTTCGACCAGCCGGCCTACGCCGCCTTCGTGCGCGGGCTGTTCGGCAAGGCGTTCACCGAGCAGATGTGGGGGTATCCGCCACCGGCGCTGCTCCTGGCCGTCCCCTTCGCCATGCTGCCGATGCTGGCCGGCTTCATGATGTGGACCTTCGGAACGCTGGCCCTGTTCTGGGCCGCCATGCGCCGGTGCGGCATGGCGGCCGGCGTGGCCGCTGCGGCCATTGCCAGCCCCGCCGCCCTGGACGGGGCGCTGTCAGGGCAGAACGGGGCGCTTACCGCGACGGCCCTGGCCGGCGGACTTTTGCTTGTCGGCACCCGACCCGTGGCAGCCGGCGTCCTGCTTGGGCTGCTGGCACTGAAGCCGCAGCTGGCATTGCTCATCCCGGTATGTCTCATCGCCGCAGGCTACTGGCGCGCCGCGCTGGCGGCTGCGGCCACCGCCGGGGTCCTCGCCGCTGCCAGCGGTTTGTGCTTCGGCTGGGACACATGGCTGCACTTCGCCACCGACACCCGCGGCTTCATGGCAGCCGTGCTCGCCCAGCCGTGGACCGGCGCTCCCGCACAGGCGAACTTCACCAGCCCGTTCTTCGGTGCCCGCGCCATGGGGGCGCCGCTCTGGCTCGCCTGGGGCGTCCAGGCGTCCGCATCGGCGGCCTGCGCCGCCCTGGCATGGCGCCTCTGGCGCATGCGCGGGTGCGATCCGGTGATGCGGATGGCTGTGACCGTGCCGCTCGCACTGCTCGCGACGCCCTATTCCCACAACCACGACCTGGTGGTGTCCGCCGCCGCGGCGGCCGCGGTGGGCGCGGCGGCGCTGCGCGGCAGGTGGCTTCCGGGTGAGCGCGTGGTCCTTGGCCTGGCCTGGGCATGGCCCGGCCTGTCGCCCCTGCTGGCTGCTCTCGTTCCGGCATCCGCGGCGTTTGCCGCGGTGACCGCCTGTGCCGGGCTGTCCGGGACGGCGTGGTGCGCGTGGCGCCGCCTGGACCCCGGTGGCGCAGACAGACGGCGTTCCGCGAGGCCGCGTGTCAACGAATTGGTTTTGGCAGGCCAGGGAAGGGGCGGACCACCGACGCCATCGCGAGATTTGGTGCCCTGTTCTGACTTGCTGGCATCCTGACGCCGGCGGAGCGCATCATTGGAGGCGATGCCCAAGGCCGACGCCCTCCTCCGCCGGGCCCTGCCCGCCCGCATGAATGGAAACCATCCGATGCATAAGCCTGCCGCCACATCCAGGCATTCCCCGCTTGGCGCCATCATTTCGCTCACCGGCCACATAAACCGCGGGCTCGCCGCCTCGCTGGCTGCGTTTCTCGCCTGGGGCACGGCTTTCCTTTGGAGCGACATGCCGGACAGTTTGCCGTGGTACCTGTGCCCGCTGCTGCTTGTCGCAGTGGCCGGCATTGGCGGCACGGGCGCCAGCCTGTGCTTCCGGAGGCGCGCCACAGGAGGCTCCCTGTCTTTCCCGGAGGCGAACGTTGGAGGGGCGGCCGTGGCGCCATCCACCTATGTGGCAGCCATTTCGGCCGTCCTCGGATCCGCCTGGGTTTTCTTCATTCTCTCCGCCATCGCGGCTGACGACGGGTCTTTCGGCCCTTTGCGGGAAACCCTCAGTGACCTTGGCTGGCCGCAGCTGCCCGTGGTGGCTGCCATATCCGTGGCAGTGGTTGCCCTGTTCGATTTTGGCCACACGGCCAATGGCGCGCCGGCCCGGTTCACGGACCGGACCAGCCTGACCGTCCCATCGCCCAGGACGATTGCGCGGCAGGCATGCGGCGCCGGCCTGCTTGGGCTGGCCGGCCTTGGAGTCCTGTTCCTGTTCGGTTTCAGCTTCAGCGGGGATGTGACGGAGCCCGGCATTGCCTGCTACGCCGCAGCGACAACGCTGCTGTTCGCGTCAATGGTGATGGAGGCATGCATCCGCACGGAAAGCGATGCCTCGCCAGTTCAGGCTGATGGCGGAGAGGCCGCCGCCCGGACGCCGCCGGAGTGATCCTGTCGTGGCCGGCGCCGGGCATCTTCGTGGCGCCGGGAAACGCCCTGAAGCCCGGCATTGCCCGGATGGACGGCTCCCCGCGCAATGCCTTTTTCGCATCGGGCGGGGATTTGCCGCTGGGATGCATCCGGACTTCCGGCGGATTGATTCCCGGTGCTAGGATTGGAGGCGTCCAGCCACGCCGGCGCCCGCATGGCGCGACAAGGAAATCGGAGACCCATCATGACGCGTTCGCTCAAGGCGGCCTTCCCGCTGCTCCCGGTGGTCTGGCTTTGCGCCTGCACGGCGCCCCCGATCTATCCGGTGCCCCCCATGGCGCAACAGCTGGCGCCCTCGGACAGCATCCTGGGCGAGGCATGTGACGGCCACGATCCGTCGGCTGGGCTCCGCCTTTCGGGGCATACGCTGCTCGTGGTGCGGGTTGACGTCTCCACGCTGGCGGGTGCCGGGAACGAGGTTCCGTATGCGCGGATAGCCGCACCGGCAGGCGAGGGCATCTCGCAGATGGCGCGCCCCGCATTTTCGGGACACCCTGGCCCGGAGGCTTGCGGCGGGACAGCGGTGTGGACGGTCGTGCGGCGCGAGAATGGCGTGCTGTATCTGGACTGGCGGCTCGAGGTCGCGCCGCCCGGCGGCTCCGGCACGCTTCCCGCGGAGCCCTGGCGGATAACCGGCCGCGCTCCGGTGGACGAGGCGCGGGGGACCGCTTCCGGCATGGTGGCCTTCCAGGCGTTCGGCCATCAGATGGTTGCCAGGCTGACCGCGGCCCCGGGGCCGGTCTTCGTGGCGGACCAGCACCGCCGGGAAGCGGCCGAGGCGGCCGCCCGCCATCCTTACCCGATGTTCGCGGCTCCGCTGCCGGACGAGCGCCCCTACCGGACGCTTGACGACGTCACCAACCCGGGTTTCCAGCGCTGAACGGGCGGACGGGAATCGGGGAGGAGGGCTCCACTGCCAGCCTCCGCCCGGCCGCCGCGGACAATGCTGGCAGGCCCGGGGCTGCGCGGGAGACCGCAGGGCGCGCAAGCCGGCCACGGACAACGGGGAGGCGGCATTGGGCGCCACGGAAAAAATTGCCATCGCGCTGGCATGCGTCATCATCCTCCGGATGACGATTGTTTTCCTCATCCGCATCGCGGTTGCGTTTGCCGCACCTTTCCTGCGGATCGCCACATGGCTGCTGGGCGCTGTCCTGGCCGCGTCCGTGGCGCGCGACGCCGGTTTCGCGCTTCCAAGCCCGCAATCCCTCAACGGATGGCTTGCCGACATGCCATCCTTCCTCGGATGGCTTGGCAGCCTGCCATGCGCGGCCGGGGTTTTCTGTGGCCATCCCGGCATGATGGCCGGGCCAGGCGGAGGATGACGTGGCAAGCAAAAAATGGTGCCACCGGGGAAGGCCTCTCCGGCTGCGGATTGGCGGCTACGAGTTCGCCAAGAAAGGCGTGCTGCGCTACGACCTGACAGATCCGTATCACCTCGCCGTCGGCCTTTCCTGGGGCGGCTTCCTGTTGTGGGTTGGCGGCGTCTATGTGGCCACGAACCTGTTTTTTGGGGCGTTCTATACGCTGTGCCACGGTTCGGTCGCCAACGCGACGTCCTTCTCGGACGCGGTTTTCTTTTCGGCCGAAACCCTCACCACCGTCGGCTACGGCGACATGCACCCGGCCTCGCTGTCCGGACATCTTGCCGCGGCATTCGAGAGCCTCTGCGGCCTCGTGATGACCGCCATCCTGACCGGGCTTACCTTCGTGCGGTTTTCGCGGCCCAAGGCCCGCCTGCTGTACGCCGACCGGGCAGTGGTGACGCATCGGAACGGGAAGCCGACCCTGATGATCCGGCTGGCCAACGCGCGGCCGAGCATCATTACGGGCGCCGAGGCCACGCTCAGCGTGCTGATGCCAGCCCGCACCCGCGAGGAGCAGTTCTTCCGCCGCATCCAGGTCCTGCGCCTGGAACGGCCGGTGAACCCGATCTTCGTGCTGACGTGGACGATCGCGCACGTCATCGACGCGAGCAGCCCGCTCTCCGGCTTCGGCCCCGATGCGCCTTTCCCCGACAACTTCCGTCTTGTCCTGTCGGTGACCGGGCGCGACCGCACACTTGCGGCCGAGGTGCACGACATCCGCGACTGGGGACCCGATGATGTCGTGTTCGGATGCCGTTACGAGACGACCGTCGGCTTTGACGAGGACGGTCGCACAACGGCTGACCTGACACGGATCAGCGCCATCGAACCGGACCCCATCTGCGCCAACCGATAAAACGGCCAACTCCTGCGATCGGGCCAACCATTCGCCGCCATCGTATCACCAAGACCAAAGGGCTCAAGCCCCGGACGGTGTACATCCCGGCGGCTTTTTCGGCCGAAAGGGCCTCGGGACCCTCGCCTTTTGACAGCGAGCCTGGCTATCCTGTTGGGATGGGCAGAATCCATGCCAGGCAAGCATTGGTTGGGCACAGAGCCGGCCCCGCAAACGCCGTCACCCGACGCTTTCCGGGCGATCCGATCGCCGTCGCCCGGAAAGAACCAGAACACCGGAGAGCACCATGAGCAGCGAAACAAGCCGCGGCCTGATTGAATCTTTATTCTCATTCAAAGGGCGTTCGTCACGCTTGGCCTTTTGGCTGTGCTTCTTTCTCATAACTCCATTCTTGCTGGTTCTCAATATCGCTATAGATTTAGCTACAAAACATAACGATGAAAGCGGCGTAGTGGTTTTGATCCTGCTGCTACTGTTTTCCCCCTTTTTGTGGATACAGGTTGCGGTTTCCTCGCGCCGCTGCCATGACCTCGGACGTTCCGGGTGGTTTTTCCTGGTTTCCTTCATTCCGTTCGCAGGGCCCATCGGGTTCTTGGTCTATGCCGGATTCTTCAGAGGCACGGCCGGCGAGAACCGCTTCGGTGCCGACCTGCTTTCCTGAGCACCACCTCAGACCGGTCCAGCGACACGCTCCCATCCCCCAAAGGCTGCGGGTTTTCCCGCGCCGGTTCGATAAGCGGCAAGCAACACAGCGCCCCGTTGGCGGGCGCCCTGTTGCAGCCGGAGTGTCAACCGAGGCCAACGGCAAACCGCGCCTTTCGACGGGCAACGGCAATCAAATCGGACAAACCCGGGCGCCTTGGCATTGCGCCATGTCGATTCCGCATTCGCGCCCGGCGGTTTCAGACAACGTGCGCCGGATCGGGATGATGCGGCCCCCGCGCTGACTGATGCCAACGGCGGCGGAACGCGGGGAAACGGCGGCATGGCCGCCACCCACGCGCTACGCGGCCGTTTTCTGCGCCTGCTCGCGCTCGGCCGCGTGGTAGTTCCGGCGGATGGCCGCCAGATCGGCTGACGGCTGCGGGAATGACAGGCCAAGGTCCCCGATCGTGTCGGAGAGAATCCGCATCACCGCCAGGTCACGGAACCATTTGTGATCGGACGGAATCACGTACCACGGCGCCCCGGGCGTGCTGGTGGCGCCGATCACCTTCCCGTAAGTGTGCATGTAATCGTCCCACAGCGCGCGCTCGCTGTAATCCGCTCCGCTGATCTTCCAGTTCCGCGCGGGATCCTCAAGGCGCTGCCCGAAGCGGGCCAGCTGCTCCTCCTTGCTGATGTGGAGGAAAAACTTGAGGATGGCCGTGCCGCTGTCGGCGAGGGTGGCCTCGAACGCCCGGATGTGCGCGAGACGGGCCTTCCAGGTTTCCTTGCTGATCAGCCCATGCACTCTGGCAACCAGCACGTCCTCGTAATGCGAGCGGTTGAAAACCGCGATCTCGCCGCGCGCCGGCGCATGCTGGTGCACCCGCCACAGGAAGTCATGCGACAGCTCGATTGGCGTGGGCTGTTTGAAGCAGGTCACCGTCGTGCCCTGCGGGTTGAGCCCGGAAAACACGTGGCTGATGGTTCCGTCCTTGCCAGCCGCGTCCATCGCCTGGAGGACGACCAGCACCGAGTGCTTCCTCTCGGCATACAGCAACGCCTGCTGCGCGCCGAGCTTGCGCCGCCAGCTGTCGGCCTCATCCTTTGCCAACCCGGCCGGACCGTGGTCCCTGAAGCCCGGATCGAGCATCTCCAGCTTGAGCTTGCCGTCTGGGTTTGCACGGAACGCTTCCCGGTAATCCATCTCTTTTCCTCTGGCCAGGAAGACGCCTCAGGCGCTGGCTGGAGCGCCCAGGCATGGATGCTTGCGCCTTCCCGGGCGCCAAGTCAAGACTCTCCCGCCGCACCGCCCCTGGAAACAAAAGACGCCGGGCACGCCGCGTTTGCTTGCATCCCCAAGCCTGGCCATGCACCCTGGCGTGTCTCGCCAGGCGGGATGACAAGCTGGCGCCAGGACGGGAGGAAATCATGGACGGAGACTTCACGGAAAGAGGCGCTTTTGCAGCGTCAGCGTCATGCAACCGCGCGCGTCTTGCCTGGTTTCCGGCGCACGCCGGGAGCCTTGCACCTTGCGCTGACGCGATTGCCGCCGCGGCTGAGATCCGCGAAGGCGCGCGGGATGACGACATGCCGCGTGGCGAGGCCATACAGGTGGCGCATCTCATTGAATGCTATCTGGGGTGGCCGTCGTTCGAAGGCGTCGTGCTGGACGCCGACGGCGAGCCGGCTGCGCTGCACGCCTGGAACCTGCTGCCAACCGGCGCAGTCATGGATGCCGCGGCGGATTTGCATGGCGATGGCGACGGTCCGCTGGTGGCGGAAACCGGCAGCGGTGCCTGGTGCCGCTACCGCCGGGAGTGGACGGCGGACTACAACCCGGAACTGGCGCACCGCTTCCCGGAGCTCTCCGGGTGCTACTGGGACGGGATTCTTGACCTGGTGAAAATCGCGCCCCGGAACGCAGCCCCTGGGATGGCCTGTCCCGGAATGCGGTGACGCATTCCGGGACAGGCCGGACGTCCGGCAAGGCGTTCCGCCAGACGGCGGAGGGTGGTCAGGCTGCCCGCAGCAGCCGGGCTGGCAGCGAGTCGGCAATCTCGATGTAAAGGGCCGCGACCCTCAGATACTGGACGGCCGCAGCGGAGTCACCGCCACGCAGGAGAGCCGCAGCCTGGTCAGCCTTGCGTCCGCCCATGCGAAACAGGTCCGCCACATCCATGTCGGCCGTCCCGACCGCCGCGACGGCAGCGGTTTCGATGGCGCCCGGAACATTGTTGCAGCCGGCCTTGCCGTCGGCCCCGTCGGCGCCCGGCAAATCGTCGTTGGTCGCGTGCATTGTCAGGCTCCTTGTGATGACCGACGTGTAGAAGCACAGTCTGGCCTTCGCGCGCAACAAATTTGTGCGGCCCGCGCCACGTCAAGCTCAGCAGCCCGTTTCGAAGGACAAACTTTCCTTCTTCACGGGGCCTCCGGACGCGAGCGGCCATGTGGCCATGCCTTGGAATGCGATGGCAACCGCGTCCCGGCACCAGCGTCAGATCCGGCCGCTGCTCCGACGCTGACCCGCAACTCCCCCGCATCTGCCGCCAGCGGCGGCCCCTGGCGCATCCGAGTTCTCCCTGGGCCGCGCCCCGTCAGCAGTTTGGATTTTGCTGCACGGCCGTCCGGTGCTATCGTTGTGCCTCGCTTAGCAAGGAAATTCCAATGCAACGTGCCGTCCCGTTTGCCGTGCTGGCGCTCCTGGCCGCCTGCGGCGCACCGAAGCCGGTGATCGTGCAGACTCCGTCCGCCGCCGACACCATCCGTCTCGCCCGCGGCTTCGCGACCCAGATCGAGCTGCCGGACAGCGAGCGTGCGATCAGCGTGGCCGTCGGCGACCAGACTTTGGTCCGCGCCGATGCGGACGGATCGGTCATCAGCCTGGCCGCCCTGGCGTCCAGCGGCGAGACCAACGTCATCGTCCGCAGCGCCGGGGACGACGGCAGGACCCATGTGCACCAGTACCGGCTGACAGTCAGCGGACGCTGACAGGGGTTTCTCCTTGCCGCGGGGCGCGGCGTTGTTTACCTTGGCGGATCTTCGGGGGAGTTTTCGAGATGGGCGGCAGTCTGACTGTATGGTTCAGGTTCCGGGACGGCAGCACCGCCGCGCAGCAGCGCTGGACCAATCCGCTGCCTTATTGGATGCATCACCCGCGCATGTTCCGCGGCGACCGCGAATTCGTGCAGTCCTACCTCGAAAATTCAGGACGCGTTGAGCCCCAGCCGTTGGCACCCACAGGCTACGGACTGGTGGTGGTTGACTTCGCGGCCAACCGGCTGCTGTCGATGCAGGACTACACGACGTTCGGGCGCATCCATCCCTCTTACCTTGCCGACCCCGAGTGGCTTGCAAGCAGGGAGGCTGCCCAATACGCCGCGCTGCTGGCCGAGGGGAGACTTTGCCGGGAGCTTCATGGCAAGCGTACCGGGCACATCCCCCATGTGATTGAACGCATTCCGGTTACGCTATCGGATGTGGGGGAACTCTGCGGCATGGCCCGCGCGCTGCTGAAAAGGAACGCCATCCTGAAGGGCGTGCGCTGGCAGTTTGGCGTTGACACTTCTCCCCTGCAGGTCGAGGAGTTCGGCTTCGGTTCGCGCAGCGAGGCCGCCAGGATGATGGCGCGCCTGGATGATCTCGGATTTCACGTCGGCAGCGACGCGGAGACATGGAACAGCTGGATGGCATGGGCCGCGCCCGCCGGCACATGGGTTCCCGCGGAAGCGGAATGCGCCTGACAACGAAAGGACGCCGCAGCGCCGGGAAGCCGGCGATGGCGGCGAACTGTCGGCAAATCCGGGCCTGGACCTGGCTTGGGCTGACATCCGTGCATGACCCGGTGCCTTTCCGGTGAGACAATCGTGGGCCGATGGCACGGGAAGACAGCGTATGTTCGACAGAATGCCGTGGAAATTGCTGGCTGCCGCCATGGTGGCGGGACTCTTAGTTTCCGGCGCACCGGCAATGGCCCAGACCATCGAGGCGACCATCGGCATGGACATGTCCTATGTGGGTGACGAGGCCGGCCGGAGCAAGGACATTGAGGCCCTGCATCTGATTCTGCTGAGCGCGGATCCCGGGAAAACCACAACGGATGTGTCCTGGATGCTCGCCGCCGCGCAGGGCAGCGTTTCGCCACTTTTCGGCCTGGCCACGCCATCCGGCGCGTACCCGTGGGAGAGTTCCGACGTCAACGGGCTGTACATCGACAACACCCAGACCCTGCGGTCGGACGGATATTTCTTCTATCTGCTGCGGGAAGACCCGCAGGTGGTGCTGACGCTCCCCAACTCGTATTCGAAGATTGCCCCCATCGGATACGGGCGGCCACGCCGGAGATGACGGGGGCTGCAGTGGGGGAGCCCTCGGGGTTCCAGGCTTCCCGAAAGAACGCCAATCACAGGAATCGTCCAGGACCGGGAAAACGGGTTGCGTGCTGACATCGGCACCCCTATGGTTGCCACCGTTTCCGGGATGGTGTCACGATGGGCAGTTTCGTCTACTACCGCAGCGGGTCGGAAGGACGGTCTTCCGGACTGAACACCGGGGAAGCGCGGCGGGTGCTCTCGCTCCTGCCGGGCCAGCTTCTCGTCGAGGTGTGTTTGCGGCCCGTCGTGGACGCCTCCATGCGGCAAGGCCGATTCCATATCGAAAACGGCCAGGAGCCCGCCCTGACCGGAATCGCCGCCAAGGAAACGTTGCAGCAGGACAAGGGGCCGCCCATGACGGTGAGCGGGCTGCTGCAGGCTCTCGACGGCGCCCCTGATGCGCCTGTTACACTCACATGGTTCGGGCCGCTGCACGCAATCCGGCTGACAAGATACGAGGGCACGCCTCTGGTCGAGCTCGACCACGATGGTGCCGTGTTCGAGTGGGAGGCCAGGCACGATCTCGCCACCGGGGCGCCGCCACCGCCGCCTGCCACCACAGCAGCCGGGTAGGGCGCCACGATGGCATACCCATCCGGCAACGAGCCTGTTTGGGACACCCGCAACCGGGCAGTGCTAGACCTGTTCGAACAGGCGGTTGCGCCGCTGCGCGCGGGCGGCGCCGAGGCATCGGAGGCCAACGGCTGGATCCACCGGGCCAGCATGGGTCGGATCACGGCTGACGCCTCGCTCAGCCGGCCGTGGTACGACATCATCGCGCCGGATACCGTCATCCTGATCCAGCGGGCCTGGGACCACTCGTTACCCATTGGAAAACCAGCCCGCCGCGAGCTGCGCATCGTGTTCGAGGCCGGATCCTGCACAATGACCGGCGGCGGACTGGCGGTCGCCAGGGACGCTGCCGCCTGGATGGCCGAACGGCTTGTTTCGGGATTGCCGCCCAGGCAGGAGCCAGCGGCGCGGACAGGCAAATCTGCCAGCCGCAAACGGAAGCCTGCCGCTGGCCGCCAAGCCGCCATGGCGGCCAGCGATACCCTCCCCAAGGCCCGTCGGCGGTTGGCGGGACGCGCGGCCACCGGGGATGGCTGACAAAGTTTCCGCGTTCTGGCATCACCGCAGCGGGAAGGCGGGTCGCTGCGGTGATGGTCACGGCAGCCGCGGCAACGCGCGATGGCGTGGCAGGCCGTGCCAAACCGGCAACAGCGCGGCCGAAGCGTGGGCGGGAGCGTCGATGGCAGGACCAGCAGGCAGCAAGCCAGCCGGGACAGGGGGCTTGGCAGTCACCGCACCGGACATGGCTGGCGACACCAGACACGTCTACGGCCCGCGGCCGCTCGGCGCGCTGGTGCCGGCCATCACCCGTCCAGCGTATCGCCGCCGCTCCCCGGCCACCGCGCAGATGATGGCCGATTGGGAAGCCGTGGTCGGCCCTGCGCTCGCCGGCGTCACCGTTCCCCGACGCTTCTCCGCCGGGTCTCTCACGATTGCGTGCGCCGGCCCGGTGGCGATGGAACTGCAGCACCTCGCTGGCGAGCTGATCGCCCGCATCAACACCCATCTCGGCACCAAGACCGTGCAGGCCCTGCGTTTCGTGCAGACGGCGGCGCCGCCGCCACCGACGTCGCCCGCCACAAAGGAGCCGCACCCGGCCGTGGCCCAGGCCGCAGATGCGGCGGTCGCAGGACTGCCGGAGGGCGAACTGCGCGACGCGCTGGCCTCGCTCGGCCGCGCCGTGCTGGCAGCCGGCAGGCTGCCCCTGTCAGTTCCCG
>Ga0302320_10012162_pt1 | contig 18120 bp, 16 predicted proteins | sample Bog_T0_3_FD_202130 | JGI IMG/M metagenome (GOLD analysis project Ga0302320, IMG submission 202130) | Peat permafrost microbial communities from Stordalen Mire near Abisko, Sweden - Bog_T0_3 | ecosystem: Environmental > Terrestrial > Soil > Wetlands > Peat | place: Sweden: Abisko, Stordalen Mire...
CCGCATCGCCCGTCCCAGCGCCAGCTTGTCTCCGAGGCTGAATGCCTCTGCGCTGAGGAAACTGGGCGCGCTGTGCAACGGAGCCGGCAGCCGCACGGGACCCAGCCGGAATGGACCCAGCCGCGACCTGCGCCCGCCGGGCTCGATCATCGTCATATCCGTGGTCCAGTGGATGCGATCCGCGACCCCCACACGGCGATAAAACCCAATGAGATTCGTGCAGCAGCCGAAAAGAACATGCTGGCAATTGTCGATGACTTCGTTCACGCCAGGATGCAGATAAGAACTTGCCCGCCCGCCCAGGTAGCCGCGGCGTTCCACGAGGTTGACCCGCAGACCTGCCTCGGCCAGCGCACAGGCCGCGCTCATGCCGGCCACGCCGCCGCCGATCACTGTGACGGTCTTCATTGCATCCTCAGCCATGCGTATCGGTACGAATCCTTTCGCCGATCGCTTATCAGCCCAACCGCGCCAGCCCCAGCCGCGCAACTCCAACCAGCAGGATTGCCAGCTTCTGCGCCGTCGGCACGCTCGCCCGCCGCGAGAACACATCGTAATCCGCGCTCTCGATGCGCTTGAGCAATCCATGATAAATGGCAACCAGCACCCACAGCGCCGGACGGCTTTCGCGATCGATCAACGGCAACAGCAATTGCGCCGAATCGTAAAACTTTTCCGCGCGCTGGGCAATGCTCTCCAGAAGCGCCCGCTCGTTGGCGCTTGGCGACTGGCCCGCGCCCCGGTGCAGCAGCGACTCCAATGTCACTTCATGTGCAGCCAGATCCTCAAGTGGCAGATAAACGCGGTTGCGTTCCGCATCCTCGGCCACGTCGCGCAGAATGTTGGTCAGTTGGAACGCAATCCCCGTCTCCTCCGCCAGCTTCTCGGCGCCGGGGTCGCTGTAGCCAAAAATGCGAATGCAAACCAGGCCCACAACGGAAGCCACCAGGTAGCAGTACCGGTAAAGATCGGCGAAGGTGGCGTAGGTGTCGGGCGCGTCGCTCGCGGCCGGCTCCAGGTCCATGGTGACACCCTCCACCAGTTCGTCCAACAGATGCAGCGGGATGTTGAAGCGCGTGGTTGCGTCGCGGACGGCGAGGAAAACGGGATCGGCGGCATCCGCGCCTTGGCACACCCCGCGCCATGCGGCCAGCCATGCATCCAGCCGGGCGCGACGCTCTGCCAGCGAGAAACTTTCGTCGTCCGCCAAGTCGTCCGCCTGGCGCATGAAAGCATAGATGGCGCAGATGGCGTTGCGCCGCGCCTTGGGCAGCGCGACAAATGCGTAATAGAAGTTCTTCGCCTCGCGCCGCGCAATCGCGCGGCAGACCGCATAGGCCTTGTCCAGGGTGATTCCGTCAGTTGCGGGTTCGTGCGTCACGCCATTCTCTCTGTGCAGCGGGTTCCAACAATGAACGGGGCCGGCACGGGTTTCAAGGTTCCCGCCGCTCTCCGCCGGCCTGCGCGCTCCGACGGCCAAGGCCGAGAGTCGACAACAGCTTGCCGCTCACCGCGCGCAACGCCAGCTTCAACTTCCTGGCCTTTGAGATCGACGGCCGAGAGCTGAGCACATCGTAGTCCTGCTCTTCAATCGCGCGCAGAATCTCGAGGCCCCCACGGCTGAAAAGATCCAGATCCAGCGCCAGATCGCGGCCCACCATGCCGATCAGCGCCGCCCCCTCCTCAAACATCGCGCGCGCAAATTCAACTTCATGCCGCAGCAGCGCGCGAAATTCCGGCGTCGCAATCCCGGCCGCGATCGTCTCGTCGCTCACGCCAAAGCGCTCCATCTCCGCTTGCGGAATGTACACCCGCCCCTTGGTGAAATCCACGCGCACATCCTGCCAGAAGTTCGCCAGTTGCAGCGCCGAGCAAGTCAAATCGGAAAGCCTGAACCGCTCGGCCTGATCCTCGCCGGCCTCGCCGCATGAATAGAGCACCAGCCGTCCCACCGGGTCAGCCGAATAACGGCAGTAGGCAAGCACATCCCGCATCGAAGCAAAGCGATGCACCGCCTGGTCCTGGCGAAAGGCTGTCAACAGGTCGGCAAAAGGCTCCTTCGGAATGGAACAGGCGCGAATGGTTTCAGCCAATGCCACAAAGACCGGATGACGCGCCTGCCCCTCATAACACGCGTCCAGTTCACGGCCCCAGAAGTCCAGCAGCGCCAGTGCCTGCGCCGGGTCGGGCACCTCGTCGCCCAGATCGTCGCTGACGCGGCAATACGCGTAAATGGCGTGAAAGTGCGGCCGTAATGCCTTCGGCAGAAACCACGAAGCCACATGGAAGTTCTCGTAGTGCGACTCGGCCAGCCGCTTGCACCAGGCGCGAGCCTCCCCCAGCGTGGGCGCAACCTCGGGCATGCGATAGCTCGCCGGCAGCGCCGCCAAGCCGCGCGCGATCAACTCCTGCTGGGTGAGCTCAGCCTCCTTCAATTCAAGCCGGGCCGTGGTCATCCAATCCCCTCAAGGCACAATGGCGGTCTTGATCTCGCTGCTCCGGTTCATCAGCTTCTCAAAGACGCGGTTCAGTTCGTAAAGGTGAGCGTGACCGGTGATGAACGCTCCCGCCTGGAAGCGTCCGCCCGCGATCAAGTCAAGCGCCTTGCGGCAGATCGCCGGGGTGTGGTGAAACGTGGCGCGGAGTGTGATGTCGCTGTAGTGGATGCGGTTGGTGTCGAGGCTCACATGGGTCCCCGTGGCGCATCCACCGAAAAAGTTGACGGTGCCGCCCTTGCGCACCATCTCCACTGCCTCTTCCCATGCCTCGGTCACGCCCACTGCCTCAATGGCGATGTCCACGCCGCGATCTTTCTCGGTAAAGGCGCGCGTGTCGTGGATGGCCTTGCGGATGCTCTTGGTCTGAACAATGTGCGCCGCGCCCAACTGCCGCGCGGCTTCCGCCTGGCCATCGTGCTTCACGATGGCAATCACCTCGCAGCCGGCCAGCGCGGCCACATGCACCATCATCAATCCCAGCGGCCCTCCCCCGATAATGGCCACCGTATCTCCGGGATGCGGATGCGAGTCCTCGAAGCCATGCACCGCGCAGGCCAGCGGCTCCGTCAGCGCGGCGTGCTCCAGCGGCACGTGATCGGGCACATGAAGCGTGTTCATCGCCACAATCCGCTCAGGGATGCGAATGTACTCGGCATACGCGCCGTTGTTGAAAAGCAGATCGTCGCAGAGATTCTCCTGCCCCCGCGCACAAAAGTAGCACGCGCCGCAGGGTGCAGAGTTCAGCGCCACCACGCGATCGCCGCTGGCAAAATCGGTTACCCCTTCTCCGGCCTGCACCACCGTCCCCGCCAATTCGTGGCCAAACAGCGCCGGAGGCACAATCATCCGCGCATGGTACCCGCGCCGAAAGACTTTCAGATCCGTTCCGCACGTGAGCGCCGCGCCCACGCGGACAATCACCTCGCCCTTCGCCGCCTCGGGAACCGGCACCTGTTCGATGCGAATATCTTCCCGGCCGTGAAGGATCGCCGCCTGCATGGTGCCCTTGGCGAGCCAGCGGGCCGATTCGACGGTATTGCGGCCAACCTGAATGACCTCTTCAACGGTCGTGCGGCCCACATGCAGGACTTCTTCGACGGTATTGCGGCCCACCTGGAGGACGTCTTCAACGGTAGTGCGGCCAACCTCGAGGACGTCTTCGACCGTCGGGCGACCGCGTCCGGGGCCGCCTTTTACCGTGTTTGGCATCGATTCCTCCTGCAAGCGGCTCCGGCGTTGCCCAGTCTCGTAGCTGCCGCGATTGCCAGGCCCGGTCCGCGACAAAGAGCCTGCGCCCTCGGCGCCTCGCAAAGCAACCCTCAGTTCGCCCCTGCGCCCGGCACAGGCTCGATCATAATCTTCATCGAGTCGCCCTTGGGGTGCGAAGCCACGTCAATCGCCGCAACCGCCTGCTCGAGCGGAAAACGGTGCGAGATCAGTTGCGTCAAATCGAATCCGTTGCGATACCCGTCGAACACCAGGCTCGTCACCTCGTCCAGAATGTCGAACGACGAAGAGTAAGAGCCAAGCAGAGTCTTCTCATCCATGCACACCTGGCCGGGATCGAACGTGGCTTCGCCGTACTGGGTCTGTGCAAACAGCAGAACCTTGCCGCCGAAGCGCACCGCTTCCATCGCGGTCTTGATCAGCGCATTGCCGCCCACCGCCAGAATCACCGCATCCGCCCCGCGCCCGTCGGTCTCGGCAAACACCCTCTCCACCACATTCTCCGTGCCTGCGTAGATCGGATCCTTGAGCCCGAACCTTGCCGCGATGGCGTGCCGCTCCGGGTAAAGATCGGAGGTCAGCACCCGCGCCCCGGTCCGCCTTGCCAGCGCTGCGTGCATCAACCCGATGGGACCCTGACCGATCACCAGAACCGTATCGTCCGGGGCCAGGTTGAGCCTCTTGATGCCCTTCAGAACCGTGTTCAGCGGCTCCAGAAACGATGCCTGTTCAAAAGACACGCCGTCGGGAATCCGCACCACGCCGCGGCTGGCGGCAATCCAGTCCATCACGCGAATATACTCCGCAAACCCCCCGCCCGATGGTTCAAACCCCGCCGTCACGCCCACCTTCTTATAGAGCAGGCATTGCGCCGGGGTTCCCTTGCGGCAGTAGTAGCACGCGCCACACGGAACATGGTGGTGCACCACCACCCGGTCGCCCAGGGCAAAGTTCGTCACGCCCTCGCCAAGCTGAACAATGGTTCCGGCCATCTCGTGCCCAAAGATGCGCGGAGCGGAGTGGGAGCCGGTGTGGATCTTCTTCAGATCGGTCCCGCAGACGCCGCACGTAGCCACTTTCACCAGCAGTTCGCCCGGCCCGATGACGGGCACCGGAACCGTCTCCACGCGCATGTCGTTGATGCCGCGGTAAACCACCGCCTGCATGGTGCCGGGAATAGAGCCATCAGTTTGGAAATTAGTGTTTGGGGTTTGGGTAGCCATTGCGCTCTCTTATTTGACCTCGCTCGTCCAGAAGTTCCAACAAGGACTCCGCAATGCTCTGGGCAGCCTTCCTGCTATTCTCGCCCATCTGGATGAGTGCGGGCCAGTACCAGGGGCGCAGGAACGAAAAAAGCACGAAACGGCTCAACTGAAACTGCCCGTCTGACTCAATAAAGCGATTGAAATCAGGGAGTTGATCGTTGTAGCCATCGCTGATTCCCTTCACGCAATAAAACGGGATCTCCCGCATATGCGCCAGCCGCGCGATGGCCGCCGCTTCCATATCCACCAGTGCCCCGGAATAAGCGGCCGCCAGCCGCTGTTTCTCCGGTCCATCGGCAACCTTGGGACTGGTCACGAGCAGGCAATCTCCGCCCTCGTCCGAGGTCGCAAACCGCTCGCCGGTGCGCGCATCCACAACAGCGGAGACGCGATAGGCCCGCCCAGTCTGAAGCTGGTCGTTGAGAGCCCCGGCCCAACCGGTAGAGATCACCTGGTTGATCGGTCCGGCCTTCTCGGCTTCCGCAAACGCGCGAGTCGCAGCGGCCTGCCCTGCTCCAGCGCAGGCGGCAACCCACTCGCCTTGATCGAAGCCCCAACGCCAAACATCCACGCCGTTGCGGCGCTCGTGCCCCCACCCGCGCACCAGCGGCTTCATCTCCCCGGCCAGCGCGGCGATGATCGCAATGCGGGTCATGCTTTGCCCGGAGCCGCGTAGCCGTTGGCCCGGAACCACTCGATCGCTGCGCGCATCGCCGGGTAAACCGGCAGAATGCGGAAGCCCAGTTCCTGCTGCGCGTGCGCGCTCGAGGCATACATCTTCTTGCGCCCCATCCGCACCTCTTCCAGCGTCGCGCGTGGTTCCCTGCCCCGGATGCGGCCCGTGATCCACTCCTCAAAGAACGCGTAAGTCGCGGCGACGGCGAAGGGGATCTTGACCGTGGGCGAGGCAATGCCGGTAATCGCCGACATCTTGTCCAGAATCTGCTTCAGCGTCAGGTTTTCTCCGCCCAGGATGTACCTGTGCCCCGCCTGCCCCTTGGTCAGCGCCGCCACGTGCGCCTGGGCGACCTCGGAAACATCCACAAGGTTCAGCCCCGTATCCATATAAGCAGGAAACTTGCCCGTCAAAAAATCCAAGATAATGCGCCCCGTCGGTGTCGGCTTCCTGTCGTTCGAGCCGATCGGCGAGGTCGGGTTCAGAATCATCACCGGCTGCCCGGCCTCTGCGGCCTTGATCGCCTCCTGCTCCGCCAGGAACTTCGAGCGCTTGTAGTGGCCCACCATGTCCTTGAGCGAGACCGGCGTATCTTCGTTGATCACAATCCCATCGGTCCTGAAGTGCATCGTGGCCACCGAGGAGGTATAGACAACCCGCTTCACGCCGGCTTCGCGAGCCATCTTCAACAGCTCCCGCGTCCCGTCCACGTTGGCGCGGTACATGGCCTTGGGATCGGGAATCCAGAGCCGGTAGTCCGCGGCCACGTGCACCACGGCTTCGCAGTCTTCGAGAGCGGACTTCAGCGTCGCCGGATCGGCAAGGTCCCCGATGTGCGTCTCCGCGCGAATGCCTTCCAGGTTCGCAAGGTTGCTGGTTCTGCGTACGAGCAGCCGTAAATCCGCGCCCTCGGCGGCAAACGCCTTCGCCACGTGGTGGCCCACAAATCCTGTTGCGCCTGTAAGGAAGACTTTCATGGCCTCGAATCTCTATCGCCATCTTAAACCGCCAGGTTGCGTCGCCCGGTTCGCCATCAACGGGTGGGCAAAATCGCCCGATAATGCGAAACTGCATTACAATGGGAAAATAGAGGTGATCAGAATGCCGATCGTGAGCACAACGACCCGGGGACAGCTGACTTTTCGGAAGGAGATCTTTCAACACGTTGGGATCAGGCCTGGGGAGAAGCTGGAGTTCGACCTGTTGCCAGGCGGCGAGATCCGGGGCCGGGCGGTGCGGAAGAAGGGCAGCATCAGCGATTTTGCAGGATGCCTGAAAGGCAAGACCAACGTGAGCCTTACGATTGAAGAGATCAACGAGGCTATTGCCGATGCAGCAGCCGCAGAGGTCATGGAAAGCTTCAATCGGTGAGAATCATTGCGGACACAAACGTATTGCTCCGAGCGGCGCTTGAAGACGATCCGAGCCAGAGTCTCCAGGCGAAGAGGCTTCTTGAGGAGTCCGAGCAGGTCATCGTCAGCCGTCATGCGCTCTGCGAGTTCGTGTGGGTGCTCAGCCGCACCTATAAACTGCCCAAAGCCGAGATCGTCACGGCGATGTCCAAGCTGCTCAATTCGGGCAACGTAATCGCGGATGACGCCGCGGTCAATGCCGGTTTCAGCGCAATGAACGCTGGCGCGGACTTCGCCGACGGTGTGATTGCCTATGAGGGCCGCTGGCTGGGCGGCGAAACGTTTGTTTCGTTCGACAAGAAAGCCGTCGCGGCGATGGTCGAGCAGGGCCAACGTGCCAGGTTGCTCGGGTGAATCCACGCCTGGCTCTTGCGCAGTTGCAGACCCCGGAACCCGGACCTGGCGCACCCAGCTGCCGGGTCAACCAAAGCGCTCAGGGCTGACCACAGTAAGACGCACAGAGCGCAGCCAGCCGCCGATCTCCGCGAAGTGGGCTTACCAAAGCTTTTCACCTGCCACCACGCGGCATTCCTTCACTGGCTGCGGGCGCTTGTTGTCGAAGTTCGTTTCCCAGCACTCGTTGAGTACAGAGCAATAGCAAGCACGAAAGGTCAGATCGTCGCCATCCCTCACTCGATTGAAAGCATTGTAGAGATCGAGGCCGTCTTTATCTGGCTTGATGGTGATGGGATAGAGATCCTGGCGAGCAGGAAGAATGAATCCGGAAACATTGGAATAGAAAACCTGCGTGTGTGTGTGCTTCTTGGACTTGACCAAAGCCGCGGCGCAGCAAGCCCGAAGAAGCGCTGAGTGGTCGGTATAGACGACGCCCTTGTAGCGTACCTCAAACCAATCGATAAGGGCCGGTCCAACGCCGCTGTTGCTGAGGGTCTCTTGAACCATCGGCTTGCCGGACTCGTCGAACTCGCGTCCAAAAATCGTAAGGATGGGCATGGTGCTGGCTTCAACCATCTTCTGATTCTGGTCCACCATCTTCTCCATCGTCTTGCCGTGCTCGATGGAGACCACGAGGGAGACGACGGAGATGAAGATGGCGCTAGAGGCCACGATGAGATCGATCCAGCGGATGCCTGTTCCGTGAGCGTGGGCGCCATGGCTGTGCTCGGGTGCGGGAATCATATCGGACGTATCGACTTTCTCACGAGATTCTTCCATGCCGGAGTTCTTCCATGCCTGGAGCCGGATGGACCGGCTACTCCAGCGCCTCAGGCGCCAGCGCAATGTTCTTCTCCCCGGCGGCCTTCTTCTCGTTGTACGCCTTCACCCAGTCTTCCCAGTGCTTGCCCGCGGCGCGGTCTTTCCCGCTGAATTCAACGCTGGCGATATCCGCATAGCTGACCTTGCGTTTCTCCGGCGCGCTGGGGGTGAAGTATTGCAGGAACGACTCAGCCAGCGTCGGCCCGGTCTGGCAGTTGAAGATGTACGCCTCGATGCGCTCACCGGACTTCAGAGTCAAGGTAACGTCGCCACGGTAGTCGAGGGCCTTTTCCAGAGCCTTGGCAAGGTCCGCTTCCGTCTCCAGGTTGGGCGTCCAGCCCTCCAACTGCTCATGTGCGGAGCCGGGGGCCAGTTCCAGATTTTCTACCTGCTCACGCGTATATTTCAGCACTTCGGCGCTCATGCGTGGGTCTCCTCCAGGGTCTCGGCTGGCTCTTCAATCTGCACCAGGCTGGCCGGGCCGTGAGGCGCGGGCGCGTCCAGAAGTTTCAAGGCATGCGCATCCTTGTAGAGGCTGAATGTGCCGCGCACCATCCCCATAAAGCCCTTCAGCGTGGTGAACCCGTCGATCACCGCGGGCGCCTCATAGCCGCAACTCACCATGCAGTTGGCGCACTTCGGGTTCCCGCTGGGAACGCCGTAGTCTTCCCACTTTGTCGTTTCCAGCAGCTCCTTGTAGCTGGAAACGTACCCTTCCTGGAGCAGGTAGCAGGGCCGTTGCCATCCAAAAATGTTATAGGCCGGCATGCCCCATGGAATGCAATCGTAGTTCCGGTCGCCCATCAGAAATTCCAGAAACAGCGGCGACATGTTGAACTTCCATGTCGGCTTGCGATTCGAGAGAATCGCGCGGAACAGCCGCCGCACCCGCGCCCGCCCCATGAATTTAGTCTGATCCGGCGCCTTTTCGTAGCTGTAGCCGGGAGAAAGAACCACTCCCTCCACGCCCATACCCATCACTTCGTCAAAGAAGCTGCGCACGCTGTTCGGATCGGTTCCGTCAAAGAAGGTAGCATTCGTGGTCACGCGGAAGCCGCGCTTCACGGCCTCCTTGATCCCCTCCACGGCGATGTCGTAGCCGCCTTCGCGGCAAACTGAAAAATCGTGATGCTCGCGCTGTCCGTCCAGGTGCACTGAGAACGTCAGATACTTTGACGGCGTAAACTCCGGCAGCCGCCGCTTCAGTTCCAGCGCGTTCGTGCAAAGGTAGATATACTTCTTCCGCGCAATCAGCCCCTTGACGATCTCCACAATCTGCGGATGCAGCAGCGGTTCCCCGCCGGGGATCGACACCATCGGCGCGCCGCACTCATCCACCGCCGCAAAGCACTCCTCCGGCGTCAGTTGCTTCTTGAGAATGTGAGGCGGATACTGCACCTTGCCGCATCCGGCGCACGCCAGGTTGCAGCGGAAAAGCGGCTCCAGCATCAGCACCAGCGGATACTGCTTTGTGCCTGTGAGCTTCTTCTTCAAGACATACGTGGACACCGTCCACATCTGAGAGATGGGAATAGCCATCTTGCGATTAACCTCCAGCGCCGTTCAAGGCGCGATCCATGGCCCGCTTGTAGCTGGTGAGAGCTAACAGGGGGAAGTATTGCCGGTAACCGTGGTAAGCCAGATAAAAAACCCTGGGAAAACCCGTGCCCGTGATGAGGCTCTGGCGCGATGCGCCCTCGCCGATCGACTCGTCCCAGCCGCCCTCGGGCAACTGGCGCGTGAGCAGCCAGCGCACGCCCTTGGCCAGCGAGTCGGAGCGATCGTCGCCGGCCGCGAGCAGCCCAAGCAGCGCCCAGGCGGTCTGCGAAGGAGTGCTGGTCCCCACGCCCCGCGTGTTGGGATCGTCGTAGCTGCCGCAGGTCTCGCCCCAGCCTCCGTCGGGATTCTGCACCATCCGAATCCACTCCGCTCCCTGCTGAATCTCCGGCTCGTGGTTGTCGATGCCGATCGCCTCAAGCCCGCGCAGCACCAGGAACGTCCCGTAGATGTAGTTCACGCCCCAGCGCCCGAACCAGCTTCCGTCCGGCTCCTGCTCCGCTAGGATGAACCTGATTGCCTTCTCCACGCGCTTGTCCGCCCGCGTGTAGCCGTAATTGGCCAGCATCTCCAGAATCCTCCCCGTAATGTCCACCGTCGGCGGATCCAGCATCGCGTTGTGATCCGCGAACGGGATGTACTGGAAGATCATCTTGGTGTTGTCCTTGTCGAAGCTGCCCCAGCCCCCGTTGCGGCACTGCATGGCGAACTCCCACTCAATGGCGCGCTGTGCCACTTGAAATTGATAGCGCTCCCGCGGATTGTCCACCTTGTTCAGCGCCAGCAACACCTGCGCGGTATCGTCCGTGTCGGGATAGAACTCGTTGTTGAACTCGAAGTACCAGCCGCCGGGCTCGGTGTTCGGAGCCTTCACGGCCCAGTCGCCCTTGTGCCGCACTTCCTTTGAGAGCATCCAGTCCGCGGCCTTGATCATGCGCGGATCGTCGCGCGGAACGCCCGCCTCGCCCAGCGCAAACACCGCCTGCGCCGTATCCCACACCGGTGAAACGCACGGCGTCATGCGGAACGTCGGCTCCGGCATCCATTCATTCGCCGGCTCCTCGATGCCCAGCTTCTCGAACTCGTCCCGCGCCCGAATCACCTGCGGATCGTCTTCCGAGTAGCCCAGGCAGCGCAGCGCGATGATCGCGTTCAGCATGGCCGGATAGATTGCCCCCAGCCCGTCGCTCATCTCCAGCCGCGCGAGCATCCACTTCTCTGCCCGCTTCAATGCCAGCTTGCGCAGCGGTCGAATGTGAACTGCCTCCGCCAGGTGCATCACCCGGTCGAGAATGATGAAGAAATTCCGCCACGAGACGATGCGCTTGCGATCCAGGTGCAAGCGGAGCTTTGCATTGGCCCGCCCGCCCACAAACAGCTCGTCAATTCCCTGCTCCGGCGGAATCCTTTTGAAAGGCTTGCGCGCGTACATAATCGCCAGCGGCACCAGAATCGACCGCGACCACGCCGAAATCTCGTAAATATTGAAGTAGCACCACTTGGGAAACAGAACAATCTCCGGCGGAATCGCCGGCACCGCATCGTAGTCGTACTCGCCCAGCGCGCACAGGTACATCTTCGTGAACGTATTGCACGCCACCACGCCGCCGTGCTCCAGAACCCATCTGCGGCACTTCGCCAGCTGCGGATCGTCCGCGCCCATCCCCATCAGCTTGGCAGAGGAGTAGCACTTCACTGAAAGCGATATGTTCCCCGGGCCGCCCGGATAGATGCTCCAGCTCCCGTCCTCGTTCTGGTACCGCATCATCTCCGTGAACGCCCGCTGCAACCGGCCGGGATCGCCGCTCTCCAGAAGCGTATGCAAAAAGATGTAGTCGGCCTCCAGCATCGAGTCCGCTTCCAGCTCTCCTGACCAGTAGCCATCTGCATGCTGCTGCCCGAGAAGAAACTCCCGCGAACGAACAATGGCCGACTCCACGTCGCCCAGGTCCGCATCCATCCGCCCGAATCGCGGCGCCGCGCCTTGCGTCCTCTGCTGCTTTATATCCATGCGCTTCTAAACGCCTCAGCTTCTCTAGTGCCCTGTCCTGAAAGTTCCCAACAAAATTCCCGCTGTCATCCTGAAATTTCCCAACAAAATTCCCGCTGTCATCCTGAGCGAAAGGGGCCCCAAACGCTTTTCAGTTTGGGGGTGGTGAGTCGAAGGATCTGCTTTTCAGCTCCACAACTCCGCAGCGAACTTCAGACGCGGGACACCAGGTAAGCTCGGTTTTCCTGCGCCAAGGCTCAAGTGGGAGCCCTACACCGGCTCCCGCGCGCCTTCCGCCGGTCACCGCACCGGCAACGACTCCGCCCCGCCCGCGCTCCCGATCGCTTGCACAATCTCCGGAGGCAGCCCAAACCGCACATTCTCCGGCATCACTTCCACCTCTTCGACGCTGGAGAACCCGTTTAGTTGCAAATAGTTCACCACATCTTCCACCAGCACCTCGGGCGCCGATGCCCCGGCCGTCACCGCCACCGTGCTCACGCCCTCCAGCCACTTTGAGTTGATCGCCTGCGAGTTGTCGATCAGGTACCCGATCGTTCCCAGGTTCCGCGAAACCTCCACCAGCCGGTTCGAGTTCGAACTGTTCGTTGACCCCACCACCAGCACCAGCCCCGCATCGTGTGCCACGTTCCGCACCGCCACCTGCCGGTTCTCCGTCGCATAGCAAATATCCTGCGAGTGCGGCCCCACAATGTTGGGAAACTTCAACTTCAGCGCGTGAATAATGTCCCGCGCCTCGTCCAGGCTCAGCGTCGTCTGCGTCAGATAAGCCACCCGGTCCGGGTTCGGAACCTCCAGCGCTTCCACCTCCGCCACGTTCGAAACCACCTGCGTCACCCCCGGCGCTTCGCCCAGGGTTCCCTCGATCTCGTCGTGGTCGCGGTGCCCGATCAGAACCAGCGAGTACCCCTGCCGGGCGAACTTCACCGCCTCGATGTGAACCTTGGTCACCAGCGGGCAGGTCGCGTCAATCACCCGCAGACCCCGCCCCTTGCTCAACTCCCTCACCGCCGGAGAAACCCCGTGCGCCGAATAAATCACCCGCTGCCCATCCGGCACATCGTCGATTTCATGAACAAAAATCGCGCCTTTTTCCGCTAACTCATTCACAACATATCGGTTATGGACAATCTCGCGACGCACGTAAATCGGCGCGCCAAACGTCTCAAGGGCGATCTTCACAATATCGATCGCGCGCACCACTCCGGCGCAAAAGCCTCGCGGCTTCAGCAGCAACACCCTCTTCTGACTGGGGGAAGTCCCGGTGGCAACACCGTTGGGGATGGAATCGAGTAGAGTTGTGGTCACATTTCCAGTATACCAATGCATTCGGTTGAGGGACAGGAAAAGACGGCAACGGCCATTGCCGGAAGAGGCTCAGGAGCGGGGGCTGGCTGCCGGTGCGGCAGGGCGGGAGGGCGGTATAATCGGGCGGTTTCCCATGGGAGGGGCTATGGCGATGAATCGAAGGGATTTTCTGGCATCGGCTGCGGCGCTGGCGGCCACTTCGGCATACCGGGGCGTGGGCCAGAGCGGGCCGGGTAACAGCGCGCAGGACTCCAGCGTGACGCATGGGTTTCCTGCCTCACAGCTGTTTGGGACCGACTACATCGAGACCACGCCGATCGACGGTTACCAGCACGCACCGGCCAGCGCCTACGAAGCGTTCCAGGATATGAAGTTCGGCATCCGGATTCACTGGGGGCTCTACTCGATTTGGCATCGCGGGGCGGAGTCGTGGCCATTTCTGCCCATGTCGTTTGCGGACCGGGGCGCCTACAACGAGCTCTACAAAAACTGGAATCCGGCGGGGTTTGATGCGAACCGCTGGATGGAAGATTTCAAGGACAGCGGCTTGAAGATGTTCGCCTTTACCACCAAGCATCACGAAGGGTTTTCCATGTTCGACACCAGGACGCGGGTGAAGCGACGGACGAACTGGACCGCGCCAGGCGGCCCGGCGATGGAGGATTGCGACCTGGCCTACTCCATCATGGAGACGCCATTTCGCCGCGACATTGTGAAGGAGCTTTGCGGCGCGGCACACAAACGGGCGATCAAGATCGATTTTTACTTCTCCCATCCGGACTGGTACGACGCGGACTTTCGGCCGTACTCGGCCCATCCGCTCCAAATCACGTCATCTGCGGAATGGATGGCGAAACGCGATTTCGAGTTTTCCCGCCAGCGCCTGGGAAATCGCGCGGTGGTGGTGCCCGATCCCACGGATGCTGAAGTGAAGCGCATGATGGAACGGCATCGGGCGCAACTCACTGAGCTGCTGACGAACTACGGAACCATCGACATGCTGTGCCTGGACATGTGGTTGGGGCCGCGGGTTTGGCCTCAGATGCGCGAGACGGTATTCAAGCTGCGCGAACTCCAGCCGAATGTAATGCTGCGCAATCGCGGGATTGGCAACTACGGCGACTACTACACCCCCGAGCGCGTGGTTCCCGGATCGAAGGAGACGTCGGACCGGCCTTGGTTCACAATTTATCCCCTGGGGACGGACTTCTCCTACGATCCGGATGCAGCCAGGTACAAGGGGACGGCGTGGATCATCGAGAATCTTGCCGATGCCGTGGCCAAGGGCGGCGGATTCATGATTGGGGTGGGGCCGAGCCCGCATGGAGAGTTTCATCCGGAGGCGATCCGGCAAATGAAGGCCGCGGGCGCGTGGCTCCGTGTGAACGGCGAGGCGATCTACGCGACCCGCGCGCGCGAAGGCTCGCTATGGGCAGAGGGAGACACGGTTCGGTACACGCGGTCGAAGGACCGGCGGCATGTGTACGCGATTTTGACCGAGTGGCCGGGAAGAGAGATCGTGTTGAAGACGGTGCGGCCAAAGGACGGCTCGCGCGTGACGCTGCTGGGCGCAAAGCAACCGGTGGCGTGGCGGCTCGATGCGGCGCGCGGGACGGTCTTTACGCTATCCGAGAATCTACAGGAGCCAGCAAACCGGCCCTGCGACTACGCGTGGAGCTTGAAGATCGAAGCTGCCGAAGGTTAACGAATTGCTGCCTCCCGCCGGGCCTTTCCGGCGCGGTTACCAGTTAGTGATCGACCCATCCGGCCGGAAATACGTCTGCGCCCGCGCCGTTACCGGCTCCGTGACCTCCAGAATTTGCGTAAGCGGCTTGAAATCCACCTCCACGCCCAGCCCCGGCCGCTCGTTCGGATACACCTTCCCATTCTTGAAGTCCAGGCAAACCGGCAAATACGCGAACGTCCGCCCCTGGTAGTTGTATTCCATCAGCACCGGCCCGGAAAACGTCCCCAGGCAGTTCACCAGCGCCGCCGTGGCGATAGGCCCGGTAAAGTGCGGAATGATTCCCACAAAATGCGTCTCGCAGAGCGCCGCGATCTTCAGCATCTCCGTGATGCCGCCCACGTTGGGCAAAGTGGCGCGCACGAAGTCGATATCGTGATGCTCCACCAAAGTATTGAAATCCCAGCGGTTGCCCCACTCCTCGCCCGCCGCGATCGGCACATTGACCTTGGTGCGCAGAATCGGCAGATCCTGTAGAAAGGCTTCCGTCCGCACCGGGTCCTCGACAAAAAACGGAGCCAGATCCTCAATCGCATTGCATCCCCGGATGGCGTCCGGAAGATCGAAGCGCTGGTGGAAGTCGATGCACCACTCGCCATCCTTGCCCACGCCTTCGCGGACCTCGGCGCATTGGTCGCGCATATGGGTAACCGCCCTCCTCGTGTCGTACACCGCGTTGGCCGGAATGTCTCCGGCGCCGAAGCGGAAGGCGCGATAACCGGCCTCGATGGTGAGCCGGGCGCGTTCTTTCAAGGGCGTCTCTCCGGTCACGCCGGGAATCGCCCCGCCTGTGTTGTAGCACTCGCAGTAATTCCGCACCATCCCGCCCAGAACCTGGTGCACCGGCAGCCCCAGAACCTTCCCCCGGATGTCCCAAAGCGCCAGGTCCAGCGCGCCAATCGCGTCTGTCTTTTCCCGCCCCGCGGGATAGAAGAACGCGCGGTTCATGTCCTGCCAAAGCCGCTCGATGTACTGCGGGTCGCGCCCAATCAGCCGCCCCGCCGACTGCGCCAGCGTGTCCTTCGATCCGCCTTCCCCGATCCCCGTGATCCCCGCGTCGGTTTCCACGGTAACCACAACGTCGCTCTGGTTGAACAGCGGGTTGGGATTGGGCGGCAGGTACGCCCGCACGCGCGTGATCTTCATCTTCGGCAGCGCGGCAAAGGCGGCCCGGGGACCCGCCGCGGCTGCTAGCACCGTGGCCGACAAGGACTGGAGGAACGTACGCCGCTTCATAGGCTCAATCTCCTTTTCCATCCCGCATCCTATCACTTGCTCCAGACGGCTTGCGCGCTGGTCAGAAAGCGGCTGCGCGCCACAAGCCATTTGCGCTAAAGTCGTTGGGTAACATTGCGGAATGCGCGGCAGAGACAGCCAGGGCGCGCGTCGAATCTTGCAGCCCACCCATCCCGCCCCGCATCCCCGTTCCGGAAGGAGCCCCGCCCATGAACGCCCACGAACCCTCAACCAAACCGCACAAGATCCGCCCAACCATTAGGCGCGGTCTGATTTCCATCGGGACCCTCGCCGTCGGCATGGTCCTGGGATTGCTCCTGCTCTCGGTCTTTGGCCGTGTGGCTCAGGCGGGCCTGTGGAACCGCTTCGCCGGCTACGTCACCGGCCGGACCACGCGCTTCGACGTCTCCTCGCCAACGGTGGTCGAGAAGATCCGCCAACTCTCCAGGCTCGAGACCGTGGTCTACTCCCTCGACAAGATTGTCGAAGGCGACCGCGAGAACGCCTACCTCCCCGGCTTTCTCGCCGGCGACAAACTCCTGCTGGTCGCCCACGGCGAAGTGATTGCCGGCATCGACCTGGCACAACTCAAGTGGGACGATGTGCAGGTCAACGGCGACGCGGTCAAGGTCAAGCTCCCCGCCTCCCAGATTCTGAGCACGCGCATAGATAACGGCCGCACGCGCGTCTATTCGCGCACCACCGGCCTGCTCGTCGCCGCCGACCCCAACCTCGAGTCGGAGGTCCGCCAGACCGCCGAGCAGCAAATCGGCCAGGCCGCCCTCGACGACGGAATCCTCGACAAGGCCCGCATCAATGCCAAGGCCAGCGTCACTGCGCTCCTCTATGGCCTCGGCTTCCGCACCGTGGCTGTCGAGTAGAAACACGTCGCCGCCGCCCGTGGCCAAAGCGCATAAACCTCTGATCGATTTCGGCAAGCGCCCGCAAGCCACCTTCGAGACCAGTGCGCAATAATGGTAAGAAATCTTGGGAGGATTGATGACGTTGCCTTCTGCTGATCCAGTTCACGCCGTCCAGCCGCATTCCGCACACGTCCCCGCAACCATGCGAGCGCTCGTGCTGGACGGAATCGGGTTTGACCATCTTGCCATCAAGAGCGTGCCTACGCCCCAGCCGGGCCCCGCGCAGCTCCTCGCCCGCGTGGATGCCGCGGGCATCTGCATCTCGCTCATCAAGCTCATTGAACAAGGCCCTGCCCACAACCTGATGAACGGCTGGGACCCCGCTCAGTTCCCATTGATTCTCGGCGACGAAGGCTCCGTCACCATCGTCAAAGTCGGCGAGACCCTCCAATCCTCCTACCGTCCAGGTCAGCGCTTCGTCATCCAGCCCGCCGTCGATCACGCCCCCGTGAACCACCGCGAGCGTTACCGCAACCAGGGCAACGGCGTCAACAAAGTTGCCATCGGCTACACGCTTGCAGGCCATCTGGCAGAGTACATCCTCATCCCGGAAGAAGTGCTTCAGTCCGGTTGCCTGCTGCCCATCCCCGACGCCAACATCGCCTTTGCCCACGCCGCCATGAGCGAGCCCATCTCCTGCGCGCTTTCCGCCCAGGAGCATCACGTCCATATCTCCCAGGCCAGCCCGCTCGTCGCAAGACAGGCCGCGCAGGGCCTCAAGCCGCAAGGCCTCACCGTTGTCGTCGGCGCCGGTGTCATGGGGCGCATGCATGTGGACCTGGCCTCCAGCTATGGCCCCCGCGCCATCGTCGTTGCCGATCTCGCCGAAGACCGCCTGGCCCTTGTCAACAGCCTCTTTGGCGCGCGTGCCGCAAGCCTGGGAATCGAGCTGCGCACCGTCAACGTCGGTTCCGAACAGCTCAGCGAGGTCATCGGAAAACTCTCCAATCACCAGGGCGCCGACGATGTCATCATCGCCGTCGGTTCCAAGAAGGCCATCGAGTCGGCCCAGGAACTGGTCGCGCGCGGCGCCGTCCTCAACCTC
>Ga0302320_10012163_pt1 | contig 18117 bp, 15 predicted proteins | sample Bog_T0_3_FD_202130 | JGI IMG/M metagenome (GOLD analysis project Ga0302320, IMG submission 202130) | Peat permafrost microbial communities from Stordalen Mire near Abisko, Sweden - Bog_T0_3 | ecosystem: Environmental > Terrestrial > Soil > Wetlands > Peat | place: Sweden: Abisko, Stordalen Mire...
TTCGCCCACCGTCGCCACGCCCGCGGCCGGCGCGCGGAACTGAAACTTTTCCTGCGCTCGCTGTTCCCGCGTAAAATCATGTTCCACCGCTCGACCTTCATGGACATGCGGCTGTGGATCCTGAACATCACCGTGCTCGGCGTCGCCTATAGCTGGCTGGCGATCGGTGGGCTGGGCGTCCGCGACGCGATGATCGGCGCGCTGACGCGGCTGTTGGGCGAGCACGCGCCGACCCATTGGCCGCTGGCATTGGTGATGGCGATCACGACGCTCACCGCCCTGCTCGCCTATGAGCTGGCCTATTGGTTCGGCCATTACCTGTTCCACCGGTTCGAGTTCCTGTGGGAGTTCCACAAGGTCCACCATTCGGCGGAAGTGATGACGACGCTGACCGAACTGCGCCAGCATCCGGTGGAAATCCTCGCCTTCGTCAATCTGATCGGCATTTCGACCGGCGCGTCGCTGGGCGTCCTGACCTATATTTTTGGCCCGGGCGCGCATGCGTTCACCCTGCTCAACGCCAATATCGCGCTGATGCTGTTCCTGATGACCTGGGGCCACCTGCGCCACAGCCACATCTGGCTGAGCTTCCAGGGTTTGGCCGGCCACCTGTTCCAAAGCCCGGCGCATCACCAGCTGCATCATTCCACCAACCCGGAGCATTTCAACATGAACCTCGGCTTCGCGCTGGCGGTGTGGGATTGGGCGTTTGGCACGCTGCGCATTCCCGCCAAGACCTGCGAGGTCGTGGAGTTCGGCGTCGGCCAAACCCATGGCGACTACGACACGGTTTTACGCACTTTCGCCCGGCCGTTCCAGCGCTCGGCGGAACATTTCCTGCCCGTTCCCGCGCCCGAGAGCCCTGCTGGCGCCCCTCGCGGGTAAGGATTGGCCCCCTGGGTGTGTCTCAGTTTGACGGAGAATGTCGGATAACCAGGGTTGACCTATCAGGCCCGAGCCCAACATATATCGTGCATGGTTTTCGCGCATCACAACGTTTTGTGACGTGATGAGGTTTTTTTACGTGTGTTTGGGTGATGAAGGCCAGGACGGAATTGGCGAACGAGCCCGCCACGGAGAGACGCAATGCCGAAAGAACTGCAAGGGCAGAAGCCAACAGCTGATGCAATACAGGCCAACGCATTGGTCGCGAAAATATCGACGGGTGAAATCGATGAGGATCTAAAAGAGCCCTTGGGGAAGGTTCGGTACGGGAAGGCCGAGCCACGGCGTCCGACCCGAAATTGCCTGACCACGGGCGCGCGGCGACGGCCATGAATGTGGCTTGCGTTTGCTAATCTCGCTTGGCAGGATGCAATGAAAAGATTTCGCACACTTTGGCCTAACAAGGTCATCGCCGTCGTAAAATTGGCGGATTTTTCACAAGAGACGAAGGCAATGGATGATGCGACCAAGTACGGTACACGCGACCTTTGGGTAAAAAAGGGAGAGAAATACAACATTGCGTCAAAGAAAAAGACTGACAAAATTCAAGAATCCTTTGAAAAAGCTCGGAAAGAACTGGGAATATTTGGGTTGAAGAATGCCGGCTAACGACATCGAGGCTTTTGAGTATGTTGTGTCAGACGCTGAGACAGGGCTAGAACTTGATTATTTAACCTATGCAATGTTTGCTTATAAAAAGAAAAAATGGATTGAGCATTATGCAAATGGTAATGGTGGCGCATCTCCAAATCAAGGCCAGATTGACGGGTGGATCTCACAGTTAACAGAATATGATTTTCAACAAATGAGAAACGAGGCCGGCGCCATTTTTGATAGCGCCGCGAAGGAATATTTGGATTCCTATATTCAGGAAGAAAAGAAAAGGGCGGTTGACACTTCTATTTTGAATGAAGTATAGATTTTCACAAATCCATGGAGAGATTTAGGAATTGCGCTATTGATGGCAATTGTCGCTCCTTTACTTTTGGGCGTAGTTGTTCTTTTAATTTCATATTTTAACAAAACTTTTCCGGCGCACGTCACCTTTGGCGGATCGGAAGCACAGCAACATAGCGAAACGCCAAAAAACTAACCCGATTTTTTTGCTTACCACGCGGCGCAGCACGCATTACAGCCAGATTCATAAACAAGTTGGCCGCTGAAAAGCACGCTCAAAGCTTAGACACGCTACGCGCGGATTCGTTGACGCGGTCGATTTCGCGGATCGGGATTACACCCCATCGTGGCCTTCGGCGCCGAAATGGGTTAGGTCCGGGCGCCCCGAGGGAATTCATGCCGAACACTGCAGCCGTGCGCCGACGCGGCTTCTTTTTTGTCTTCGTCGCCACCGTTCTGTGGAGCCTCGCCGGGTTGTTCTCGCGCATGGTGCCGCATCTCGACATCGGCACGGTTTTGTGCGGCCGAGCCGCTTTTGGCGGCGGCTGCGGGTTGCTGCTCGCCGTGCACGATTGGCGACAATCCAAATTCGACGCCCGCGCGCTCATTTCGCCGATGACGCCGGTCGTCATCCTGATGTCGTCGACGGCGATCTCCGCCTATGTCGCGGCGGTGATGCTGACCAGCATCGCCGACGTGTTGGTGATCTATGCGACGCTGCCATTCCTCGCCGCGGGCATGGCCTATGTCATCGCGGGCGAGCGATCGTCACGGCGGACGCTGATCGCGGCGGGCGTGGCGATGATCGGCGTGGTGATCATGGTGATCGGCGGCTTCGGCCATGGCCACTTGCTCGGTCAGGGGATGGCGTTCTTCATGACGGCGGCCTTCGCGCTGCTCATCGTGCTGCAAAGGCGCGACGCCCGATTGCCCGTCGCCCCGATCAACGCCGTCGCCGCCTTGGTCGCCGCCGCGTTCGGCTATGCGATCGCCAAGCCGGTCCCGGTGACCGCATACGACGTCGGCGTGCTGTTCCTGTTTGGCGTCACCACGATCACCATCGCCTTCACTTTGTTCATGGAAGGCGCGAAAGACGTGCCGCCGGCGGAAGCTTCGCTGATCGCCATGCTCGATGTCGTGCTCGGCCCGCTCTGGGTGCTGATGGCGTTTGGCGAGCGGCCCGACGTCGCGACGATCATCGGCGGCGGTTTCGTCCTGGCGGCGGCCCTGTGGCGGCTGGCGCCGGAACTCCGAGGCGAAGCCCGGTCTATCGCGACGCCGCCGCCAACTCTATGATGGGCGCAAAAGTAACGTCGTAACGGGAGGAACCATGTCGGAATCCAAATTCGCGCTCGTCACCGGCGGCGGCGTCGGCATCGGCAAGGCCTCGGCCCTGGCGCTGGCGCGCGCCGGCTGGACCGTCGCCGTCACCGGACGGCGTTTCGGACCCTTGCAAGAGACCGTGAAGGAGATCGCGGCGACCCCCGGGCGACGAGCGCTGGCGCAAACCTGCGACGTCGGCGATCCCGACTCGGTCGCCAACCTGTTCGCCCAGATCGACAGCGAATTCGGCCGGCTGGATCTGCTGTTCAACAATGCCGGGGTCAGCGCTCCGGGCGTGCCGATGGAGGACCTGACCTTCGCGCAATGGAAGAATGTGGTCGACGCCAATCTGACCGGCGCGTTTCTCTGCGCCCAGGGCGCGATCCGGATCATGAAGCGCCAGACGCCGCGCGGCGGCCGGATCATCAACAACGGCTCGATTTCGGCCCACACGCCGCGTCCGATGAGCGCGCCCTATACCGCCACCAAGCACGCTATCACGGGCCTGACGAAGTCGATCGCGCTCGACGGCCGCCCGTTCGACATCGCCTGCGGGCAGATCGACGTCGGCAACGCGCTGACCGAAATGGCGTTCCGCATGACGACCGGCGTGCCGCAAGCCGACGGCCACATCGCCATCGAGCCGACGATGGACGCCAACGAAGTCGCCGCGGCGATCGTCCATATGGCGAGCCTGCCGCTGTCGACGAATATTCTGACGATGACGATCATGGCGACCCAGATGCCGTTCGTCGGGCGGGGGTGAGCGAGGCGCTGCGAGGCCGCGCCCACGCACGGCGTGTTTTGGGTCGGCGATCCGGATTGTCACGCCCCCGCCATCGCTCCCCAGAACAGCGCCAGCCCGAACGTCAACACCGCCAGCGCCGCGGCGAACTCGAAGCCGCGGGCAATGACCAGCACGCGCGCGCCCTCGCCGGTTGCGAGGCGCATCGAAAACGCCTTGGCGAACACCGCGGCGAAGGCGAGCACGCCGGTCGTGATCGCCGTCCCCAGCGAGATCGCCAGGGTCGCCGCGATTCCGGCCCAGAACGCCCCTTGCGCGAGCGCGAACACCAGCACCAGGATCGCGCCCGAACAGGGTCGCGAGCCCGCCGCCGCCACCGTCATCAGCGCGCCGCGCCAGGAAAAACCCTCGCCGAGCGTGCTCGCGTCGGGCGCGTGTAAATGGCCGCAGTCCTCCTCCGAGCGGATGTCGGAACCCGGCGCCTCGACGCGGAAGGCGCCAGAGCGCAGGGCGACCGCCCCCGCCCGCCAGGGCGCGCCGGCGAACAACGCGCCGCCCGCGACCGCCCTGCGTCGCTCGAAATAGACCGTCAGTGCGGAAATCAGCGCTCGGCCCTTGCGCCAGACGAGCCAGGCGCCGATGGCGGCGATGCCGGCGTAACTGAGGTTCGACAGTCCGTCTGCGATCGTGTTCATCTGCCGGGCGGTGGCGTTGAAGATCAGCGCCGCGACGCCGACCAGCGTGATCGCCACGAGGCCCTGCAGTAGCGCGGCGAGGAAAGAGAGCACGATGCCGCGCGCCAGGGCCCTGTCGTTGGCCATCATGTAGGAGGCGATCACCGCCTTGCCGTGTCCCGGCCCGGCGGCGTGGAAAACACCATAGGCCAGCCCCAGGCCGGCGAGCCCCCACATCGCGCTCGGGTCCGTCGCGAGCAGCCGGATATGCGCCGACATCAGGTGGGTGAACTGCGATTGTTCCGCCAGCAGCCAGCCGGTGAGGCCGGTGGGCGCGCCGCCGCCCTCATAGCCGCCGACGGCGAACGGGCGGTTCATCGCGGCGGCGGCCGCGGCGGTCGCGCCGGCTATCCAGCCGCACGAGGCGAAAAGGGCGCGCGATTTCATGGGCACGCCAGAATCACCCGGCTGGCCATTTTGAAGCCGAAATTGGCGCCGGGCGCGAGGCCCGAGAAGAAGGATTCGTCGAGCTTCTTCTTGTCTCCGTCCTCCAGCGGCTTGGCCTTGGTGGAGGAAACCGAACATCCCTTCGGCGGCGATTTCATGATGACGCCGTCGGTGTCGTCGAATTCGAAATCGATGAAGAATTCGGGATCGGCGACCAGCAGCGAGCCGAAACGACCGACGGACGTCGGGGTCTTCAGTTTCAGATGGACGTGGAACTGCACGAGATGGTCGGGCCGCTCCTCCATCCAATAGTCGGTCACCGGCGCGAATTCCACCGACTTGCCGTCGAGTTTCAGCGTGGTGAAATAGCCGAGGTCGGCGAGATTGCCGGCGTTTTCCTGCGCCAGCGGCGCGAACGTCTCGCGCTTGACGAGTTCACCCGGCTTGCCGAGGCCTTGGGTGGCGAAGGACGAATACATTTCGTCGAACACCCAGTCATGCGTGATTCCGGAGACTTTGCCGTCGGCGTTGAACTCGACCTGACTGCGCACCGTCACCCAGACATGCGGGTGAGCCCTCGCCGCCTGGCAAGTCAGCAGGGCGAACACGAGCGCGGCCGCGAGAGTCCTGAGCCAGGAGCGCGCTTGGATCCGTTGCAAATTTTCCGCGCTCCTCTTGGGGTCGTAAAGGCTTGCCCGGCCCTTGCCCGGAAATCAAGGCGTCAGCGTGGCTGACCGTAAGGTTCAGCGTTCCTTAAACAATCCGCTGCAATTTGCGTGAATGGCGCGTAGCGTATGGCCTTATCTTTTCGGCGGTTTCGCCTTGGCGTCGCTCGGCGGCTGCGGCTGGATGGAGCGCGCCCAGCGTCCGGCATGGCGGACGCAAGCGGAAAATTACTGCCTGTCGCAGGGGCAGGTTAAATTGTCCCAATATATCGAGCCCCTTCCGGAGATCAGCGGCCCCGGTATTTGCGGCATGACCCATCCGTTGCGGGTGTCGGCGCTGAACAACGGCGCGATCCCGCTGAACAAGCCGGTGACGATGGATTGCTCGATGATCCCGGCGCTCGAGGCCTGGATCGACCAATCCGTGCAACCCGTCGCGCAGGCGAGGTTCGGTCAGCCGCTCGCCGAACTCGAGGTGTTTGGCTCTTACAGTTGCCGATCGGTCGACAATATCCCGGGCGCGCAGCTTTCCGAACATGCGTTCGGCAACGCCATGGACGTTTCCGGCTTCAAGCTCTCCGATGGCCGCGAGATCAGCATCGTTCGCGACTGGAAGAAGTCGGACACCCAGGAATCCGCCTTTCTGCACGAGACCCACGCCGGCGCCTGCCAGCAGTTCACCACCGTGCTCGGCCCCGGCGCCGACGTGTTCCACTACAACCATTTCCATCTCGATCTGGCGATGCACGGCGCGACCAACACCGGTCCGCGCCGCTATTGCCGCCCGACGCCCGCCCCCAACCTGCTGCCGCCGCCCGCCAAAACCGACGGTCTGCCGCCGGCGCCGGAAATCGAGGAGCCGATGGACGTCTCGAAAGCCAAGCCGGTCGCCCCGCAGCCGCGCTTCGCGCAAGCGCCGTTGGATCTGCACGGCTTCAGCGGCGCGGCGCCGGAGCCGGTGGGCAGCTATCAGGCGCAGACCGCCGCGCCCGTTTTGCCGGACGTGGATACGACGCCGACGTCGGCGATCCCGCCGCACGACGATTGAGGCGGACGCTGTGGGCGAGGCCGGCGGCCTGGGGGGCGCTATTTTAAGCTCGGCCGTCTCCCGTCATGGGATGTCAAAGGGGCGCGAATTTCGCGACGCACCCCCACGCCTTGCCAAGCGTGACGTCATGAATTACATTGTCATTCATGCGAGAGGCATGAGACATGGCTGCGAATGAATTGGTGCAGGCGCGCATCGACGGCGTTATCAAGAAAGAGGCGGCGGCGGTGCTGGCGACCATCGGCCTGACGGTGTCGGACGCCGTGCGGCTCATGCTGACGCGAGTCGCCCGTGAACACGCGCTGCCATTCGATCCCCTCATTCCCAATGAAACCGCGATCGCCGCAAAGAAGGATGCTCGGGCGGGCAAACTCGAAACGGTGACGTTGGATCAATTGCAAGCCGTCCTCGATGCGGACGATTAAGCAGGTCGGCCAGTTCAAGCGCGATCTGAAACGCGAAGCCAGGGGCCAGCGCCGGATCGATCTGGCGAAGGAATTCGTCACAATCGTCGAAACTTTGGCGAATGACAAACCGCTGACGGAAAAGTTCCGCGATCACGCGCTACCGGCGACTGGAAAGACCATCGCGATTGCCACATAAAGCCGGATTTGGTGCTCATCTACCTGAAGCCTGACCCGGAAACCCTCGAACTGGTCCGGCTCGGCTCTCATAGTGAGCTGGGGCTTTGACGCGTCGTCAACGGCGAGGCCCTTCGGGCGCAGCCGCCCGGCGAGCCGGAAGGCCGCGGTCTGGTCAAAGCCATTCACCTTAAAAAAGCGCTGACCGAGGTCAACGGCCTTAGCTGCAGAAAAGTCGCCCCCGCTTTGCCCCTGCCGCCGTAGCGCGTAGTCTGTCGCAAAACCCCGCGGAGCCCGAATCGATGGCCGAACCCGTTCCTGTGCGCCTCGCGGCGACGCTGATGCTCGTGCGCGACGGCGCGGAGGGGCTGGAAGTGTTCATGGTGGCGCGCCATCGCGCCATTGAATTCGCGTCCGGCGCGCTGGTGTTTCCCGGCGGCAGCGCCGATCCCGGGGACGAGGCGCTCGCCGAGGGCCGTTATGATCCCCGCGAGGCGACGCTGCGGGCCGCGGCGCTGCGGGAAACTTTTGAGGAATGCGGCGTGCTGCTCGCCCGGGAAGCCGAGGGCGAGGCCTGGCTGAGCGCCGCGCGGTCGGCCGAAATCGGCGCGGGCGCGGACAAGGCGAGTTTCGCCGAGATCGTGGCGCGGGAGCGGCTGCGGCTCGGCTTCGACGCGCTGGTCCCGTTCGCGCATTGGATCACGCCGCCGATGATGCCCAAGCGCTTCGACACCGCCTTCTACATAACCGAGGCGCCGCCCGGTCAGCTGGCGCTGCACGACGGATCCGAATCGGTGGATTCGGTTTGGATCTCGCCGAGGGGGGCCCTGGAGGCCGCGGAGCGCGGCGAATACACTATCGTGCCCGTCACCCAGTTGAATCTGCGGTTGCTAGGTCAGGGCCACGACGTCGCCAGCGCTCTCGCCGCGGCGCGCGCGCGTCGCATCGTCACCGTCGAGCCGAGGCCGGAAAAACGCGCCCAGGGCTGGCGGATGCACATTCCGCTCGAGGCGGGCTACGGAACCGACCATTTCGACGTGTGAAAGGCTGATGGAAAGCAAGGCCCTCGTCCTGCGCTTCGCGCCACCCCGAGCGAACGCTCGCGTTCGCGGAGTCCCGCAAGCGGGAGAAGGGAGTAACGGCCTCTCACTCCGCCGGCGCGGGCTTGCGATCCATCGCCACGTGGGGAATGAGCATCGTCACGCCGGCGATGGCGAGCCCGACGGCGAACATCGCGATGAAGGCGAGATGCAGCGAGCTTTCCAGTGCCGAGCGTAGCGCGACCGCATCCGCGCCGTCGGCGGCGCTCTCGATGGTCGCACGCAACGCCTCCGAGGAAACGGCCGCGAAACCCGCCGCGGCGAGGCCGAAGTTCAGCATCGCGCCGAACAGGGTCGCGCCGAAAGTGCTGCCCAGGTTGCGCGCGAACAGGTACGAAGCGGTGGCGCTGCCGCGCTCGGTCCAGTCGACGATTTCCTGGATCAGCACGATCGACGGACTGGAAAGCGCGCCCATGCCGAAGCCGACCAGGGCCGAGCCGATTCCCGCCAGCCAGGGCGAGGATTGCCCGCCGAGCAAAGCGAACACCGCCGTGCCGAGCGCGATAGCGGCGCCGCCGGTCCGCAGCACCGGGCGCGCGCCGATCCGGTTGACGACGCGCATCGACAGCGTCGCCGCCACCGGCCAGCCCATCACCATCGCCGAGAGCGAGAACCCGGCCGTGAGCGCGCTGCGCCCCATCACGCCCTGGACGAACATCGGCAGGAAGGTGGTCAGGCCGATCATCACCATGCCCGACAGCAGCGAAGCGGCGTTGGCGGCGGCGATCGGCCGGCGTCCCCAGAGCTTCAGCGATATCATCGGCTCCGGCGAGCGGCGCTCCTGCCAGACGAAGCCGATCGTCGCGACGACGGCGATGAAGGTCAGGGCGGTGATCTCGCGCGAAGTCGCCGTCGACAGCGCGGTGAGATCGGCCATGATCGCGGCGATCGCCAGCGTGAACACCGCGGCGCTGAGGTGGTCGATGCGGCCGCCCTTGCGCGCGGCGGATTCGTGTAGGTATCGCCAGATCATGAAGGCCACGACCACGCCGAAAGGCACGTTGATCCAAAAGACCCAGGCCCAGGAGAAATGCTGGATGATCAGGCCGCCGATCAGCGGGCCGGTGACGGCGGACAACGCCCAGACGCCGGCGAGATAGCCCTGGATCTTGCCGCGTTCCGACGCCGTGTAGAGATCGCCGACAATGGTCATCGCGGTCGGCTGCACCGCGCCGGCGCCGACGCCCTGGACGAGGCGGAACAGGATCAGCGACGGCAGCGACCAGGCGAGGCCGCAAAGCACCGAGCCCGCGAGAAAGATCGCCAGCCCCCAGAGCATGATCGTCTTGCGGCCAATGCGATCGGCGAGCTTGCCGAACAGCACGGTCGTCGCCGTCTGGGTGAGCAGAAATGAGGCGAACACCCAGCTGTAGAGCTGCAATTGGCCGAGCTGCCCGACGATCTGCGGCATCGCCGTCGAGACGATCGTGGTTTCGATCGCGATCATGAAATTCGATACGACCACGGCGGCAAGCGCCAGCCCGCGGTTGGTTTTGACGATGGTCATCGGTTTCCGAACAAGCAGAAGGGAAAAGTCCCTATACGGCGCCTGGGCGGCGAAAGCACACAGGGGAGGTTCACTAAATCGTCAACGTCAGGCGCGTTGCCGGATCGTCAGCGCGATGATCGCCGCCCCGGCGACCAGCAACAGCCCGAACGCGACGCGCAACGAGGCGACCGAGGCGACGGCGCCGATCAGAGGCGGGCCCATCAGATAGGCGGCATAGGCGAGCGAGGCGGTCATCGCCACGCCCATCGAGGGCGTCCTCGCGGCGGCGGCGCTGGCGCTGAACGCGGCCGGGACCATGTTGGCGACGCCGAGGCCAACGAGGCAGAATCCGACGACGGCGGCCCAAGGCGAGGCCGGGAACACGGCGAGGCCGCCGCCGACGAACAGGATCGCCGCGCCATAGCCGATGACTTCCTCCCGGCCCAATCGCCGCACGATTCCATCGCCGATGATGCGCCCCAGAAACATCATCAGCGCATAAGCGGAAAAACCCGCCGCCGCGGCGGCGGCGCTCCAGCCGAGTTCGCGGCTGAGATAGAGGGCGCTCCAGTCCGTCACAGCGGCCTCGGAGAACACCGCCAGCAAGGCGATGATTCCGAGCGCGATCAACTTGCGTTCCGGGGGCACGAAGATCGGTCCCCCGGTATGGGTGTCGCCGACGCCGATGCGACGCGTCGCGATCAGCAGGATCGCCAACACGATCGCCGCTTCGAGCCCGAGTTGGACGGAAGCCGAGGCGCCGTGCTGGATAATCAGGCCGCCGAGCGCCGAGCCGGCGAGGCCGCCGGCGCTCCAGGCGGCATGAAACGACGACATGATCGCCGAACCCCAGCCGCGCTCGATGACGCTGGCATGGGCGTTCATCGGCACGTCGACGAGGATGTTGAAGAAGCCGAACACGAAGGCGGCGGCGGCGAGCCACGCGAAGGCGGCCGGCAGGACGCTGAGAACAGGCAGAACGGCGAGCATCAGCGCCGAAATCGGACCCGTCATCGTCAGCGTGCGCCCGGTGCCGCCGAGTTTCGGCGGCGCCAGCCCGGCGACCGGCATGGCGCAGATGGCGCCGATTCCGGCAGCGAGCAGGATCAGCGACAATTGCGCGTCGGAAAGCCGGTAAAGCGCCTTCACCAGGGGAATCGCCACCGCCCAGGCGCCGATGGCAAAGCCGTTGGCGAAAAAGATCGCGGTGATCGCGATGCGGGCGGCGAGCGTTTGGCTGTCCCTCATGCCTTCGCCTTCTTCGCCCGCCCTGCTTTTTTGGCCGCGGCGGGGGCGCAAAAGGCTTCGTAGAGGGCGGCGAGGATGATCGTGACCTCGGACCCCTTGATCGAATAGAAAATCGACTGGGATTCGCGCCGCGTCGTGACCAAGCCGCTGGTCCGGAGCACGGCGAGGTGTTGCGAAAGCGCGGATTGGCTGAGATCGACGACCTCGAGGAGTTCGCCGACCGACATCTCCCCCGCGACGAGCCGGCACAGGATCAGCAGCCGCCATTTGTTGCTGAGCGATTTCAGCGTCTTGGCGGCAAGCGTGGCCTTCTTTTCCAGCCTGTCGATCTGAGCATGGGCGAGGTCGTTCATGGCGCGGGCTCGAAGGTCCTTTGCGGGGATTGACCCGTCGCTATCCGTCATGCCCGCGATCGTCCCGGGCAACCTCGTCGGGGCGCTGGTGGGAAACCTGCGAGTCGGTCGTCACCCCCAGACGCGTATGGCCGGGACAAGCCCGGCCATGACGCGAATGGGCGCTCGCGCCCGTTGTTCTACCGCCTCAGGTCTGCGGCTGAGGCGACAGCGTACCCGCTTCCGGGCCGTAACCGCGAGGCTTTCCCGTCGAGGGCACGGCCGCGCGCGGCGGCGGCGGTTCCTTGTCCGGGGTGGCGGCGTCGCGAATCGGCCGGATACCGTCCAACAAACCCTGGATCTCGTCGCCCGAAAGCGTCTCGAATTCCATCAGCCCATTGGCGAGCGTCTCGAGGTCGGCGCGCCGCTCGGTGAGGATGCGCGTCGCGGTGATATGCGCTTCATTGATAAGGCGGCGCACTTCCTCGTCGATCGTCTTGGCGGTTTCTTCCGAGATGTTCTGCTGACGGCCCATGGAATAGCCCAGGAACACTTCTTCCTGGTTCTCGCCATACATGACCGCGCCGAGTTTCTCCGAGAAGCCGAGCCGGGTCACCATGGCCCTGGCGATCTTCGTCACCTGCTGGATGTCGCCAGCCGCGCCGGAGGTCACCTTGTCCTTGCCGAACACCAGCTCTTCAGCCACGCGACCGCCCATCGACATCGCCAGCAACGAGATCAGTTGCTCGAAGCTCTGCGAGATCTGGTCGCGCTCAGGCAGGGATTGCACCATGCCCAGCGCGCGACCGCGCGGGATGATCGTCGCCTTGTGGATAGGCGTCGACGCCGGCATCGACACGGAGACAAGCGCGTGCCCGGCTTCGTGATAGGCGGTCAGCTTCTTCTCGTCCTCGGTCATGATCATGGTGCGACGCTCGGCGCCCATCATGATCTTGTCGCGGGCGTCCTCGAATTCCTGCCGGGTGACGACGCGCTTGCCGCGCCGCGCCGCCAGCAGCGCCGATTCGTTGACGAGGTTCATCAGGTCGGCGCCGGAGAAGCCCGGCGTGCCGCGCGAGACGACCTTGAGATCGACGTCGGGCGCGAGCGGAACCTTACGGACATGGACCTTCAGGATCTTCTCGCGGCCGATGAAATCGGGGTTCGAGATGACGATCTGGCGGTCGAAACGGCCCGGACGCAGTAGCGCCGGATCGAGCACGTCGGGACGATTCGTCGCGGCGATGATGATGATGCCTTCGTTCTGTTCGAAGCCATCCATCTCGACGAGCAACTGATTGAGCGTTTGTTCGCGCTCGTCGTTGCCGCCGCCGAGGCCGGCGCCGCGATGGCGGCCGACCGCGTCGATTTCGTCGATGAAGATGATGCACGGCGCATTCTTCTTCGCTTGCTCGAACATGTCGCGCACGCGGCTCGCGCCGACGCCGACGAACATTTCGACGAAGTCGGAGCCGGAGATGGTGAAGAACGGAACGTTCGCCTCACCCGCCACGGCGCGCGCCGTCAACGTCTTGCCGGTGCCGGGAGGGCCGACGAGCAGCACGCCGCGCGGTATGCGGCCGCCGAGCTTCTGGAATTTCTGCGGGTCGCGGAGGAATTCCACGATTTCCTGCAAATCTTCCTTCGCTTCGTCGACGCCGGCGACGTCGTCGAACGTCACGCGCCCCTGCGCCTCGGTGAGCAGTTTGGCTTTCGATTTGCCAAAGCCCATCGCCTTGCCGGCGCCGCCCTGCATCTGCCGGGACATGTAGATCCACACGCCCAGGAACAGCAACAGCGGCAGACCGTTGATCAGCAATGTCAACAGCCAGGAATTGCCGTCCGACGGCGGCTTCGCGGTGATCGCCACGCCCTTGTCATACAGCGTCTCCACAAGATGCGGATCGCTTGGCGCGTAGGTCTGGAACGCGTGCCCGTCCTTGTAATGGCCGCTGATATCGGGTCCAGCGATCGTTACGTCGCGCACGTGACTTGCGTCGACCTCCGTCAGCAACTGGCTGAACAGGATCTCGCTGCTAGGCGCTTTCTGCGCCGGGCTCTGGAACAGCGTGACAAGCGCCAGCACCAGAAGGAAGATGATCACCCAAAGGGCGAAGTTTCGCAAATTTGCGTTCATCGCTTTCCCATCGGCAGCGCCGCGCACGTACCAACGACGTGCGTCTGCGCGGCTCCAACACACCATTTAAGCGCACCTGAGCCCGTTGCCAAGGGAAGCGCATCGCCCCAGTGAACGCGTACAAACTGAATTTCGTATGAATCTTCTGTTGCGGGCCTGACCTGCGTTAAGTTTATTACCAAATTCTTCACGGCGCGCGCAGCGCCGCGGCCGGCTGGAGCCCGAGAATCCGCCAGGCGCTGGCCATACCCAGACCGACGGTGAGGGCCAGACCCGCCAGCGCCGAGCCCAGCGCAAGCGTCCAATCGAACTGGAAATCCATGCCCATCACGCGGGAGACGATGACATAAGCCGCCAGCGCGCCGGCCCCGACGCCGAACGCCGCCGCCCCGGCGCCGAGCGTCGCGTATTCCAGCAGGAAGATGGCCATCAGGCGCGCCCGCGTCGCCCCCAGCACTTTCAGAATGATCGCGTCGGCGATGCGCGCGCGGCGATTGGCCGCCAGGGCGCCCGCCAGAGTCAGCACCGAGGTCGCCAGCGCGACGCCCGAGGCGGCCTGGATCGCCTGCGCGAGCTTCGCGATCAGCGCTTCGACCGCGTCCAGCGCCTCGCGGACCCGAATCGCCGAGATCGTAGGGAATTCCCGCGTCGTCGCCTTCATCAGCGCCTGTTCGTCCGCCGCGCCGGCCGCTTTGTCGAGCACGGCGGAGACCAGCACGGAATAGGGCGCGCCCTTGAAGGTCGCTGGCGAATAGACGAGCACGAAATTGATGGCGAAGCTGCGCCAGTTCACCTTGCGCAGATTGGCGATCTTCCCGGTGATGTTGCGGCCGAGCACGTTGACGGTGAGCGAATCGCCGATCTTCAGGCCCAGACCGTCGGCGATGTCCGATTCGAGCGAGATCAGCGGCGGGCCCTTGTAGTCCTTGTCCCACCACTCGCCCGCGACCAGCGTCGAGCCCGGCGGCGGCGAATCGGCGAAGGTCACGCCGCGGTCGCCCTCGAGGGCCCATTGAGCGCTCTCCTTGGCGTGAAAATCGGCGCTGGCGACGTCGCCGACCTTGACGATTCGCCCGCGCATCATCGGCGCCTCGACGATTTTCGCCCCCGGCGAGGACTCTTCCAGGAATTTGCGGAAGTTCGCCGCCTCGCTGTTGCGCACGTCGAGGAAATAGAAGTTCGGCGTGCCGAGACCGGCGGTCGGATGCAACTGGCCGCGCAGATTGACGTCGACCAGCGCCAGCGTGACGATGACGGCGAGGCCTAATCCCAAGGAAATGACCACCGACGGCGTCGGCGCGCCCGGGCGGTGCAGATTGGCGAGCGCCAGCCGCGCCTCGACGAACGGCGGCCGCGGCGCGATCCGGGCGAGCGCCATCGAGGCCGAGGCGACGCCGCGCAAGGCGGCGAGGCCGAGGGCGGTCGCGACGACGACGACGATCGCCACCGATTTTTGATCGCTGGTCGCGATAGCCAGTCCGGCCAGCGCCGCGCCGGCGGCCAGGGCTATCAGCGCATAGCGCCAGCGCGGCCGGCCGCGATCCTCGGCGACGAGGTCACGAAACAAAGCCGAAACCGGCAGATCGTGAGCGCGGCCGAGCGGCGCGATCGAGAACGCCATCGCCGTGACGAAGCCGAACAGCGCGCCCAAGGCCAGTTCGCGCGGATAGATCGACGGCGCGAGCGGATAGGGCAAGGCCGCGCCGACGATGCCGGCGACCAGAAACGGCGTCGCCGCGCCGATGACGAGTCCGAACGCGATTCCGACGCCGGCGACCACCAGAAATTCGATCAGCGCCAGCGCCACCGCCTCGCCGCCGCTGGCGCCCAGCGCCTTGAGGATCGCCAGCGAGACGCGCTTGCGCTCGACGAAGCCTTGCGCCGCATTGGCGACGCCGACGCCGCCGACGACCAGCGAAATCAGCCCGACCAGCGCCAGGAACTGGCCGAAGCGGTCGAGATTGCGGGAAAAATCCGGCGAGGCGTTTTTCCGCGAGCGCGCTTCCCATCCGGCCTCGGGGAATTTCGCCTTGGCCTCGGCGATCAGCGCCGCGACGGCCGCCTCGGTCGGCGGCGCGTTTTGCGCGCCCAGACTGACCCGCGTCGTCCAGCGAATCAGCGAGCCCGGCTGCACCAGCCCGCTCGCGCGCAACGCGTCCATGGAGACCAGCACGCGCGCGCCAAATCCGAGCCCGGTGCCGAGCCTGTCCGGCTCGGACAGGATTCGCGCCCGGATCTCCAGCTTCAGTTCGCCCAGCGAGAACGTGTCGCCGACCTTCAGCGCCAGCTTGTCGAGCAGCGCATCGTCGACGACGGCGCCGAACACGCCGGCTCTGGCTTCGGTCGCCTGCGAGATCGTGATCGGCGGATCGAATTCGGCTTTGCCGAGGCTCGGCCAGTCCGCGCCTATGGCCTTGAGGTCGACGAGCGTCGCGTCGCCGGCGGCGTTGCGCGCCATCGCCCTCGAGGTGGCGACGTCTGTCAGCGTTCCCCGGGCGACGAAGAACGCGCGCTCTTCGGGCGATAGCTCGCGATGGATCAGCGAGAAGGCCGCGTCGCCGCCGAGCAGCACGCGCCCGTCGCGCGCCAGACCGTCGTCGAGCGACCGCGCCAGCGAATTGACCGCGACGATCGCGGCGACGCCGATGGCGATGCAGGCCATGAAGATGCGCAAGCCCTCGAAGCCGCCGCGCAGGTCGCGGAGGGCAAAGCGGAAGAGGGCGGCTATTCGCAAGCGGGGCGCGCCGCTCATGCCGCGAAGGCTTGCGTGTCGAGGGTCCCCGAACGCATCCGGATGACGCGATGACAGCGGGCGGCGAGGCTCGGGTCGTGCGTCACCAGCGCCAGCGTCGCGCCGCGCTCGGCGGGTAGCGAGAACAGCAGATCGACGATCGTCTTGCCGGTCAACTCGTCGAGATTGCCGGTCGGCTCGTCGGCGATCAGCAGCGAGGGCTTGGGCGCCAGCGCGCGGGCGAGCGCGACGCGCTGCTGCTCGCCGCCCGAAAGCTGGGCGGGATAATGTTTCATACGCTGCGAAAGACCGACGGCGTCGAGCTCCGCCTTCGCTCGCGTAAATGCGTCGCGGGCGCCGGCGAGTTCGAGCGGCGTGGCGACGTTTTCCAGCGCCGTCATGGTCGGGATGAGTTGGAACGACTGGAACACGATGCCGATGTTCCGGCCGCGAAACCGCGCCAGCCTGTCCTCGCTCATGCGGTGGATCGGCTCGCCGTCGACGAAAATCTCGCCGCTGTCGGGCCTCTCCAGTCCCGCCATGGTCATCAGCAGCGTCGATTTGCCGGAGCCCGAGGGGCCGATCAGGCCGACCGCTTCGCCCTTGGCGATTGTAAGGCTGATCTTGCGCAATATATGAACCCGGGCGGCGCCGGCGCCGAGACTGAGGTCGACATCGCGCATTTCCACTGCGGGAGAGTTCATTTTGTCCTGGTCTATTCAGAGGTACGCCTCATATGGGCGCTCATGCGTTTACGTCCAGGCGCTCGCCGCGGTTTCCTGCCTGGTGTTCTGTTTGTCAGGGGGGCCGGTCATGGCGCGGACGCTGAAACTCGTCGCGCTCGGCGACAGCCTCACCGCCGGTTATGGCGTTGCGGCCGGTCAGGCCTTCCCGGAAGTGCTGCAGAAGGTTTTGCGCGCCAAGGGCTTCGATGTCGAGGTGACCAACGCCGGGGTTTCGGGGGAGACCGCGGAGGATGGGCTGGCGCGTTTCGACTGGAGCGTGCCGGAGGGCACGGACGCGCTGATCGTCGAACTCGGCGCCAACGACATGTTGCGCGGCATGCCCGTCGCGGGGGCGGAGGCCGCGCTTTCGGACATTTTGGCCAAGGCGAAACAGGCGAGGATCGCCACGCTGCTGACCGGCATGCGCGCCGCGCCCAATCTCGGCGCGCAGTATCAGCAGGCGTTCGACGCCCTCTATCCCAGGCTTGCGAAAAAATATGGCGTCGATCTCTATCCGTTCTTCCTCGACGGCGTCGCTGCCGATCCGAAACTCAATCAGACCGACGGCCTGCATCCCAACGCGCGGGGCGTCGAGATCATCGTCGCGGCGATCCTGCCTAGCGTCGAGGGGCTGCTCGCCAAGGCCGCGCCCTGAAAGTTTCTGATAGGACTGCGCGCAAATTTGCGAGGAATTGAGGCATTTGGGGCGGCCGGCGTTGCGCATGGGCTCGGCTTTGACTACGCCCAAGACACTCTACCGGAGGAATGACTGGACATGCCGACGACCCGCCGAGTTCTGACCTTGTCTTGCGTCAATCGTCCCGGCATCGTCGCGCGGGTCTCGACGCTGCTGTTCGAGAGCGGTTTCAATATTCTCGACGCCCAGCAATTCGACGACACCGAGACCGGCAATTTTTTCATGCGCGTGGAATTCAACGGCGCGTCGGGGGCCGCCGACGTCGAGGCCATGCGCGGAAAATTCGCCGCCGTCGCCAAGGAATTCGCGATGACCTGGACGATGCGCGGCGAG
>Ga0302320_10012165_pt1 | contig 18117 bp, 8 predicted proteins | sample Bog_T0_3_FD_202130 | JGI IMG/M metagenome (GOLD analysis project Ga0302320, IMG submission 202130) | Peat permafrost microbial communities from Stordalen Mire near Abisko, Sweden - Bog_T0_3 | ecosystem: Environmental > Terrestrial > Soil > Wetlands > Peat | place: Sweden: Abisko, Stordalen Mire...
CTGGAATCTCTTTGAGTCGCGGAATACAGAGCCACACGTCCTCACCTTCCGCCTGAACGTTGAACCGGATCTCCGGGAGGCCTTTCAGCTCGTGCTGGTGGGCGGCGAAATACTCAGTGGGCACGGAGAATGTGGGTTTGATCTTGAGTTTCTCGACCTGCTCGATGTATGTGAGGAGATCGACTACGAGTTCGTTGTCGAGAGCCATGGTCGATTCCTCGGGATAAGGATTGGCGAGTAGAAAAAGCTCCGAAAGAACACACACCGAGAATAGCGCGTTGAATTAGCCTGTGAGGAAATCACCCGGAAAGAGTAAGCGCAGGTTAGGCGAAAGTCAACAATTGAAAGGAGTTCGGGATGATACTCGCAATGAGCGGCAAAGGCCGAAAAGTTGATTACCGGCGTGCGCCTTGGTCGATTTCAACCGAGAGCTCCGCACAAGAAAATGCACGATCTACGAGCTGCCATTCATCGCCTTGCAACTGGTCGTACGGCCTTTGCTCGATCATCACCAATCGGCAATTGGCAAGAGGTATAATGGCGCTCTATGGCAAAATCGATTCCTCCACCCGAACCCAGCGGGCGCCCCTACAAGACCACGGGGCTTCACCTGCCAGCCGATCTTTGGGAACTCCTCAACAGAGTCGCCTTTGAACGAGCTCGGACTAAGGGCGGGAGAGCGTCCGTTTCGGCGCTCCTGGTGGACATGATCGAAAAACATCGCAAAGAACTGGAGAAGGAGCTAGCAAGCCGCTGGACTGAGAGTACTAAATGACGACACCGGACAATTATTTCGGCCCTGACGAAACCGCACAACCCCAACAGGCTTACCTGACCAACTGGACATGGGAAGGTGCAACTGTAATAGAACTGACCGGGAAAGTCGCTGAACTCTTCCCGCACGTTCCTGTCTTCAGCCGGCATCCTTTTCGAGTCGGGAGCGAAGAGAATCGGTTTAAGGATGAGATTCGGCGGGAGCCGCTGAGGATCACTGATGAGCCTCTCCCGATAGCGACCGTATCGAAGACTTACTCTCTCATCCAACATAGGGATGTTCTGGCATCAGTCTTCCGAGCACTGAAGATGATCCGCATCGACATCTCCAGCGTCGAATCGTCACTCCTGCTTTCTGAGTACGGAGAGAGGATGCACTGGAGTTGTGCCATCCCCGATATGGATTTCAACCCAGGAGACGGCTACCCCCTAGTATTGCGGATCAACTGCCTGAATTCGGTTGACACAAGCACCGTTCTTGAAATTGCTTTCAGTTGGTTCCGACTGGTTTGCAGCAACGGGATGATGTTCGGCCTCAAAGATAGCCGACTTCGCCGACGGCATATTCAATCCCTCGACCCTGAAGACATTGCCGCCTATTTGAAAGAACAACTTGACCAGATCCCACAAGAGAAAAGCATGTATGCCATTTGGCTCCAGTCTGTGGTCGACGCGCAATCGTTGATCGATTGGATTGACGAAACGGTAGCAAAAGAGTGGGGGCCGTACGCTGCATCAAGGGCTTGGAACATTATCAACGAAGGCTTTGACGGCGAGCCTGAACAGGTCCGAGATCTTAGACCTCATCTACTCCCAATTACGAGGATGGTTACCGTTCCCGGAGCATGTTCTCCAGTGCAGAATCTATTCCACGTAAGCCAAGCTCTCAGTTGGATCGCAGGCACCCGAAACACGATTTCTGAGCGGTTGGAGTATGTGAAATCGATCCCACGACTGATGGAACGTCTCACGAAGAGTGCGACATGAACAGGTCGGGCTTGATTCAAAGGCCACCACGATATGGCTTTCAATTAGGAGTCGAACTTTTCGTTGCGCGGGGCACTCGGGAGGACTCATGACCGGCAGTTCCACAGAATCAAGTACAACCCTCGACCAGCTTGCGCAAGCCATTGAACAGGCATCACGCCGTTATTTTCAGCTCGTCATCATGGTGGGCGTCTCAGGCTCGGGCAAGACAAACACCTTGCAATCTATTGGTCAAAGGACTGGATGCAAGGTTCTAAACGTAAACCTAGAGTTGAGCAAAAAGATGCTCGAACTCACCCGAACACAGCGTTCACGGCAGGTTGAAAAGCTGCTGAAAGAGCTCATAGCTGCCACTCAGGGCGAGGTAGTCTTACTCGACAACCTGGAGATTTTGTTCGACACGGCTCTGGATGTCGAGCCAGTACGCCTGCTTCAGGTAGTAAGCCGTAATCGACCCACGGTGGCTTCGTGGACAGGTAGCTACTCGAATGGGACGTTAACGTACGCTGAGCCGGGCCATCCGGAGTTCGCGCAGTTCAACCAACTTGATGCCGTCGTTATAACTGTCGCGAATGCTGCCACCAACTAAAGGAATCATTGTCATGATGAAATTCAGAGACCTTGTGCAGTTCGAGCCAATTGAATCGGTGATCCAGCTTGAGCAGGCAGATTCACCTGCCGCTGTCAGGCAACTCGTTCAGACGTTTGTGGTTTCGAAGCGCATGTCCGAGCAATTATGCGATCTGGTGATCCCGAATCTTCAATTTGACGCACCCGCAGACAACAAGGGTGTTCTCATCGTGGGCAACTACGGCACCGGCAAGAGCCATCTTCTGTCGATGATTTCCGGTCTCGCAGAGCTTAGCGAGATGGTCGAGGTCGTCAAGGACAAGGACGTGGCGAAAGCCGCAATGGCTATATCCGGAAAGTTCAAAGTCGTGCGGCTCGAACTGCCGGCCACAAAGAAGAGCTTGCGCAACATTATTTGCGGCAGACTTGAAGACTTTATGGCCGGCGTGGGTCTAGTATTCAGCTTCCCGCCCGACGATCAAGTGGATAGTAATAAAGACGACCTGTCCAACATGATGGGTCAGTTCAGCGAAAAGTTCCCCAATCATGGGCTGCTACTCGTTGTAGACGAGTTGCTTGATTACCTTCGCTCTCGAAAGCAGCATGATCTCATCCTTGACTTGGGCTTCCTCCGGGAAATCGGCGAGGTCTGTAGATTTCTCCGCTTCCGCGTCATTGCCGGACTACAGGAAAGCCTATTCGACAACCCAAAGTTCCAGTTTGTGGCCGACAGCCTCCGCCGCGTGAAAGATCGGTTTGATCAGATTCGGATCGTCCGCCAGGACGTGGCCTACGTCGTTTCGGAACGGCTCTTAACGAAGAACGCCGAACAGAAGGCTAAGATTCGGGAGCACCTACAGAAATTCACACCTCTCTATGGCGGAATGGCCGAGCGGCTAGAAGAGTTCGTGCGATTGTTCCCCGTCCACCCCACATACCTGGAGGTCTTCGAAGCCATTGCGGTCGCCGAGAAGCGAGAAGTGCTAAAGACACTAAGCTTCGAGATGAAGCGCAGGCTTAATGACGATGTGCCGCAGGATGAAACTGGACTCATCAGCTACGACTCTTACTGGGAATTCCTCCATGGCAATGCGGTACTACGTTCCGTCCCGGAAATCCGGGAAGTGATCGATGTGAGTAAAGTTGTCGAAAATCGGATTCATCAAGCCTTCACACGCCCAGCGCTTAAGCCAATGGCAGAGCGTATCATCCACGGTCTTTCGATTCAACGACTGACAACCGATGACATTCGCGCCAAGATCGGCCCAACCGCTGAAGAACTTCAAAACGGCCTGTGCCTGTTCGCTCCGATTCCGGAGAGAACTAGCGATTTCCTCCGCACGACCGTTGAAGCGTGCCTGAAAGAAGTGATGAAAACGATGAGCGGTCAGTTCATCACGCACAACACAGAGAACGACCAGTACTATCTCGACCTTCAGAAGACCATCGACCACGATGCAAAGATTCAAGACAGGTCCGATACGATCTCAGATTCGCAGCTGGACCAATATTACTTTGACGCTTTGACTCGCGCACTCGAAGTGACAGACCTCCCACCGTATGTTCGTGGCTACCAGATATGGGAACACGAGATCGAATGGCGAGAGCATAGAATCACACGTCGCGGCTACCTCTTCTTTGGAGCACCCAATGAGCGATCAACGGCTCAGCCTCCACGTGATTTTTACCTTTACTTCCTTCAGCCGTTTGAGCCTCCGACTTTCGAGGACCTTAAACTCGCCGATGAAGTGTTCTTCAAACTGACTCATGTGGACCAACAATTCCAGGATGCTCTCCGCCTCTACGCTGGCGCTCGTGAGATGGCTGCATCAGCCAGCACTGGCACCAAGAAGGTCTATGAGGACAAGGCTGATGGATTCTTAAAGACCCTTGTGGCTTGGTTGCGGAGCAACATGTTGACGTCTTTCGATGTAATCCATCAGGGAGTTCCGAAAAAGATGGTTGAGTGGCTGAAGGGGAACCGTACAGGAAACGCCGCCGTGCGCGACCTCCTAGAGCTGACGGGGTCAGTTTGCTTGGCTGCATCTTTCGCGGACAGTTACCCCGAATACCCGACTTTCGCGCTGCAACTCAGTGTATGTAATCTCAAACAGCCTACAGAGGATGCAATACGTTGGCTGGTGGGCGGCGTCAAGAACGACTTGGCGACTGCGGTTCTCGATGGCCTCGAACTGCTGGATGGCGACAAACTCAAACCGCATCAGTCACGCTATGCCAAGGTAGTGCTGGAGAAGTTGGAAAACAAGCCACCTGGACACGTCGTGAATCGCAAGGAACTCCTGACTTTGAAGAATGGAGTGGAGCGGGAGACTCGGTACCAACTAGAGCCAGAATTCCTGCTTATCATCATTGCGGCACTCGTACAGAGCGGCAACGCCACTTTGAGCTTGACTGGGAGGAAACTCGACGCCGCGAATCTGAGCGAAGCCAGTAAGATCCCCTTGGATCAGCTCGTGGCATTCAAGCATATAGAGAGACCCAAGGGCTTGCCGCTTGCAGAGTTAGTTGCACTCTTTACACTGTTGGATTTGGCCGAAGGTCTGGTACGAAATGAAAACACGCACGATGAAGCGGTAAAGCAACTTCGGTCCAGGGTCGACGAACTGGCTGAGACTGTTGTCACTGTTGCCCAATACGTTCAGTCGGGATTGCCTTGTTGGGGTATTGAATTAATTCCCGCCGAAGATCGGGAACAGCAAAGCAAGACGCTCGATGACTTGAAGGCTTTTTTAGAGGGACTGCAAGCGTTTAATACGCCAGGCAAGCTGAAGAACTTTGCGAGAACCACGATGGAAATCCAGTTTCAAGCAGCCAATCTTGATCTCGTGAAGCAACTACAGGACCTAAACAATCTGGTTCAGGAGTTGACGCCGCTAACCGGCTATCTGGCCACCGCTGCGATGGTCCTACCTCCACAAGATCCATGGCGAACCGAGATGGACACGGTACGCAATGAATGGCGTTCGAAGCTAATGGATGCTGGCGCCCGAAACGTCACAGACTTTCGCCAAAAGATCAATCGGGCTCTCTCTAAGGTCAAGGACGACTACCGGACCGCATACTTCGGGCTTCACAAGAAGTCTCGCCTCGGCGTAAACGAAGACGATAAAAAGAAGGCCCTGCTCAAAGACCCAAGGCTGGATAGCCTGAAGAAGCTGGCCGGCATCTCGTTGCTACCGCACTCCAGCTTGACTGATCTCCAGACTCGGTTGGCCAAACTCCAACCGTGCTTCACTTTGGTAAAGGATGATCTGAGCTCCTCACCTATATGCCCACACTGCAGTTTCCGCCCCCAGGAAGAAAATCTGGGGACCGGTGGGTTGGCCGCTCTCCAACAGATCGACCAACAGCTCGTCGGCATTTTGGAGAGCTGGTGCAAAACACTGTTAGAAAACTTGGACGATCCCACGGCTAAGAAAAGCATCAAGCTACTTCCCGAGGCTCAGAGAGATGCCGTCAATTCATTTCTCAAGGCGAAGGCTCTCCCCGAGAGAATCAGCAACGAATTGATTCAAGGTATGCAAGCAGCTCTGTCTGGCTTGATTGCAATCCTGATCCGGCCTGCCAAGCTCCTTGAAGCTTTAAGCGATAGCGGCGCTCCCTCCACAGCAGATCAACTCCAGTCCCGGTTCGAGAAGTTTTTGCAGAAGGTCACCCAAGGCAATGAACCATCAAAGGTGCGTCTTATTATCGAGCATATCGAGCAGACTGGAGGGCAAGAGTGACCACGCACTTGTCTACCCGGCTCGTCTGGCACGACCGAGCTTGGGATGGCCACATCTGCGACCACCCCAGTAAGAACGCTTACTGCATGGTGCAGCAGCACATCCGGGAAGGCCGCGACGACGACCGGGAGGACAATGCTGCTGGCCTATCCCTTCTGAGTCTCAAAACCTGGCAACCTCCATGCTCCAGAGATCCTATTGCATTTTCGTCTCGCGGCTACACCATCACGCACAACGATCCTCTGGAGTTCAGGCAGTTGGCATCGGTGACAGAAGAGGTACCGCCGTATTCGGTTTGTCCGTCACCTTACCGCTGGCTGCGAGAGGAGAACTTCCGGAGCATCTGCGAAGATGAAAGGATCGGCATCCGGGAATCTGATACGAAGGGAAAAGAATTCGGATGGATTTATGAGCCTGATCGACAGATCGAGCTTCTTCGCCACTTCTGGGAAAAGCTGGAGAAGAAAAAGTCCCTGCTGTTCTTCTACTGCAACCACGGCAACCCGCTAGACGAAAGCCTGAATCGCATACTGCTTGGCGTCGGCCGGATCTCGCGAATCGGTCCTCAACTATACTTCGGCAAGAATCTGCCAAAGTACCCCGATCAGTATCCAATATGGTCCCGCTGCATTACACACGATTTTGAGGACCAGGGCTTCCGGCTCCCGTATCACGAATACCTTAAAGCCGGCCACGACCCGAAGAGCATCCTCTGCCTCGTTCCGGAAGGGGGGATGCTGAACTTTTCCTACGTCGCAGAGCACGTTAGCGACGATATGGCCGTGGGTGCGCTGGAGAGGTTGCTGCAATCAGTCCAGACTGTCAAGGACGAGAACAAAGTGGCTGGCGACTGGGACCGCCATCTTCTTTGGCTGAATGATGTGCTGTCAGAGGTTTGGCAAAATCGTGGACCACTCCCCGGCCTCGGCAGCGTGCTCCAGTACCTTGGCTGTGAATCGGGTACGGCATTTCAGCGTGAAATCTTAGTGCCCTTGCTGAACAACGGAGATGACGCATGGGACTACGTCAAATCCATCCTCGAAGGTCGTCACAAGTGTGATCAACAAAAGTACGCAAAAGCGCTCAAGCAGGCCGGAGAACGCTGGTCAGCTTACAAGGAACCGCGCCAACTTTTGCTGACGCTGCTAACACGTATGGAACTGACACCACAACAGGTGGATCGAGTTGCCAATCCCGATAAGCGCTCTGGCTGCGGCATCTGCGTTAACGACGAACAAATCGTTGCCAATCCTTACCTGCTGTCGGAGATGGATCAGGGTGACGGCGAGTCTGACGTGATTGCTTTGGAGATCGTTGACAGGGCAATGCGGCCGGAAGGCGTCGCTGCTCACTTTATCGACAAGTCAGAAATCTGCGTTCAGGACGACCCTCGCAGGATACGTGGCGTAGCTGTTGCTGTGCTCCAAGGGGCGGCACAGCAAGGAGACACTTTGCTCCCATTTGCAGAAACCGTCAACCGCATCATCAAGCGGTTTCCTGAGCGCCGCATGTGCAGCCCTGATAAGGATTTGGTGCAGGGACAAGCCAGTTTCTACCAAGAGGTCTTGGATTTCGAAATCAACGGCAATCCCCCCACAATGGCATTAAAATGGCTTTCCGACTTGGAACGGGAGGTCAGCAACCGTCTGCCTCGGCGTACGAAAACCAAGAATCCACCACCGAAGGCCGGGTGGAGTTGGGAAAGTCTGCTTAAGGACGAATTCGGCAAAAAGTCCGGTTCCAAACTTCCTCCCGAAGTCGAAGAACGAGCCAGGAAGGAAAAAGCTGCGGCGCTGGCAAAGCTCTACGAGAGCCGCTTCAGTGTCCTCTGTGGGAGGGCCGGTACCGGGAAGACTTCGGTGCTTAAGGTCTTCCTGAAGGGGCTTGAAGAGTTGGACGGCAAGCGCCCGATTCTTCTCCTGGCCCCGACAGGCAAGGCTCGGGTACGCCTGATGGATCGGACCAAGCAGGACGACGGCACGACACGGGATGCGTATACGATCCACCAGTTCCTAATGCGGCACAAGTGGCTCAACCCCGCGAACTTCGCATTGAAACTGCAGGGAGGCGACACGCATGGAGCTCCGACCGTGATCATCGACGAAGCCTCGATGATCCCCATGGATTTGCTCGGGGTTCTCTTTCGGGCTTTGGATTTGAATAAAGTGAGCAGGCTCATCCTGGTGGGCGACCCCAACCAGCTCCCGCCAATTGGCCCAGGCCGTCCGCTCGTAGATGTCATCGCATGGCTTGAAGCGGACGAGGACCGAAAGAAATGTTTGGCTCGATTGATGGAGCGTGCCAGGCATGAGGACCACGAAAGTCAGGCCCTTCAACTTGCGGATGGTTACCTGCGAGATGATACGTCCCCTGGCGACGATGAAATGCTCTCGCGTGTCGCCCGAGAGGATGTCGGCGGTGATTTGGAAGTTCGGTATTGGCGAGATACGAGCCAACTGGAGGAGCAACTGGCTGCCGCGATGCGGAAGCATTTGAAGTTGACTGACGACAAGGACGTCTACATTCCATTCAATGCGAGCCTCGGGCTCAACGGAGACGGGAAGGAAAACGACCCGATTCAGGCCGAGAGTTGGCAGATTCTTAGCCCAGTACGAAATCATGAGTTCGGAACCATCGAAATCAATCGCAAGATTCAGGCCAAGTACCGGGGCGGCATGTTGAACTACTCAAAAAAGCGGGGCACCAAACCGTTCGGCGAGCAGGAAATCGTTTGGACCGACAAGGTGATGCAGTCGATCAACTGCCGGAAGAACTCCTACCCAAAAGATAAGGGCTTGGACTACGTTGCCAATGGCGAGATCGGTCTTGTCGTACAGACCGTCAAAGGGAACGGCCGGCAAGACTCGATCAAGGTTCAGTTTTCGACTCAGCCAACATCCGCTTACTACTACCCTCGTTCAGACGTCGATGGCCAACTTGAACTCGCCTACGCTCTCACCGTGCACAAGTCGCAGGGTAGCGATTTCGACACAGTATTCCTCATTCTGCCGAAGAGCGCAACCACGCTCTCACGAGAACTTTTGTATACCGGACTGACTCGCTTCCGCAAGAAGATGGTGCTGCTGTTGGAACGCGACACCACTGTTCTTGAAAAGCTTCGCAATCCCCAGTGCTCCGACACCCTGCTTCGAAACACGAATATGTTCGTCCTGGCGGTTCGACCTGAATCGGTGGACCGCTACTATGCGGCCCACCTGATTCATCGCACCCGGCCGTCAGCCCAACACCCACTGGGGATTCTCGTCCGCTCTAAGTCCGAGGTGATAGTCGCAGACATTTTAACGAGTCTCGGCGCCAGTTTCGAATATGAGCAAAAGCTCCCCTCCAAGAGCGACCTGAACGACTTCAAACTCCCCGACTTTGCCGTAAGTTTCGAGGGCGATACATTCTACTGGGAGCATCTTGGAATGCTCTCCGTTCCGTCGTACAAGGAAGCGTGGGATCGCAAACGGCAGTGGTACGAAGACAACGGGTACCTCGACCGAGTCATTACGTCAGAAGACGGCGCCGACGGAAGCATCGACGCCGCCGCGATTGAGCGTAAAGCACGTCACAAGATTCTCCTTGAAGACTGAGCATAGAGGGCTCCGCACAATGCCAATGGACACTAGCATGAATCTGTTTAATGCCGGAAAGGATTCGATCTCCGGGAAACCTATTGAATGTCTCGGAAAGACATTCCCGAATGACGAAGCACGGCGAAGCTATTTCATAGAGCTGCTGCGCGCGAAGCTGAGGGATCCTGAGTTTCGCAAAATCGAGGGCTTCCCGATCGGTTCCGACGAAGACATTCTTGCGCGTTCTGATCCGCCTTACTATACGGCCTGTCCGAATCCATTTATAGCGGACTTTCTTAAGCGATATGCTAAACCACACAATCCCGCCTTTTCCTACACGCGTGAACCATTTGCAGCTGACGTAAGCGAGGGAAAGAATGACGCTATCTATAAGTTGCACAGCTATCACACAAAAGTCCCTTACAAATCAATAACCCACTATATCGAGCATTTTACAGATCCCGGGGACGTTGTTCTGGATGTCTTCTGTGGCAGCGGGATGACGGCCGTCGCGGCGTCTCAGGTTGGGCGAATTGCGATCTCGTGCGATCTTTCTCCTATTTGTACATTCGTGACACACAACTATGCGTTTGACAACCCGTTAAGAAAGTTGGATGGAATTGATGAGCTTATCAAGCAGTTGGAGAAGAAGTACGAAGATGCCATTACAACGTTCGGGGCCGATAAACGGAAGCACCGCACACAGTTTACTGTGTGGAGCGATGTTCTAGAATGTCCCGAATGCTCAAAAGAGGTGCTGTTTTGGGGCAACGGAGTGGATATATCAACTGGGACAATGCCGAAGGTCTTTCATTGCCCACACTGTCGAGGTGAAATCAATAGCCTCACATACACAAAAGTCCACGAAACATACTTTGATCCAAACCTGAAGAAAGCCGTTCAGCGGATTAAACGAGTTCCCGTGCTGATCAACTATCTTCTTGGGAAACAAGGAAAGGAGAAGCATCTCGACGACCTCGACCGGGAGATGGTGAAAAAGTATGACCGCATCGCTCCGCTCGGAGGGCAAACATTACGTGAATTCATCAAAGGTGACATGTATCGATCTGGTTACCACTTCGGAATGACACATGTTCACCACTTCTTTGACCAGCGCACGCTTTGTATAGCGGAGGACATTCACAGGTCACTGCGTGATAAATACGGAAATTATGGATTGTTTGTTTTCTCATCTCTGCTAAATAGACTAACTAGGATGAACAGGTTCATCCCATTTAAGAATGGCGCCGGGGTTGTGGGTCCGTTCTCCGGAACTTTGTATATGCCTCCGCTGCAAGTCGAAAGAGAGCCTCTATTGTACTTGAGAGACAAAGTCAAGACGCATAGAAAATGCGCTGAAATACTCGGGACCAGGCTAACATGCTCCACTACACAGTCAGCAACTGACCTTCGTCAAATACCAGACAACAGCATTGATTATGTGTTTATTGATCCGCCGTTTGGATCGAATTTGATGTACTCGGAGCTAAACTTCCTTTGGGAACATTGGATTGATGTCTTTTCGAATCCTCTGGAAGAAGCTATACAGAATGAAAATCAGGGGAAGGGATTGGAAGAATATAGAAAATTAATGGGCAAGTCGTTCAATAGCATTTTCAGAGTCCTGAAACCGGGCCGATGGCTCACTGTCGAATTTCACAATTCAAGTAATTCGGTCTGGCGCGCTCTTCAGACATCGATTTGGGAAGCCGGGTTTGTTATTGCGGACGTTCGGATGCTTGATAAGCGCAAGATTACCATGCTGCAAGGAACCCACTCGAATATCGCAAAACAGGACCTGGTCATTTCAGCCTATAAGCCTGGTGAGGATGTGGAGAATGATTTCAAACTTACAGCAGGGTCCGAACAAGGCTGCTGGGGCTTTGTTCGAATGCACCTCAAACATCTTCCGGTTTTTGTTGCGAAGGCACAGCAGGCCGAAGTCGTAGCCGAGCGCCTGGACTATCTATTGTTTGACCGGATGGTGGCTTTTCACATTCAACGTGGCTATTCAGTCCCTCTTTCTACGGCAGAATTCTATTCTGGCCTTAGACAAAGGTTTCCGGTACGAGACGGTATGTACTTCTTGCCGGACCAAATTCCTGAGTACGACCAAAAAATGATTCTTGCTGGCGAACTGGAACAGCTTCAACTCTTCGTAAATGATGAGCGGTCGGCAATTCAGTGGGTCCGTAAGCAGCTAGAGGAGCACCCAATGACCAGTCAGCAGCTGCAGCCACTCTTCATGCGGGAGGCTCAGCGGGTATGGGAGAAGTACGAGCAGCCACTTGAAATGCGGAAAATTCTTGAAGAGAATTTCGTGGAGGATAAGGGTGGTGTCTGGCGAGTGCCTGATGCCAAGAGAGAGTCCGACCTTGAGCAACTCCGGCATCGTGAACTCATGAAGGAGTTCAGACAGTACCTTGACACTAATGGCAAATTGAGGGTAGTTCGCACCGAGGCCCTTCGCGCTGGCTTCAAGGACTGTTGGCAAAGGCAGGATTATTCAACAATTGTGCAGGTGGCAAAGAGAGCTCCCGACGCAGCCATTCAAGAGGACTCCGTTCTGTTGATGTACTACGACAATGCGTCAATTCGCAGTGGGGAGTGAGATGATGGCCGGCGCTCTTCGGCAGAACCTCCCGGTAGGTAGTTGGGCCTATAGCGCGGCACTCGGGGAGCCGGTGCGCATACTTGATGTTGATTCGGTCTGGGACCACACCGTTTGCGTGGTTTGGATTCCTCGATTGGCTAAGGTTGAGAGAGTTCCAGCCAACTCTTTGTCTGCAGCGCAAGCGCCGAAGACGATCGACCTCGACCGCATCGCATATGCCGCCTGCGCCGCGCGCATCGCCGATGCTCTGACCGAGGATGTTCTGTTGGCCCCCCTTGAAGCTGGAGTCATTCCCCTGCCCCATCAGCTCTACGCCCTGACCCGTGCGATGAGCGAGGAACAGGTCCGCTATCTGCTGGCCGATGAAGTTGGCTTGGGTAAGACTATCGAGGCAGGCCTGATCTTTCGGGAACTGAAGCTTCGTGGACTCGTGAAGCGGGTGCTGGTGGTTGCGCCCAAGGGACTCGTGACGCAATGGGTCCAAGAGATGCAGACGCACTTTGGTGAGGAGTTCCGGCTCCTCACCCCAAGCGAGTTCTCCATGTGGCGCAACTTGACAGGCTCGGAGAATGTGTGGCGACAGTTCGATCAAGTGGTCTGCCCGGTGGATTCCATCAAGCCAGTTGAAAGGCGGCGTGGCTGGCCGAAGGAGAAGCTGGAAGCTTACAACCAGGACCGGCTTGGCGACCTGATTGAAGCAGGGTGGGATCTGATTATCTGCGACGAAGCGCACCGCCTTGGCGGGAGTTCCGAACAGGTCGCCCGGTATCGCCTGGGCAAAGCTCTGGCCGCCGCCGCTCCCTACCTGCTGCTGCTTTCAGCTACGCCCCACCAGGGCAAGACTGCCAGCTTTCAGAGGCTAATGGCACTGCTTGACCCGGACGAGTTCAATACGGCTGGAGCAATCCGCCGCGAAAAGGTGGTCCCGCTGGTGATCAGGACAGAGAAGCGGCGAGCCATCACCGAAAGGGGTGGGCCGCTCTTTCTACCGCGGCTGACCAAACTCATCGCCGTTCGTTGGGAAGACAAACACAAGCTGCAGAGGCATCTCTACGAGTCGGTTACGGAATATGTCCGTCTCGGCTATAACCAGGCAATGCAGCAGAATCGCCAATACGTTGGGTTCCTGATGATCCTGATGCAGCGACTGGTCACGAGCAGCACGCATGCCATAGCCTCTGCATTAGATCGGCGCCTGGCGGCACTGCACACCACAGACATTACTCTGACCGATGAGGAGCCCCCCGAGAATAGCGAGGAGGAGCAGGACAGCCAAGAGAGGTTGGATGAGCTTCTCTCAATCCGACTTGCCGGCCTGGCGAATGAGAAAGAAGAAGTGCGGGTTCTGCTTGATTTGGCCCGCCGCTGCGAAGCGCAAGGATCAGATGCACGAGCCGAGGCCCTGCTGGACCTCCTGTACGAGCATCAACAGCAAGAGAACAACCCGGAGTTGAAATACCTAATCTTCACCGAATTCGTCCCCACGCAAAGTATGCTGCGGAAATTCCTCGAACTGCATGGGTTTTCGGTGGTGTGCCTAAATGGGTTGATGGACCTGGACCAGCGCCGACGGGTTCAGCGAGAATTCGCGGAGAAAACACGAATACTCGTTTCGACCGATGCAGGTGGTGAAGGTCTGAACTTGCAATTTGCCCACATCGTCATCAATTACGATCTCCCGTGGAATCCGATGAGGATAGAGCAGCGCATCGGACGCGTGGACCGCATCGGCCAGAAGTTGCCGGTAAAGGCGTTCAACCTGATTTTCGAAGAAAGCGTGGAACTGCGGGTACAAGAAGTCCTAGAAGAGAAGCTGGCCACAATCCTGCAAGAGTTCGGGGTGGACAAGACGGAGGATGTACTCGATTCCGCGGAGAGTGGAGCTATCTTTGAGGCGCTATATGCGCAAGCACTAATGCACCCCGAAGACATCGATAAGAATATTGAGAAGCTTCTCCAGGAAGTTCGGGAACAGGCTCAACGAGAAGTCTCTGGCCGTTCGTTTTACGGAGAGACCGTGCTTGATCCGACCCTGGCTCAACAGTTGAGCAATCACCCGTTGCCGTTCTGGGTCGAGCGAATGACGACCGCGTACTTGCGCTCTTCCGGCGGCAAGATACAAAGGGATCTGTTTGGCTACAGCTTGGAATGGCCGGATGGCAGCAAGATGGAACGCGTATCGTTTCACAGCCGGGATGCTCAGAACCACGGTTTATCGCATGTAAGTCTAGAAGACGACCGCATTCGGAGGCTTGTTCAACAATTGCCACGCGTCGTGGTTACAGAACCAATTCTGAGTGTCCGAATCGGGAGTTTGCCAAGCGAAATAGTCGGCTATTGGTCCCTTTGGCGAATTGCTCTTAGCCACGAGTCGTTTCGGGATGTGAAGATTATTCCGATTTTTCACCACGACGATGGCCGCACCCTGATGCCTACGGCTCGGCACATTTGGGACCGTCTGCTCGAGGACCGCTCCAAGGTGGAACAATTGGGGATGAAGACGGATGTAGACGCGAATGCAGTCTTCCAGCGTTTGCGATTAGAGGCCGAACACCAGGGGGAAGATGCTTTCCACGGACTTAACACTCGGCATCAGCAGCGATTGAAGCGAGAGCAGGAGAAAGGGCGCTACGCCTTTCACGTTCGGCGAGAAGCTCTGAACCGCATTGGCTTGCCCGAAGTTAGGCAGCACCGGCTGAAGCGACTGTATGAGGAGGAGAGTGCGTGGGCTGAGGAACTACAGAAGCGAGAACAGGTCCTACCTGAACTTCAACTCGTCGCTCTCTTGCGTGTGGAGGCCGGGAATGGCTAATTGGCGAGACCAAATCCTAAACCACTTTCAGCCGAAGATTTCTCGGCTGACATTGGTTGCCGACCCGGATGGATTGCTCACTGAGGAAGGGATGGTTTCGGCCATTCGTCAACGAGGCTTTGATCTGATCCCTTTCGAGGACCCTATAGCATTCCGATTCGCCTACGAATCGCAATATCGCAGCGCATGGGATCGAGGTGAAAACACAGATCTGGTCGTGGTTCTGCGTTCCACCGAACAGCAGTTGAGCAAGGTGCCGTTCGATCTACTGAAAGCCGGAAGACAACTGACATTTGCGCTACACCATCTGTTCCCTAAGCTGAGCTACCCGGTACTGTATGACCTCGATCGTGCTTACCTTGACGCTGTCGCCGAGGCTTACGAGACCTATGACGGGGACCAGTTGACTGAGCGGGAAACCAAAGATTTCGTATTGATGCATTGCTACGGTATCGTTCCGAAGCTCATCAGGACCCCTGTAGAGTTGCTGAAAATGCTGTTATCCTTGCACGCTCGTCAAGTTCGACTGCCAGACTTCCTGAGTCAGTACTTGTTGGAGAGTCTGACCAAAGACCTAACCTTTGCGACCTGGCCGCTAGCAGAAATTCTGCCAAGCCGGGAGAGCTTTCTGCGGTTCCTCCAAGACGAATGGGTACTCTACCTTAGTTCCATCGGTGGCCTTGGTAAGCAATGCAGGGTCCCATTCCACCATGAAGACATCCGGGTCTACATTGAGAGTTTCTTCTTGGATGGCTCATTGAAGCCGGTTGAGCATGAGGACTTTGGCAGTCTTCCCGCATGGGCCAGACCCGGCGTGCTTCACGATGCTAAAGCCGACGCCGTCCGGCGGTTTCGTGCACTTTGGCAGAGATTTGAGAGCGAAGTCCCGAAGGCAGACTCGTCTTACCGGGATTGGCAGCAAGCAGCCCAGCGCTGGGCTGAACTGGTTGTCCTGCGTTGGAAGTGGGACGAGGCATTGGCCGCCGCCGACCGACTGGCTTGGACGGATCTGCAGTCATCACTGGAGGACGCCTTCGCCCAGTGGATGTTGCAGCGCTATGGTACGCTTCACAACCTGCCATATAACAAACAGCCCGTAATGGTGCATCAAATCCCACGATTCTTGGCAGTCGAACGTGCGCGGAAGAAGCTGGCCAAGATTGCATTAGTCGTTCTCGATGGACTTGCCTTCGATCAGTGGCTTGTTCTGCGGGAGAGTCTTGAATCTACCGATCCGGCGTTGCGCTTTCAGGAGGCGACCGCATTCGCCTGGGTTCCCACACTCACTTCAATCTCAAGGCAGTCGATCTTCGCCGGGGAACCGCCGCTGTATTTCCCCGATTCCTTCGAGACGACATCGAAGGAGAGATTTCACTGGCAACGTTTCTGGGAAGACCAAGGACTGCAGCGCTCGGGTGTTGAACTGGTCACAAACCTGGATGGTCCTTCAGATTCTAGATTGGAAGTCGCTTTAGCCAATTCACGGCTGTCGGTACTGGGTGTGGTCTGGAACAAGGTTGATGACATCATGCACGGAATGCAAATGCAGACCGCAGGCATGCACAACCAGGTGCGCCTATGGTCTCTACAAGGTCATTTCCACCAACTACTCCGCCGTCTTCAACAGGAAGGGTTCGTCATATACCTGACTTCTGATCATGGGAATGTTGCGGCAACTGGCATTGGAGACCCCAGAGAAGGCGTGCTAGTGGAGACAAGAGGTAAGCGAGCCAGGGTATATGATCGCCCGGAATTCCGCGAGGAAGTCTTAGCCAAGTTTCCTGGGTCGATCCGGTGGCCGAATTTTGGCTTACCACCTACTCGCCACGCACTACTGGCTGGTGACCTGAAGGCATTCACGAACGATGGCTATGAGATCGTCGCCCACGGTGGCATTGCCATAGAAGAGGTGATAGTTCCCTTCGTGTCAATAATGAGGGAAGACAAATGAGGAACACCGTTGGCATCTCGCACAGGCTAAAGCGGGCGTGGCTTGACGACGTTTTAGACCGACTGACTCAGACCGGAGACAAGAGGGAACTGCGTAGCTTTGTCGATCATCGCCTCCGACAAGAACTCCCTGGCAAAGAGGCGAGGGCAAAGGCATGCGGCATCATCCTCCGTATCTGGGGTTGCGTTGATCAAAGGCATGTCGCCATTAGGGATCGGGCTGTGTCACTGCTGCCTCATATTTCCCAGCGCGAGCGACTTTGGCTCCACTGGGGCATGACTGCACTTGTATACCCGTTCTTTCGTGACCTTGCCGAAGTCATCGGACGAATGCTGACACTGCAGGACGATTTCACAACGGCCCAGGTGCAAGCCCGAATGAAGCCGATATGGGGGGATCGAGCGACGAGCAAAGACGCAGCCCAGAAGCTCATTACGGGGATGGTGGATTGGGAAGTTATCCGTGCGACAAAGACCAAGGGGCGTTTCCTGCTTGCCCAGAAAATGACCACAACGGCTACAGACTTGCAGCTCTGGCTGCTCGAAGCAGTGATTATTGCTGGCGCCTCAGATGAGGTTGAGGCGCAGCAACTCTTGCGCCTGCCGGAACTCTTCCCGTTCACCTTCACCGTTGGTGTTGGCGAACTTCGCAAGAATGGGATATTTAACATTCACCGGCAAGGGTTAGACATGGACATGGTCGCAATCCACCAGATAAGAGTTGAGCCGTCGACAGAGCCACCAGTGAAACAGGAAAAGGCTAAGAAGCTAAACGCAAGACCCGAACAACCTTCATTTTTCGATGAACCGAACCGGGAGGTTTGATCCGACCAAACGCAACACCGCACTCACTCAACGACTCCAGTCATCGAGTGGTTCTGACCTGCCCCCTTTTTCTCAACCACTCATAACTGGAGTTTCTCGTTGGTTTGGATGGTTGTGGTTGGCGAAGGGAGCCGGGCCATGGCCCGGCTCCCTTCGAGGGCGAGCTTGAACTCCTGAGGCGTGCGGTAGCCGAGCGAGCTGTGGGGCCGCTCGCAGTTGTACTCCTGACGCCACGTTGCCAGAGTACACCGGACATCGTTC
>Ga0302320_10012168_pt1 | contig 18114 bp, 20 predicted proteins | sample Bog_T0_3_FD_202130 | JGI IMG/M metagenome (GOLD analysis project Ga0302320, IMG submission 202130) | Peat permafrost microbial communities from Stordalen Mire near Abisko, Sweden - Bog_T0_3 | ecosystem: Environmental > Terrestrial > Soil > Wetlands > Peat | place: Sweden: Abisko, Stordalen Mire...
GGTGTTGCTCGCCGATCTCGCGCCCGTGCTGCCGGCCGGCTAGACCGGCAGGATAACGGTGAAAGCCGATCCGTGAGCAGGCTCGCTGCGCACCGAAACCTCGCCATGATGTGCCTCGACGATGGCCTTGACCAAGCTTAAGCCCAGCCCTAGGCCGCGCTGCGAACGGCTCCTGTCGCCTCGAAATAGCCGGGCCCAAATTCGCGGCTGTTCCGACTGCGATATGCCTATCCCTGTGTCGGAGATGCGCACCACGGCGCGCCCATCCTCGATGCCGCAGGTCAATCCAACAGCGCCTCCCTCCGGCGTGTACTTCAGGGCATTGTCGAGCAGATTGGCAAATACCTGGCGCATGCGTACCGGATCCACCAAGGCCTCGCATGGGTCGGTGAACTTGCTGGTGACGCTGATGCGCTTCTCTTCCGCCACCACTTGGTAAAGGTCGACGACATTCCCGAGCAGCGCCGCGAGGGAGGTTTGCTCGCGATGCAACTGCATGACGCCGGATTCGGCTTCGGTGATGTCCATGAGCGCCGTCAGCATGGTGAGCACGCGGTCGGATTCCTCGACACATTCGGCGAGAGCTTCGCCGGCGGCGGGATCGGATGTGACCTGGACGGCCGATTCAGCCATGTTGCGCAACCGCGCGAGCGGGGTGCGCAGGTCGTGCGCGACGTTGTCCAGTGCCTCGCGCATCCCTTGAATGAGCGCCTGATTTTTATCGAGCACTCGATTGAATTGCAGCGCCAATTCCTCCAGGTCGGTTCGGCCGGTGACCGCCGGAACCCGCGCCGAGAGATCCCCGGTGTCGATGATTGCCCGGGCGGTGGCGACGACTTCGCGCACCGGCTTCGCCGCGCGATGCGCCAGGAACGCCCCGCCCAGCGCACCAAGCAGCAGCGTGGGTGTCATGACCGCGATGAAATTGCGGCGGAACGGCAGCAGCACGCTCTCGCGACTGCTGGTGCTGCGGCCCACCTCCAGAATGGAATCGTCCGGCAGGCGCATGGAGGCGACCATGACATCACTGTCTTCGTCCTTGGGGATTCGCAGCCAGAGCAGGTGCGAGAAGTCGCCGCCGGCCTGCAACGCCGAGGTATCGAACTGGATCCAGTCGTCCGGCACATTCAGCAACAGAACGGTTCCCGACTGCCCCGCCACTCGCACGAAGAACGATCTGGATTTTTCGGTCTCGCGGCTGCGTTCGACGAAGCGCTGCAATGCCTCGATGCCGCCGCTGTCGTATACCGCGGCACATGCTCTGAGGCGGGCCTCGATGACTTCGTGATCCTTGCGCTCCACGGCCGAGGCGAGCAGCAGATACAGCACACCGAACAGAACCGCGGCGCTCACCGTAAATACCGCCGCGTACCACAGGTTCAGGCGCAGGCTGAAGCTTCGAAGCGGGCGGCTACGAAGCTTTGAGAACATAGCCGACGCCGCGGATGGTATGAATGAGTTTATCTGCGAAGTCCTTCTCCAGCTTCGCGCGCAGCCGGTGCGCCAAGACGTCCACGACATTGGTCTGCGGGTCGAAACTGTAGTCCCAAACGTGCTCAAGGATCATCGTCTTGGTTATAGGACGCCCGGGATTGCGCATGAGCAATTCAAGCAACGCAAACTCACGGCTTTGCAGCTCGATTTTCTGCCCTGCGCGGGTCACTTCCCGGCTCAACAGGTCCATCGACAGTGCGCCCACGCATAGACTGGTTGGTTCGGTCACTTGGGTGGCGCGACGGATCAACGCCTGGACCCGCGCCAGCAGCTCGGAGAATGCAAAGGGCTTCGTCAGATAATCGTCACCGCCGGCTTGCAGTCCGCTCACTCGATTATCGACGCTGGCCTGCGCGCTCAGCAAAAGGACCGGAGTGCGGTTCTTGTCGGACCGCACCCGGCGCAGCACCGATAGGCCATCGAGCTTCGGCAGCATGATATCCAGCACAGCGGCGTCGTAATTCACGGCCCGAAACAGCGCGAGCGCCTGCTCTCCGTCCGCCGCAGGGTCCACGGAAAAGCCATTTTGTTTGAGCCCCTTGACGACGAAAGTCGCTATTTTTTCGTCATCTTCCACCACGAGTATGCGCACCAGCCGATCTCCTGCACCAACCCAAGACCCGCACTGTAAAATCGGCGGGCTGAGGTAATTCAGCTACTGGTAGAGTATACGACGCGAGCCAAGAGGGAGAACGCGATGGCCTACGGAGACAGTCCTAATCGTTTGCCTGCGTCGAGCGGACGCCGGCGCTTCCTGCGCGATGCCGGCGTGGTGCTGGCTGCAGCCGGTGGCGGGGGGTTCAAGAGCATGGCCGCGACGCAAATGCAGCCCTTTGGAAACGGCGAGCGAGAGTTGGTCGCATATCCGCAGAAGCGCCCGCTATTGCGGATCACCACCCGGCCGCCGCACCTGGAAACTCCATTTTCGGTGTTCAACGAGGACGTCATTACGGCAAATGATGCCTTCTTTGTGCGTTACCACCTCGCCAACATTCCTCTGGCGGTCGACCTGGCGACCTACCGTCTCCGGGTGCGCGGCAAGGTCGGCAGCGAATTGTCGCTGTCGATGGCGCAACTGCGGGCGCTGGCGCCCCCCGTCGAGATCGTAGCCGTCAATCAGTGTTCGGGTAACAGCCGTGGCTTCTCCAGCCCGCGAGTATTCGGCGCGCAGCTTGGCAACGGCTCGATGGGCAACGCACGCTGGACCGGAATTCCGTTGCGGGCCGTGCTGAGCAAGGCCGGCGTGGCGGCGGGCGCCAAACAAGTGACCTTCAGGGGGCTGGATGCGCCGGTGCTCCCCAGCACTTCGGCGTTCGTCAAGGCGCTGGACGTCGACGTCGCAACCGCACCGGACGTGCTGCTCGCCTGGGGCATGAACGGCAAGGAGCTGCCCTTTCTCAACGGCTATCCACTCAAGCTGATCGTGCCGGGATACTTCGGCACCTATTGGGTCAAGCACCTGTCGGAGATCACGGTAATCGATGAGCCGTTCACTGGCCACGACGCATGGTTTATGACAACGGGGTATCGGTTGCCCGACAACGAGTGCGGCTGCATCGCCCCCGGCACCACCGCACCGAAGACAAGGCCCATTACGAATCTCAAGGTGCGCTCCTTTGTCACCAGCCTGGCGAACAACGCCGTGGTTAAAGTTGGCCGTCCAACCATGGTCAAGGGTATTGCGTTCGATGGTGGCAGCGGCATCAAAAAGGTCGAGGCCTCCATCGACGGCGGCCGAACGTGGCGGGAATCGACGCTGGGCGCGAACCTGGGGCGCTATTCCTTCCGAGAATGGACCGTGTCGATCACGCCCGAGGAGCCGGGGCCGTTCGGATTGCTGGCGCGCGCCACTGCCGTGAGCGGGGAAACCCAGCCGGGCGAAGCCACCTGGAACCCGGCCGGCTACGCCCGCAATGTGATCGAGTCGCTGAATATCGTGGCCGCGTAGAGGCATGGCTGTGGCCGGTAAGATTGCCTGCATTTTGACCTGCGCGGCTGCGCTCGGCGCCGCGTCCTCTCACTCGCGCGAAATCCAGTTGCCTACGGAAACCACCGCGCTCAGGGCTTCCACATTGCCGGGTTATCGGATCGCGGCGCAGAAATGTTCCATCTGCCATTCCGCCGACTACATCACGCTACAGCCGCCGGGCATGTCGCTCAAGCAATGGACCGCCGAGTTGGTCAAGATGCAGCACGCGTACGGCGCGCCGATCGATGACGAGGACATCAAGCCGCTCGCCATCTATTTCACCCTTACCTACGGCGATGCCGGCACCGTTTCCGATGCGGACAGGCTTCTTCCCGGCCCGGAACCTTCGGTTGCAGGCGCCCCCATCGATGTGCAGGCGCTGCTCGCCAAGAATGCCTGCCTCAGTTGCCATGCGCTCGACGCCAAGTTGATTGGACCTTCCTACCACGACGTTGCCGCCAAGTACCGTGGCAACGCTGAGGCGCCGACCATGGTCGGAGGTAGCATTCGCGCCGGGGGCGCAAACAAATGGGGACCGGTGCCCATGCCTGCTTTCCCGAATTTGACTCCGCTGGAGTTGCAAGTCCTTGCAGCATTCGTGCTAAACCAACCGTGAGGCGCGGCAAGTCGCTGCGCGATCACCTCGATGGCTCGCGCGCCTACGCCGCAACCATCGCTCCCGGACTCGCGGCAACTTTCATCGCCGCGCTGGCCGCAACTTATTTATCGGATCATTACGGCGCTCCACCGGTGATTTTTGCATTGCTGCTCGGCATGGCCCTGAACGCCCTGTCTGCGGAACCGCGCTACACCCCTGGCATCAACGTATCGGCGCGTACGCTGCTGCGTGTCAGCGTCGCACTGTTGGGATTGCGCATCACGTTCAGCCAAGTCGGCGATTTAGGCTGGTCCACGGCGTTGATGGTGTTGGTGGCCGTGCCGCTGACAATCGGCTTCGGCTGGTTGCTTGCGAGAGCCCTGAAGCTCGACGGCCGGTTCGGGGTGCTCTCGGGCGGCGCCGTCGGCATCTGCGGGGCGTCCGCGGCGATGGCCATCGCGGTTGCTTGGCCGCGCAAGAATTCGGAGCGCGACACGGTGGTGGTCATCGCCTGCATCACCACCTACAGCACCATTGCGATGGTGATGTATCCGGCGTTGATGGCGCATTTGCATCCGGACCCGGTGCAGATGGGTCGATTTCTCGGCGGCTCCATCCACGACGTCGCACAGGTGGTGGCCGCGGGCTACGCGTCTTCCCCGCAAGCCGGCGACACCGCGACCATCGTGAAGTTGATGCGCGTCGCGATGCTGCTGCCGGTGGTACTGCTCATTACATTGGCGAACTCCGGGGCACGCGATAAGACGGACCCTGCGCAGAAAAGAGTCGCGCTCCTGCCGGGCTTTCTTGTCGCATTCGTCATTCTGGCGGCGCTGAACGGCTTTCACCTCATCGGAAAGCAGCTCGCATCGATACTGATCGACGCGTCAAAGTGGCTGCTGGTCATCGCGGTGGCGGCGCTGGGCATGAAAACCTCGCTCCGGGAAATGCTGGCAGTGGGCGCCACCGCGCTCGGCCTGATCGCCGCGGAAACCCTATTTCTGGCATTCTTGGTTCTGGGCTGGCTTTGGGTGGTCAAATGAAGGCACGACAGAAGCGGGTGCTCGCCATCGATATCGGCGGCAGCCACGTTAAGCTACGCGTTTCAAGCTCACGCGAAACCCGTGAATTCATATCGGGGCCGGCCCTCACAGCCGCGCAAATGGTCGCGAGCGTGCGCCGCCTCATCAAGGGCTGGACATACGATGCCGTTTCCATCGGCTATCCTGGGCCCGTCCTTCACGGCAAGGTGCTCGCGGAACCGCATAATCTCGGTCGAGGCTGGGTCGGGTTCGATTTCCGCAAAGCCTTTGGCCGGCCCACCCTGGTCATGAACGATGCGGCCATGCAGGCAATCGGCAGTTACGAGGGTGGCCGCATGCTATTTCTCGGCTTAGGGACAGGGCTCGGTACGGCAATGATCGTGGACGGCATCGTCGAGCCGATGGAACTCGCGCATTTGGAGTTCAAAGACGGCCGCACCTATGAGGATTTTGTCGGGGAAGCCGGTCGCCGGCGCTTGGGGGCCAAGAAATGGCGCAAGGCTGTCAAGGACGTCGTGGCGCAGCTGGCTGGCGCACTGGAGGCCGATTACATCGTGATCGGCGGCGGCAATGCGCGCAAGCTGAAGAAACTGCCGAAGAATGCGCGCCTCGGCAACAACACCTACGCCTTCCGCGGCGGGTTCCGGGCCTGGCGAAAACTCAAGAAGGCCTAGCCCGGAATTTCCAGGCCCAATTCATTCGCCTTCTTGAGCAGTTGGATGGCGGTTTCGGCGCCCAGCTTCTGCTTGATCGCGGATTGGTGATTGGCGACCGTCTTTGGGCTCAAGCCCATTGAATGAGCGATTTCCCTGATCGACTGGCCTTGCGCAAGCTGGCGCAGGACTTCGAATTCACGCGTCGACAATTCATCGGCGCTGGTTTGGTCGATGGCGAAATCGCGCAGCGCAAGCTTCTGAGCGATATCGGCGCTCAGATATCGCTTACCGCTCGCGATAGTGTGCACAGCCTCCATCAGAACGTTGGGCGCACTCGCCTTGGTCACATAGCCGAAGGCGCCGGCTTGCAGCGCTCGCCTGGCGAAGATGGCCTCCTCATGCATGCTGAAGATCAGCACTCGTGCCTCAGGCTTGTATATGAGCATGCGCTGCATCGCTTCGATGCCGCTGCTGCCGGGAAGTGTAATATCCATGACGACGATTTGCGGGTCGAGATGACAGAACAGCGAGTGCGCCGTACCGGCGTCGGCAGCTTCGCCGATGACGGCGATGTTGCCGTGCCGCTCCAGCAGCCGCCGATAACCCTCGCGCACCACGGCATGATCGTCAACGAGCAGTACGCTGACCTTATTCCCAGTGGCGTTGGCCATTTCCACTCGCATGTGCCGGCAAACAAGCCTCGAATTTCAATCCATGCCCCGGCACGCTCTGCAGGGAGAACGTGCCACCTGCCATTTCCACCCGCTCGCGCATTCCGCTCAAGCCAAACCTGGAAACGCGGGCGCTCGGCTCCATGCCACAGCCGTCGTCGGCAACCGTCAATCGCAATTCGTCCGTCCCGCTCGGGGCAGCCCCGCCACGGTGCAAGCTCACTGTCACTTGGCCGGCGCCCGCGTGCTTGTAGACATTCGTCAGTCCCTCCTGGATCAACCGATACAAGGTCAACGTCAAAGATTCGCTCAGATCATCGAGGTTACCATCGATGGACAGCAGGAAGCGGGTATCGGGTAGCCGTTGCCGCCACTGATCGATGCAGTGCTCGATCGCGGCCGCAAGGCCCAGTTCATCCAGCCCCACAGGCCGCAAGCGGCCAATCATGCCGCTGACTGCGGCATGCACATGATCCACCGAACGAATGATCGCAAGGGAGGCATTGGTGGAGAATCCCGGATTGCTCGCGCAGCTTTCGCAAATTGCCACCGCGTCAAGCTTGATCGCGTTCAAGTACTGCCCCAGTTCATCGTGTAACTCGCGCGCCAGATGCTTGCGTTCTACTTCCTGGATGCGAAGATTTTCCTGAGTCAACTCGCGGTTCTGCGCCAGCACGAGCGCCAGCCGCGTCTCTGCGACCCTGCGCGCGCGTAATTCCCGGCGCGCGTGTCGATGGCGCCGCCACGACACCCAGATCAGGCAAATCGACAACACCAGCATGCCGAGCGGCAACTCGTCGAGCTGAAAATGCTCCCAGCGCCGCGTCAGGGAGTATAGCGCCTCGTTGAGCTCAAAATGCGCTGAAAGCACCAGGGTCAGCGTGGTGATGCCGATGACCACCGCTGCGTCCAGCCAGGCAGATTCATGCGTCACTGTTGACGCCGGCATGTGCATTTTCGATTCAACCATGACTCCCCCCACGTTCTACTACGTCGGCGACGAATCCAACCAGCTCGCTCCGATTCCCGGATACACAGAGGTCAATCTGCACACGACGTGCAAGCCCACTTCGCATGCCGAGCTGTTTGCCTCGATCAACAATCTCTTCAATCGCCAGTATGCTACCTGGGGCATCTTGAGCGACCCCACCGGCATCGACGGGCCGGGAAATCCGCCCACCGGCGTGACCAACGGTCCTGGGGTCAACAACCGATTCTTGAGCCCGGCCGCAGCTTTCGAGGCATTCGGTGGTATTCGAATTCAGTTCTGATTGAGCGCGGCGCGCACCTTACGGATCGTTGATTTCGAAGGGATCCAACACCGGCGGCAGCAGCGCCCTCAGCGGCATCGGCCCGAAGCGCCGCCCATGCCGATACTCGGTGAGCAGGTTATCGTCCGTGATGACTTCGCCTTGCACGCCGCGACGCTCGAGAAATGCAGCAACGGGTTCCAGTTGCGCCCCCGCAAGCAGAGCGGCCACGCTGTTGGGCGGTGAACCCTCGATCGTGAATGGCGTTCCGTCCGGTCGATTAATTCTGCCAAGTCCTTTGATATCGGGCTGCAAGGGATGATCGGACACGTAGACGAAATTCCTATATCTGTAGGCGTACGCGAACACGGACTGTAAGGTGGCAAGCACATCGAAGGAGCCTGTGCTGTTGGTCATGGCGATTCCGCCGGGATTCAAGTGTCGCTTCACTTCCGAGAAGTACTCGCTCGACAGCAAATTGTCCGCGTTTGCGCGCCAGTAGTACGTGGTATTTTGGATGATGGCATCGAATCGAGCGGCCGGATTGCGCCGCAACCAACGGCGGCCGTCATCGAAGTGCATGTGTATGCGGGGGTCAGCGAGTAGCGGGGCCAATTCGGGATAATCCGCTGTCAGCTCGGTGTATCCCGGATTGATCTCGACTACATCGATGCTTTCGACGCCGGCAAATCCTTGCATGGCCTTAACCCACGCACCTGCCGACAGCCCAATGAACAACACCCGTTTCGGATCCGGATGCAGCAGCGCCAGCACGTACAGGCGCTCGAGGCTGTTCGGATTGGCGTCCACGTTCACACTGGTTATGCCATCGTAGACATTTCCCCCGAACACGTTGTCGCCAAACTCTGCGCGCGCGGTGTGGATGATGCCGTGCCGATTGGAAATGAAATGCGTCATGCTCTCAAGATTGCCCGCTGCGAACACACTGAGCGAGCCGGGGCCCGGCCGAATTATCTTCTGCGCGAGCGCGCTCGCCATGAGCGCCGTGACCAATGCCACCAGGATCAACTTTGGCTTCTTGTCCTTGAGCGCGCACGCCAGGGCCGCCAACAAACCAAATGCCCCAACGACGCCGAAGCATTCATCGACGCTCAGGTGGTCGAGCGCCACAAATCCGGTCACCAGAGGGCCAAGGGTGGCGCCAATGATGTTGCCGAAGTAAATCGTGGATATCGATCGTCCGACGTGCGGCCCCTGCGCGCTGGATCCGAGATGATGCACAATCGGAAACAGCGTGCTCTTGAGCGCGGCGGTGAAGGCGATCAGCAGGGCCGGCACGGTAAGATGCAAGTCGCTCGCAGAGATGAGATTTCCGATGACCCATGGAGTAAGTACGTCGGTAAGCGCGGACACGCTCAGTACCACGACCCCGACGGCGTACAAATCCATCGACCGGCCGCACAGGCGCTTTCCGACCACGGCCCCCACCGCGATGCCGATCAGGTAGCAAACCAGAACAAAGGAAAAAGCGGGAGGCAGCGTTTGATAGCTGAACCCCATGACCCGAACCCAGAGGATTTCCTCACTCAGGCTGAGAAAGCCGATTGCGAAGGACAGCCACCAGGGAAAGCTAAACATGCTTTTTCCGCAGGCCAAACCAGACCGCTGCACTCACCGCGACATTGAGCGCGGCCGCGAAATAAATGGTGTAGGTCAGCCCGAGGTAGTAGAGCGCTACAAAGCCCGTGAGTCCGGCTCCGAGCGCCGCGCCCAGCGTATTGGCGAAATACAGTATTCCGACCGTAACTCCGACATTGCGGTAGAAGCGCACCACATGGGCAACGAGAATGGGAAGGGTTGCTCCCATGAGCGTGGTTGGAATCAGCAGCAAGCCGAAATCCGCCGTTGCGATGACGATGCGCGAGTCATTCATGGTCACGGTAGTCACCGCGCGGATCAAGAAGGGGCTTGCGACTCCGAACGCGGCAGTCGCAATTTCAATCAGCGCGAACAGCTCCAAGGAGCCATCCGGGTGCCGGTCCACGAGCTCGCCGCCGGCGAGCGAGCCGACGCCAAGGCCCAGCATGAACGTAGACACGATGATGGTGACGGACTCGATGTCGACACCAACCGACTGAAATAACAGTCGCTGCCAGCAAATCTGGTAGATCAGCGCGGCAGCGCCCGAAAATAGAAAGAGAAATACCAGTCCGAAATGGGTGCGGGGCGTTGGGCGGACAGCGGCGTAGTCGGACGATGCGGCCGCAAGACTCTCCGTGTTCATAGCTCGCTGCCGCCATGGCGATATTCGCGTGAAATACGTGTTCGTCCCGGGCTCAGCGCGCAATTCTGCCGAGCCGTCGAATGAGGGGGCATTCTAGATTGTATGGATGTTATGTAAAGAGACTAAGTTCACACTTGCAGCCCGTGGACAGCCTCGCGTAGTTGGGGCGGAACAGTGTCAATCCGCCGCGGCGGGGCGAGCCCGACACGCAGCAGCAGGTCTTTGACAGCGTGCTTCAAACTGTGGAATTTGCATCGAAGAATCCCATCTTGGGTGCGCTCTGAGTTATCGCCCTCGCGGTAGGCGGCCGCCCTGTGGAAACCTCCATGCTCTTCACTCACCGGTTCGTTGAAACAGCTTTCGGTAAGGAACACGATTACCCATCAAGCGCCCCTACCAGGGCCGAGTGCTGCATTGCGCGGCGCGATGCAGCGGGTTGCACCGATCGGCACGATAAAGAACGCGTCTTCGGCCACGCCCTTAGCCACACGGGCCGCGCCGAGTTCGTGGATCGGCTGATCCAAGGGTTCATCCGAGAGAGAAAAAGTGCCCCAATGCACGCCTAGGCTGCGTTTCGCACCCAAGTCCAAATGCACTTGCACCGCTTCGGGCAAGTCCACATGCTGCATCTGCATGAACCAGCGCGGCAAACATGCGCCCACGGCGATCAGCGCCACATCAAAACCGCCGCCCTGCGCGGCAGCTTGTTTCGACGCAAAATACCTGCGCGTGTCGGCGAAATCCTGGCTATAGCCCGTATCGCCGCTGAAGAACCAATGAAAGTCCGCCCCCAATACCGCCCATGCGCACCACAGCGTCTTGTTGCGGTCATGCACGCCGCGCGCGGACCAGTGCTGCGCGGGAGTGCAGTAAAAATCGACGCCCAGGTGCACGTGGCGCTGCCACCAATCAAGTTCCACCGCATTCTCGATCCGTAAACTGCGCAGCCAGATCTTGAGGCCCAAGGGCGTAAGGAACAGCGGCGGATCGCCCGGCTGGCGCGACAGCGCAAGGATGCTATCGCGGTCCAGATGATCGTAGTGATTGTGCGAAATGACCACTACATCGATGTGCGGCAACTCCTCGAGGCGCAGGCCCGGCGGATGCGCCCGCGCGGGACCCGCGAAGCGCAGCGGCGAGGCGCGCCGCGAGAAGATGGGGTCGGTGAGCACATTGAGGCCGCTTGCCTGCACCAGCGCGCTGGCATGTCCAATCCACGTTACCGCGGGCACCATGTCCTGCGGCCGCGCATTGCGCCGAATGAAGCCAAGATCGGCTGTCTGGCAGGGCGTCGGCACGCGCGGCGGTGGCGGCAGCCCCGAGCGCCAACGCTGCAGCTGCCAACGCAACACCTCGCCGAGCGACTTGGTGACCGAAGCGACATAGTTGTTGCGAAAACCGCGCGCGGTGTGGTGATACGGTAAGGGCATCGTGAGCGCATTCTAGCGCCGCGCGCGCGCGTGTCGAGACCAGCGCGCTGCAAGCACCCGCGGCTGGTCAATAGGTGTGCGTGTGCGGCGGCACGCCTTGAGTTTCGTTCACCGTCAGCGGCGGTGCGTCGGGCGCCGCGTGCTGGTCGGAGAGGCGCACACGCAGTGCCAGGTCGGTATGTGAATCCGCATAGCGCAGCGCATCCTTGAGGGTGATCCGCTTCGCCTCATAAAGATTGAACAGCGACTGGTCAAACGTATGCATGCCGACTTCGTCGCCCTTGCCCATCAATTCCTTGAGCTCGTCCACCCGACCTTTCTGAATGAGTTCGGCCACGTAGGCGGTGAGCATCAACAATTCGGTGGCCAGCGCCAGTTTGCCGTCAGCACTTGGGACCAGGCGCTGGGAAATCACGCCCTGCAGGTTGAGCGACAGATCCATGAACAGTTGCTTCTGGGCCTGTTCCGGAAAGAAGTTGATGATGCGTTCGATCGCCTGGTTGGCGTTGTTGGCATGCATGGTCGAGACGCACAAATGCCCGGTCTCGGCATAGGCGATGGCGTGCTTGGCGGTCTCCTGATCGCGGATCTCGCCGATCATGATCACGTCCGGGGCGGCGCGCATGGCATTGCGTAGCGCATCGCCGAAGGAGCGCGTGTCGATTGTCACTTCACGCTGGTCCACCAGCGACTGGCGATGCGGGAAGAGAAATTCGATTGGATCCTCGACCGTCAGAATGTGGCCACCGGCGTTCGCCGAGCGGAACCCGATCATCGCGGCGAGCGTGGTGCTCTTGCCGGAACCGGCCGCGCCCACCACCAACACCAATCCGCGCTTGAGCATCACCAGCTCCGCGCAGGTCTTGGGCAATCCCAGCTGCTCGATCGTGGGGATGTTCGATTTGATCAACCGGGCCACCAGCGCTACCTCCCCGCGCTGATAGAACACATTGATGCGAAACCGTCCGACGCCGTCCACCGACAGCGATAGGTTCGCTTCCATTGTGTCCTCAAACGACGCCGTCTGGCGCTCGGTCATGATCGATTGGGCAAGCTGTTTGACCTCCCCGGCCTTGAACGGCGGTACGTTGACCGAGTGCGTGATGCCCTCGATCTTGATGTGTGGCGGCGCGTCGTAGGTCAGGAAGAGGTCCGACGCCCCTTTGCTCACCATCAGGGTCAGCAGCGCGTGAATGTCGGTCATTGGCGGGTATCTCCGGGTTCAAGCCCCATCCTGGACCCCGAGCGGCGGACTTTCCGTGCGGTATACCGCTTGACGCAGCCAATATGCCAATCAAACGGGATGCGAACCGAAATGAACGACCGCGCGTGGGTTAGGCCGGTATGCCCAGACCCGCGAGCGATGAATCAGCGCTCACTGCTTCAGTATGCCCATCGCGCTTTTGAGTGCCGCATGGATCACCTCGTTGGATTCGTCTCCGTCGGGAAGCGCACGAGCTATGGTCATAGACCCCACCATTAAAGCGAGAATAGTCCAGGCCCGTTCACGCCTCTGGCGTTGTGTATCGCCTTGCATCGCATTGACGATCTTGCCGATGAGTTCGCCCATCTTGCGCTGGTACACGCGCCGGACTGCAGCACTCGCTCGCGATACGTCCGCGCTGAGAGCCGGCATGACACAGCCATCCGCAGCATTGACACGATGGGTGGCGCTGATATAACCCGTCAAAAACCTCTCAAAGCGGGCCCGCCAGTCGACCTCCTCTCCATCCTGGACGTCAATATAGGGTGCGCCCAGATAGGTTTCGATGATCTCCTTGAGCAGATCCTCCTTACCGGAGAAATTTGAATAAAGCGACCCTGAGGTCACGCCGGCCACGGCGGCAATCTGATCGACACCCACGCCGGCAAAACCGCCTGTTTTGAGCGCCTTGGCGCCAGACTCGATGATCGAACGGCGCGCTTTGATTTTCTGGTCGGTCGAGTAACGCATAAATTTGGTCAACCCCTTGACATGTTCTCCATCTTAGCATAGCGTTCGTTACCGTAACGATCGTTATTCTACAGATGGAGTCTCTATGAGCACTTATAGCCAGGTAGCAACAAAGACCGTCAAGGTGAACGGATTGGCGTTTGCCTATCGCGAGCTGGGCCCCAAGAACGGGGTTCCGGTGATATTACTGCACCATATAACCGCTGGTTTGGACGACTGGGATCCTAGCATCGTCGATGGCATTGCCGAGAATCACCCTGTAATCGCATTCGACAATCGCGGTGTCGGTAGGTCTGAAGGTCAGACACCAAACGATGTACCTGCCATGGCGCACGATGCCGCATCGTTCATAGAGGCCCTGGGGCTGCGCAAAGTGGATCTGTTCGGCTACTCGCTCGGTGGCTTCGTTGCCCAAGTGATCGCCCAAGAACGCCCCGCTCTGGTTCGTAAAATCATTCTCGCGGGAACCGGTCCCGCCGGCGGCACAGGCATTGCCAAGATCGGGGAAGTGCTGCAGGGCGCCATGCAGCGCAGCGCTATCGAAAAAAAACACCCGAAGAGCTTCCTATTCTTCACCTCCTCGACGTCCAGTCAGAAGTCGTCAGAGGAATTCTTGGCTCGGTTAAGCGCGAGGACAGCCGACAAGGACGCGGTAGTGAGCTCCGAAACCATACAGGCCCAGGCCGTGGCCATCGGCAAGTGGGGCCTGTCGCCTGCGAACGAGCTGAAGTCAATCACGCATCCCGTGCTCGTCGCGAACGGCGATGCAGACATCATGTTCCCCACGCTCAACTCCTTTGAGCTCTTTCAACGGCTGCCGAACGCCACGCTCAGCATCTTCCCTGACGCGAGTCACGGCGGCATCTTCCAATATCATCTCGAGTTTGTTCGCCAAGCGACGGCGTTCCTCGATGCTTGATGCAAAGCAGCCGAGAACCCGCGTGGCGCCGGCGCGATTCAGTTACTGGCGCCGAACGTATCGTTCACCTTTGCCGACAGAACGTCAAGGAATGGACGACCAATCAGATCCGGTTGCTCGCGCTGAAGTTGCTTGGCGTTATCAGCCTGCTGGGCGAAAATCGCCGCAGGAAAAGCCGCAACGGACAATGCAAGCAAATACGCCTTCATGATTCTCGCTCCCCTTGTTGGCATACGACGTCCTCGGGTCCTATCGGGCTCAAGCATGGCCGACACCGAGGACTTCTTCGACTGACCGAATCAACTCAACAGTCTCGAACGGCTTGGTAAGCACCAGGTGTGCTCCGGCCTTTTCGGCCGATGCATCGCGATTTGATTTGTAGCAATGGGGATTAGTACCCACATCTGGTATCGCCATGGGAATTTATACGCCATCGAACAATTGCCGCATGTCAGACCCTGCCACGGTGGAATCTGCAAGCGCCGATTTACCTAATATACTTTGCGAAATAGAGTACTTGACGTCTCACAGTTAACGGGCTAAATTGAAGGCGTGACCAAACCGGACCCCCTCGCCGCTTCCCCATCGAACCTGGTCGAGATCGATTCTCATGCGGCCGCAACGCTTCGCTACATCCGGAACTCCATGGAAGCAGCTACCGCATTTACAATCCACGGCGCAGCCGGTATCGCTATGGGTGTGGTTGGTTTGTCCGCGACGCTGTTGTCCGTGATTCCGGCTCTGGCCGTTCACTGGCTCAGCATCTGGCTCGTTGCGGCCATCATTGCCGCCGTGGTTGGCGGAATGCTTGTGATCCGGCCCGCCTCACTCCAACGGCTGGCGCTCAGCGGCACGCCGATTCGCAAGTTCGCCATTTGTCTCGCGGCTCCCCTGTTTGTCGGCGCTGTGTTGACCGCGGTACTGAGCACACGCGAGGCTTTGGACGTCATTCCTGGCACATGGTTGCTGCTGTATGGCTGCGCACTGATTGCTGCCAGCGTGACGACAACGCGCACTATTGGGGTGATGGGCGCGTCATTCATGGTGCTGGGGCTCTTCGCATTTCTCGTGCCCATGAAGTTTCAAATTCTTGCCCTTGGCACCGGCTTTGGCGGTCTTCATATGCTGTTTGGCTGGTGGATATCACGGGAGTCGCATGAGCGCCAAATCTAATCCACGCGTCGCGCCAGCCAGCGGGCCGCGCAAACGCGCCAAGTTATCCGCCGTCGCCGACGCCTCGCGCCGCTCGGACGAGAGCAGATTTGATCGGCTCGTTTATGAACGGGTCCGCTTGGGCATCATGAGCGCTCTTGCGGTGCGCGAAGAGCTAAGTTTCACGGAGCTGAAGGCACTGTTCGACGTCAGCGACGGCAACTTGAGCGCCCATGCCCGCAAGCTGGAGGAGGCTGGGTATCTGACTTGCACCAAGGCATTTGAGGCGCGTCGCCCCAAGACGAGCTATCGCCTTACTTCACTCGGCAGGAACGCCTTGCACCGCTATCTAGATCATGTCGAGGCGGTGATCAAGGCGACCCGGCGAGTTTGATTTTTTTGCCGTTTGGCTTTGTATTATAGAGTACTCTCTTATGCACGTTGCAATCATTATGGACGGTAACGGCCGCTGGGCGGCGCGGTGCGGCCTGCCGCGCACCGCCGGACATCGGGCAGGCGCCAAGGCAGTGAACCTCGTTGTCGAGGCCGCCGCGCGCAACACCATCGACACCTTGAGTCTGTATGCATTCTCCTCCGACAACTGGAATCGACCACCAGGCGAGGTACGCGCCCTGTTCGCGTTGCTTCGTCATTACCTATTGAGCCAGACCCGTCGCTGTCTGGAGCAGTCCATCCGGATAAGCATTATTGGCCGCCGTGATCGCCTCGATTCGAAGCTACTGAAGGTGATCCAGCACAGCGAGCGCGCCACGGCGGGATGTACCGGCATGCAGCTGCGAATTGCGGTCGACTACTCAAGCCAACATAGCGTGATCGAAGCAGCGAAGTCGATGGCATTGCAAGGCCCCGTGGACCCCGACCGTTTCGTCTCGCATCTCGCCGCGGTGGATCATTCCGCGCAGCCGGCGCTCGCAGTCGACCTGTTGATTCGCACCGGCGGCGAGAAGCGGCTCAGCGATTTCTTGTTATTCGAGTGCGCCTATGCCGAACTTTACTTCACGGATTGCTTTTGGCCGGACTTCGATGCAAGTGCGTTCAAGCAAGCGCTGCAGGAGTTTGCTAGGCGCGAGCGCCGATTTGGGCGCCTCCCTCCCGCGGAATTGGAAGTTGCGACTCACGGATAAGAGCGTCAAGCGTTGCAGCAAGCGCAATACGGTGCCTGCCGACATGTCCGTCGCGCCGCTGTTGGGTCCACCGATCATTGGCAGCCCGGTACATCGGCGCCGCGCGTTGCTGGGGGTGAGCACGTGCTTGCCGAAGCTGGCGCGCGGGTCCTTCGGGTAAAAAGGGTTGACCAGTGACCTTCAATTGATCGCCGCCTCGCTCGTCTAGAAAACACAGGGCAGCCCGGGCATGGTTGATTTGGTGAGGGGGATCACAGACCCTCCCCGTTTCGACCAACATAATCGCCGACAGCCTGCTGCAAGCTGCAACTGATATAGGCGCACCCCATGGTTCGAAGCTACTTGATCGTTGTCGCGCTGTGTCTGGCGGCTACTGGCACGGCAACTTCCGCAGCTAACCTCACCCCTGATGCGACTGATCTATTGCTGAAAGGCGATTTTCAGCACCTGGAGCAATACTTTTCAAGCATCCAAGGCCGATTCCGCAGCGGTCGAGTCTCGGCTGAAGAACTCCGCAACGCTTTTCGGGCGTTTTACCCAACAGATCGAAGCCTTGCGCCAAAATACGATGCCTGGGTAATCAACTACCCCAATTCTTATGTGGCGCGGGTTGCGCGCGGAATCTACTACAAGAAGATCGGCTACGAGGAGCGCGGCGGCAATTACATTTCTGAGACCGGCGAATTGCAGATTGCGAAGATGGATCAGGCGATGCGAAGCGCTATCAGCGACTTCGGGGCGTCGATCCAGATGGACCCAAAGCCATTCCTGAGCTACTTCAACATGATCGATATCACCAGTTCATACGGCGGAATCGCTTACACACGAGAGATTTACGATCACGCAATCAGCCTAGCTCCGACATTCGTCGATGTCCGCAGAAAATACATGCTGGCGCTCGAGGACAAATGGGGCGGGAGCCTCGAGCAAATGCAGGAATTCCTCAACGAATGCAGGCGGCAAGCGTTGCCTAAATCGCAGTTGAACGCGCTCGAATCCATGGTGCGCGAAGATGAGGCGTTGGGGCTGGAGCAAGGCGGCGATCACGCCGGAGCCGAGTCCGCATACCGCAAGGCGCTTGAGTTGGGTGGCGCTGAGTGCGATTCGTGCGTCGCGCTATCTTTGAGCAATGTCCTGGTCGAGGAGAATAAGATTGAAGAAGCCCTTCCCTTCCTCAATCGATATCTGGACGACCACCCCTTGGACATGTCAACACTCGGGTGGCGTGCTTCGCTCTATCTCAGGATACGAAAGGTGCCGGAGGCGCTCGCCGACTTGACCAAGGCCGCCGACGCAGGTGAGCCCGGGGCACAGAACCAGCTTGGCGTGCTGTACATGACCGGCGTACCGGGAATAATGAAGCCGGATGCCGCAAAGGGAGTCAAATGGCTGCGCCAAGCGGCTGCACAGGGCAATCTCCAGGCCAGGCACAATTTGCCCGGGGCCGAGGGCGTCCTGGCCTCGCAAAGCGCCCCGAAGTAGCACGCGACCGCTGTCTAAACCGCCAAGAATCTTGCCGGACTCGTGTCAAAGAGCGTCTTGTGAGACTGCATGCAAAAGAAATACGTCTTTCCGTGATATGTCGATT
>Ga0302320_10012170_pt1 | contig 18113 bp, 14 predicted proteins | sample Bog_T0_3_FD_202130 | JGI IMG/M metagenome (GOLD analysis project Ga0302320, IMG submission 202130) | Peat permafrost microbial communities from Stordalen Mire near Abisko, Sweden - Bog_T0_3 | ecosystem: Environmental > Terrestrial > Soil > Wetlands > Peat | place: Sweden: Abisko, Stordalen Mire...
ATCTGTCTCATTGCGGACGGAGGCGATTTGGGCGCGGTGGGTGATTAGGCCTTCGGTGAAGAGGAATCCGGCGGCGAGTTCGAGGTCGTGGCCGGGGGTGCGCATGGTGACGCTGATGGCGGTGTCACCGACGCGAATTTCGAGAGGCTCTTCGGCGACGAGGTAATCGTCTTGCGAGCGAAGCTCTCCTTCACGCCACTCTTTCACTCCGGTAACGGACACCATGCGCGGAATCACAAGCCGCTCCTCTTTGAAATGCTATTTTGCGGGCGTGGCGGGCGGCGCGAAGTTGACCTTGGGAACCTGGCGCGACTCCTCGGTGGCGGCGAAGTAGGCCTTATTCGGCTGGAATCCTGCCCATCCGGCAAAGATATTGTTTGGGAACATCTGAACGTAAGTGTTGTAGTCCTGCAGGGTGTCATTGTAGCGTTTGCGCTCGACAGCGATGCGATTTTCAGTGCCCGCGAGCTCGTCCTGCAGACGCAGGAAATTCTCATTGGACTTCAACTGAGGATAGTTCTCGACGATGACGAGCAGGCGTCCGAGTGCTCCGTCTAGCTGTCCGTTGGCGGCAATCTTCTGCGCAGGGGTTCCGGCGGAAAGCAGGGCGGAGCGGGCTTTGGCGATGTCACCGAAGACGGTCTGCTCCTGCAGGGCGAAACCTTTTACGGTCTCAACGAGGTTGGGGATGAGGTCGGCGCGACGCTGCAGGACGATATCCACCTGCGACCATGAGGCCTTGACGGCTTCGTTCTTGGTGACGAGCGTGTTGCGCACGCCGACGTACTGTCCAAAGAAAATAAAACCGATCACAGCGATTACGGCAATTACGATCCATACTTTCTTCATAAGCTCTCCGTGACAATCAAGTGTAATGCGGCTAGGAGCCGGATGGGGTGTTTGTGCCGAGCGCCTCGTGCGCCTCATGCGCTTCATCCACGGCGGCCGTGACCTGCTCCGCTATTGCGAGGTAGCGCGAGAACAGATCGTTGACATCAAAAGTTTTGGGATTCGCGCGGTGCTCGCGAACGTCGAGGATCTGGAGGATGGCGGAGGCGTCGAATTTCAGGCGCTCGGCGAGGGTGTTCACGGTTTCGCGCTTTCCGACGGGGGCAGGATGCCCGAGCACAATCAGGGCGTGGCGGAAAAGGGTGACGAACGAAGATACGGAACGGACGAGGAGCTCCCAGAGGCGTCGAGTGTTGCCGGAGGAGAGCAGCATCTGCTGGCGAAGCAGAATCAGTTTTTCGCGCAGTTCGTATTCCACCTGGACGCGATGAAGGTCCATGGGAATTTGCAATTCCAGCAGGACGTCATCGCCGAAGAGAACCTTGTGATGCTGCTGCATGTCGAGTAGTTCGATGGTGAATACGTCATTGGAGCGCTGGAGCTCATGGCTGGTCATGAAAAGCGGCGGAGGCTGCTTCTGACCGTCCCACCAGCGGGCGACGGGCGCAAGGGCCTGCAAGGCGGCGAAGGACGTATCGCGCAGGACGCAGAAGAGGTTCAGGTTGGAGAATTCGGGATGGAAGTCTCCTGCGACGGCGGAGCCGAAGAGGATGACGCTTTGAAGGTTGGCGCCAGCCTCCTGGTTGATGCGGGTTACGAATTCATCGAGCTTCTTCTGGGGAATCGAGTTTTGGGGAATCGTGTTGTCGGGAATCATTGCGTCCTCGCTTTACCAACTGCCGCTTGCGCCACCACCACCGGAACTGCCGCCACCGAAGCCTCCAAAGCCGCCACCACCGCCGCCGCCGAATCCGCCACCGCCCCGCCCGCCGGAGAGCTGCGAGAGCAGAATCCAGAAAAATATGCCCCGCAGCGGAGTGCAGAGGATGATCAACGCAATCACCACAAGGGCGATGATGCCTCCGAGGGAGATGTGCTGATCAGAGGGAGCGGGCGCGCGGATGTTTTGGGGGAGAGGTACGTTGGGGAGCTGGATTCCGGCGTCTTGGGCGATTACGCCCGCTACCCGATTGGTGACCAGCGACAGGGCCGCGCTGTAGTTTGCGCCTTGCATCAGCGGAATGGCTTCGCGGGTAAAGCCTCCGACCTTGCCATCCGGCAGAATGGGTTCGAGGCCATAGCCAACTTCAACGCGGTAACGGCGATCCTTGATGACGTAGAGGATCAGAACGCCACGGTTGGTTGACTTGCTTCCGACGCCCCAGGACTTGAAGAGATCGACGGCATAGCTCTCGACATCTGCGCCGTCAAGAGAGTTGATGGTGACGACGGCGATCTGGGCGTGAGCCTGCTGGTCAATCTGGAGGCATAGGCTCTCCATTTGCGCGGTGGTCTTTTGATCGAGAACATGTGCAAAGTCATTGACGTAGCCGGTGTAGTGCAACTGGGCAACCGGCTCGGCCTGCAAGAACATGGTCAGGAAGAGAAAGAGCAGGGGCACAATGGCGAATTTGGCCCGGAAGTTCATGGTTGCTCGATTGTACAGGACATTGGCGGAAGGTCGCTTGGCGGACGCGCTTCCGGCATGGGGTGGAGTGAGTGAGGCTGGCGCTCAATCAAAATCTGGAACAAGACCTTCAAATCAAAGGAAAATCGATTACGGTGGAGAAGCTTGGGGCGGTGCGGAGATCTGGGCGGGGATAGCGGTCCTTCGCGTTGCTCAGGATGACACTCCAATCAAATCTGGAACAAGACCTTATCAGCCGATTTGTTGCTCAATAGAAGTAAGTAGTAGTAAGATGTGCGGGGATTTCCCCCTCCCCATTCTGCTCGTTAGTATCAGCAAATCAGTCTCAGCCGTACGGGCCAACTTTCCGCGTGGAACGGAGTTCGTCATGGGGCAGTTGAGGCAGTCCGATATCCGAGCACTCCTTGATTTTGTACATGATTGCTATTCGATGCCCGAAGGCGAATCGTATGAGCAGTTTGTTCGCCATCTCATAGGCGCTCTTCGCCGGCTGATACCTGCCACGCATGTTACCTACAACGAGATGTATCCGTTGAAGTCGGAGTCGCACAATATTGTAAACAACGCCGAATTTGCTACTCCTACGGCCAACGAACTTTGGGCGCAACACATGAACGAGCATCCGATCATGGTTCATGTGCTGCAAACGGACGACCGGCGCGCGTTGAGGATTTCCGACTTCTGGACCCAGCGCCAGTTGCATGATTCCGGCTTGTATACCGAATTCTACAAGCGCTATGACATTGAAGACGCGCTGTGTATCACGGTGCCGAGCCGCCATCCCCGGGTGATTGGGGTTGGATGGCACGACGACCGCCGCTTTACCGAGCGTGAGCGTCTGGTGGCGGAACTGGTTCGTCCGGACATCAGCCAGGCCTTGCAGAAAGCGAAGCTGGTAAGTGGAATGCAGCGCCAGTTGCAAGTGCTCAAGCAGGGACTGGAAGAGTCGGCGTCTACCGGCGCGATTGCCTGCGATTCAAAAGGCGAAGTGCAATTTGTTTCCACATTGGCACGGCGGCTTTTGAGTGAATACTTCGGCACCGTGCAGAACCCGGATCGCGAACTGCCGCCGGAACTGCTTCGCTGGATGCAATTCCAAAATGCCGTACTTCTGAAAGAAGATGTGCCTCCGGTTCGCAAGCCGCTCGCCGTACAGAAGGGGAACAAGCGATTGACGGTGCGCCTGCTGTCAAACGATGGAGCGAATCTGCTTCTGCTGGAGGAAAAGACCGAAGCTTCAGGGTTGGGGGTTGCCGAAAGATTCGGCCTGTCGCGTCGGGAGTCCGAGGTACTTGGCTGGGTAGCGCAAGGCAAGACCAACAGTGAAATTGCAAGTATTCTGGCGATGAGCGTGCCTACGGTGAAAAAGCATCTGGAGCACATCTTTCAAAAGCTGGGGGTTGAGACCCGCACCGGGGCGGCGGCCCTGGCGTTTCGAAGCGCTGACGGCAACGACCAAGGCTGAGGGCACCCGGCGGTGAGTCCTGATCGCAAGCGGCTGCCAGAGCTGGCTGCACAAATGTGAGGCTACGAGGACGCTTTCCTCAGGGGCTGAAGCCCTATGTTTATGCACCCCTTTACGACGCGGCTGAAGCCGCGTCCTTCCAAAACCGGATTTATGCAACCAGTTCCAGACACAAAGTCCAGCAATTGCCAGAAGCTCCGCCGAAAGGCGGGGCTTCTTTTTTGTGCGGAACGCGCGGTGCAACGCGATGCTCTGGGGAAATCTCTCCCGAAGCGGCAATCGGCGCTGCACACGGGACAATTCTGCTTTGTTTTCTTTGCTCGAAGCGGTAAGGTCGTTTTGACCAGCTACTCTCATTTAGCGGACAAGGTTCGAGGTATGAATCCATCTTGCAGTCTCTCGAGGACTCCTGAAATGAACTCCCGCGGATTTCTTAATGTAATCATCTGGAAAAGATTCGTACTCTTAACGGCGTTGGCCCTGACGATGGCAAGCGCACTGTTTTCGCAGACCACGCAGCGTGCAAACCGAATCACCCAGGACGTGAACTCGGGGCCGATGGTGACGGTTTCGGGAAACGTGCATCCGCTTACGCGGATGGCGACCGACGTGGGTGCGTCGAGCTCCGGCATGCAGATGAATTCACTCACACTGAACATTGGACTGAGCGCGGCGCAACAGAAGGAACTGGATGCACTGCTGGCGGCACAACAGACGCCGGGTTCTGCGCTGTATCACCAGTGGTTGACGCAGGAGGAGTATGGCGCACGCTTTGGACTGACCGATGCGGACCTGCAGAAGGTGACCGGGTGGCTTACGGGCCAGGGCTTCAAAGTGCAGAATGTTGCGAGCTCGCGCAATGCGATCTACTTCAGCGGCAAGGCAGGGCAGGTGGAATCGGCGTTTCACACGAAGCTGCACCAGTACCGGCTGAATGGCGAGACCCACTTTGCGAACGCGACTCAGCTCCAGGTTCCGGCGGGAATTGCCGGTGTGTTACAGAATGTTCGCGGCCTGAATAATTTCCGTTTGAAGCCGAATGTTCACAAGGCAACTCCGGAATACACATACAACGCAAGTACGCACTTTCTGACGCCGGGAGACTGGGCGATCATTTATGACGTCACATCGATCTACAACGCCGGTTACGACGGCACGGGTACACATGTGGGCGTGGTGGGACAGACCTACGCCCCGCAGACGGACATCAATAATTTCCGCAGCGCCTCAGGACTGAGCGCTACGAAGTTGACCTATGTGTGCATCGATACGGTGGCTGCAAACTGCACGGGCGCGGCTTCGATCAGCACCGAAGGCGATCTGGGCGAGGCAGACCTGGACATTGAGTGGTCGGGCGGAGTTGCCAAGAATGCGACGGTGCATTTTGTGTACGCGCCCTACTCGGATGTGAATCTGAGCGTGAGCGCGCTGAACGTTTTAGATGCATTGCAGTATGCAGTAGAGAGCTACAAGGTTCCCGGTACAGGAGGCGCAGTGTTGCCGGTGCTCAGCATGAGCTACAGCGACTGCGAGTACAACCTCTATGACAGTCCGGGAGTAGTGGACTCCTCTTATTACAATTGGATCGTAGGTGTTGGCCAGCAGGCGAATTTACAGGGGCAGACGATTGTTGTTGCTTCCGGCGACTCAGGGGCGGCAGGGTGCGACCAGCAAGGCATACCAGCCAATGATCCGGCAAAGGGTGGAGCCTGGGTTAACGTGCCGGATGACTCCCCGAACTATACGAGCGTCGGTGGCACGACACTGGACGCGACGTCATCTACCTACTGGAATGAGACGACTAACCAGGTGGTCACCGCGCTTAGCTACATTCCGGAAATCGTGTGGAACGATACGAGCAGCAGCTATGGGCTTCTGGCTAGCGGCGGCGGCGTGAGCACGGTTTTTCCGCAGCCAAGCTGGCAGCAGATTCCTAACGGATTCAGCGGAACGCCGGGACGATTTGTACCGGATGTGGCATTCGCGGCGTCGCCCGCGATCAACGCTTACATGTATTGTTCGGAGGAGAACAACTCACCGACATACGGAACGATGTGCGCCAAGGGCTTCTACAGCAGCGGGACAGGCGAGGATTCGGTTTTCTATATTACGGGTGGCACGTCAGCGGCGACGCCGTCGTTTGCGGGCATGCTCACGCTGCTTACGCAAAAGTACGGTGCGCAGGGAAATATTAATCCGACGCTCTATAACCTGGCACTGAATACGGCAAGCTACGCCACAGTGTTCCATGATATTACGAACGGATACAACGAAGTGCCTTGTGTGGCTGGCACCTCGGGATGCCTGGTGTCCACCGTCGGGGACAACTACATGGGCTGGCTTGCCACACCGGGCTATGACCTGGCGACGGGGTTGGGCTCGATCGATGGCGGAGCGTTGTACACGGCGCTTGGAACCCCGGCCCTACCGGCGACAACCATCTCAGTGACAGAAACGTCGAGCTCGGTAATGATTGGCCACACGGCCTCTTTCACGGCAACGGTATCGTCTGCGTCGAGTGGGAGCATCGCGGGAGCGATTACGTTCAGCGTGGGCGGGACGACCCTCGGCACGGTGTCGATTACGGGGGGAACAGCGACGTTGAGCAACGTGACGGTGAGCACGGCGAATGGATTCAGCGTTGGCTCCGACACGGTCACTGCCGTTTTCGGCGGCGATACCGACTTTGCGGCATCCGTCGGAAGTGCGATTCTTACGGTGTTGCCACTGCAAGCAACGACAACGACGCTGACGGCTACTCCGAACGCGCTAATGGCAGGTGGGACGACGACGCTGACCGCAACGGTGGCTTCGGCAGGCGCCGGGACAATCACTGGGACGGTGACGTTCACTGCCAATTACACGACGCTCGGTACGGTTAGTGTGTCCGGCGGGGTGGCGACATTGAGCAACTTAACTGCGAATCTGGGCCAATTTGTATCCGGCGCGAACACGGTGACGGCGACTTACAGCGGCGACGTAAACTTTGCGGTTTCGAATGGAAGCACAAGTGTGACGGTGACGCCGATAGCGACAAGTACGACGGTGACCGTGTCGCCAAGCTCGATCATGCTCAATGGCGGCACGATCAACCTTTCTGTAACCGTATCCTCAGCGGGCTCGGCTCCCAACGGATACGGGCAAGTATATTTTCAGGTGGGCAGCCAGCAATTCAGCGGAGTGGCAGTGCCTAGCAGCGGAACGGCGACCGTGAGCAACATTTCGGTAAACACACAGAACGGATTTGTGGCTGGCATCGATACCATCACGGCCAGTTACTACGCAGGTTGGAACTTTGCAGCTTCGAGTGGGACCACGACGCTGACGGTGACGCCACAACCGGCCACGACCACGACGGTGACAGCATCGCCTAGTTCCGTCACGATTGGTGGCACGACCACATTGACAGCAAGCGTGGTTTCCAAGACGTCCGGGACTCCAACGGGGACGGTGAACTTCGGCGCTGTTGGCTCGGCTCCGCTGCTTTCCAACGGCACGGCCACGCTGGCGAATGTAACGGTGAGCGCGGCCAATGGATTTACCAAAGGTACGGCCACGATCCCAGCGAAGTACAGTGGAGACGCGAACTTTGCAGGCTCAAGCGGTAGCACGACGATGACGGTGACGGCACTGCCATCGACGATGACAGTTACGCTCACACCCACAACTGTGACAGCGGGAGGAACCACTACGGTGACCGCGGTGGTTTCAGGCTCGGGTGGAATCACTCCTACCAATGGAGTGAGCTTCATCCTGGGAAGCATGGTGATAGGAGGTAACGCCCTTAGCGGCAGTTCGGTGACAAGCAGCATACCCGTGACTTCGAGCAGCGGATTTGTCGCCGGTTCGAATACCATCACGGCGAGCTACGGGGGAGATGGAAACTATTCGCCTTCGAGCGCAACCGCGACGGTGACCATGGTGCCGACGTATTCGCTTTCTGCTCTCAATCCTGCTGCGATGAGCCCTGGGAGCAGCATTCCTGTGCCGATTACCGTGACCTCCAATGGCTATGCGGGGACGGTGAGCTTCGTGGCCGTCTCCAGTGGTTCGGGAGTTTCGGCGAGCGCAGCTCCGGTGACGATCAACAGCAATGGAACGGCCACGGCTACACTGACGATCAAGGCCTCCAGCTCTGCGGCGAATCATGTGCCGGTGCGTCCGTGGAAGAGCGGCGGGACATTGGTATTCTGCGCAGTTCTGCTGGGCGTGCCGTTTACAGTACGGCGGAAGTGGGCGCTGGCCGTGCTGCTGATGGCGGGAGCAATCGTGGCGGCGGGCTTCCTGGTTTCCTGCAGCGGCGGGGGTGGTTCGAGCGCTCCGGCGGGGCCACAATACTTCAATGTGACCGTAACTCCGACGGGGACGGGTACGGTAACGAACTCGCCGGGAGTGATCGTCTCTGTGACCGTGCAGTAGGTCTCGTCATTGGATGTTAGGATTTTATGCGAGGTAAGTCATGAAGAGAATGTTGTTGTCAGTCGTGACGTTCTGTTTGTTCTGTGGCGCACTGGCCAGTGCGCAGGAGATCACTGTGGCGGCAGCCGCCGATCTTACATCTGTTTTTCCGCAAGTGGCTGCCCAGTTTGAAAAAGAGACAGGCCGGAAAGTAAAGATAAATTTCGGTTCCTCCGGGCAGTTCCTTCTACAGATTGAAAACGGCGCGCCTTTCGACATGTTCTTCTCGGCTGACGTACAGTACCCGCAGCGTCTCGAAGCAGAGGGACTTACCCAGCCCGGCACAATCTACAAGTACGCCGTCGGCAAGCTCGTTCTTTATGTACCCAACAACTCTTCGTTGAATCTCGGGCAGGGGTTGCGGGCGTTGCAGTCGGCGGAGGCGAGGAAGATTGCGATTGCCAATCCTCAGCACGCACCGTATGGCCGCGCGGCGGTTGAGTCGCTGAAGAAAGAAGGGCTTTACGACTCAGTCCAGAGCAAGATTGTGATGGGGGAGAATATTTCGCAGACTGCACAGTTTGTTCAATCCGGCAACGCCGACGCAGGGTTGCTTGCGCTCTCGTTGGTGTTGAGCCCACAAATGAAAAGCGCGGGACGTTACGTCGAGATTCCAGAGTCCGACCACGCTCCTATTGAACAGGCTGCGGTGATTCTGAAGAATTCCAAAGACAAAGCCACTGCAGCTCTCTTCCTGGAATTCGTTCGCAAGCCGGAGATCGTGAGCCTTATGTCGCAGTACGGATTCACTCTTCCCGGCGCAGGCGCAAAATCCAGGTAGGTATCCGCCCACCGCGTTAAGAAGGAGTCCATGTGTCGACATTAGGGTTGATTGAATACGAGGACGCAAGTCCTGAAGTTCGCGCCGTCTACGATGACATCATGACCACGCGCAAGATTGACCGGGTGAACAATTTCTGGAAGGCGATTGCGCACGATCCGATTACTCTGAAGCGAACGTGGGAGAGCATCAAGCAGGTGATGGCACCGGGTGCGCTCGATGCGCTCACCAAGGAACTGATCTACGTTGCCGTGAGCGTTACAAACAACTGCGGATATTGCATCACAACGCACACCGCATCCGCCCAAAAGAAGGGCATGACGGACGCCATGTTCGCGGAATTGATGGCGGTGATCGGTATGGCAAACGAAGCGAACAATCTGGTCACCGGATACCAGGTGGAGATTGACGAGCAGTTCAAGAAGACATAAGAGCGCATGACCTGCGCCTACGCCCGAGTTCGCCTCGCCTGACCCTTATGCGCGGGTGTATTGTCCGTGAAAGTGCCCGGCTGCTTTGCTGGATACACCTTCCGCGATTCCGGTCTAAACTAGCAGGCGAAAGGAACCGACATGGATCTGCTGCACATGGTGCGGGGCTGCACGTTTGATGACTTCCTATTCACTCCCCAGTATGGACTTCTCGCTCGCAGAGATCCCGACGGAGTGGACCTATCGACGAGATTTACCGAGCACCTGACCATCCAGCGTCCCCTGATCTCCGCAAACATGGACACGGTAACGCGAGCCGCGATGGCGGTTGTGCTGGCCGAAGAGGGCGGAATCGGCGTGATCGACCGCGGGTTTCGGGCGGGTGATATTCAGCCCCAGGTGACGGAAGTGGCGGCGGTCAAGCGCACACAACATGGAATCATCACCGATCCCCATACGATTTCAGGCGAGCAGCGCCTGGGCGATGCGATCCGGCTCATGGAGCAGACCGGAGTCGGAACGCTGGCCGTTGTTGACTCCGAAGGCAAATTGACTGGTCTTGTGACCGAGCGTGATTTGCGCTTTGTGAGTTCGGAAGGGTTTGTGTGCGAGCGCATGACGCCGCTTGATCGTCTGGTTGTCCACACTGGCCTGATCTCCTTTGCTGACGCGGAGCAGGTGATGACACAGCGAAAGATCAAGAAGCTGCCACTCGTCAATCAAGACGGAACTCTGCTCGGCATCATTACCGCGAGAGATTTGCTGAAGCATACGCAGCATCCCTTTGCGACCCGTGATAGCGGAGGGCGGCTATGCGTGGGTGCGGCAGTTGGGGCGACGGGCGATTACCTTGAGAGAGCGGCCGAAGTGATTCGCGCAGGAGCGGACGTGATTGTCGTCGACATCGCCCACGGGCATTCGCGCGTGATGGAAAACGCGATCGAGGGTTTGCGTAAGCGCTTCGGCGCGATCGAACTGGTTGCCGGCAACGTGGCAACGGCGGAGGGCGCGCGCTTTCTTCTGGAACGAGGCGTGAACGCGATCAAGGTTGGAATCGGTCCCGGCGGCGGTTGTGCCACGCGACTGACAACGAACTTTGGAATGCCGCAAGTGGAAGCGCTGGTGCAATGCCGCATCGCCGTTGGCGATCAGATTCCATTGATTGCTGACGGTGGCGTCAAGCGGGACGGCAGCATTGCCGCGGCCCTCATGTTCGGCGGCGACTCCGTGATGCTTGGATCGGCCTTCGCGGGCACGGAGGAGACGCCCGGCGAGGTGGTTCTGAAATCGGTGCTTGAACCCGAGTCTCAAAAACTCGTGAAGGTCCCGTTCAAGGTGTTTCGCGGAATGGCTTCGATTTCGGCGGTTCGAGACCGGCTCGACCTGGAGGAGGCCAATCAACGCGAGTTGGAGGCAATCGGAGCTGAGGGAATCGAGGTCAGCGTACCGGCGCGAGGCTCGGCCCGCACGGTTGTCCACGACATGCTTAAGCACCTCTGTTCGGCCATCAGCTACAGCGGTGCGCAAAGCCTTCCAGAACTGCGGCGAAAATTCTGGTCGAATCCGGAAAAGTATGTTGTGAAACTCACACAGCCGTCGAGGGTCGAGTCATTTCAACGGTAATTGCGGCGGCCTGCATCGAGGACTTCGAGAGGGGCACTGGGGTATGGGCGAGCGGGGCGTCATCACGAAGACCAACGCCCGCCGCTCGATTCACGAACTTGGCAGACTACCTGGGCCGGAGTTCACCCATGAATCATTCTTCGGGTCATCAAATAGAACGTTGTAGCCGCGCTGGAAGAGTCGCAAGTGGGTGCGCATTGCATCTTGTGCTTTCACAGGACTGTGTTGCCGCAATGCTTCGAGAATCTTGATGTGAGTACGGTGGGCATATTCCATCCCCTCTTCCAGGAGGAGACTCTTTGTGATCAAGTCCATTGACTGCTCACGAATGCTGGAAAGAATGTTATTGAGGACCTCATTTTTTGCTGCCATTCCCACGCGGAGGTGGAAAGCCAAGTCGAGTCGAGAGAACTCGGCAGAATCGCGGATAAACGCCTTCATCTGCCCCACGAGCAACTCCATCTCGCGAAGTTCTTCTGGATTGACTCGTTTGGCGCACAAGCCGACGACTTCTGTTTCGAGAATGAGGCGAGCCTCAACGAACTCACCAAGCGTCTTTGCGCTAGTCAGGAGACCGCCCTTCAGCCAGGTGGTGGTTAAGTATGGCGAGGGTTGCTCCGCGACATAGCTTCCGCCGCCTGCCCTGATGCGGATCAAACCGATGAAGGCAAGTGAAGTAAGCGCCTCGCGTAAGCTGGAGCGACCGACGTTGAACACCTTGCAGAGTTCTGCTTCGGAGGGGAGCTTTTCGCCGGGGGCCCAATTGCCTTCCGAGATTCGGGAAGCAAGCTGTTTCGCTAACTGTTCGCTTAATGTAGTCCGCGGCAGTGGAGAAAAACCGGTTGACGACGAAAAATTCATGGATTCACCAATAAGGGTTGAGCATAGGGAATAAAAAAGAAGGAATCAATTCTTGTCCGCTTGTCTGATGAGCAGATGTATGCTACTGTTCTTTTGATCGGACCCTCAAATGGTAGCGCGCAGTTAGAATCCTTTGTCTTTTATTGTTATAAGTGATCGCAATCCATATTCGCAATCAATAAGGGCTAGCAGGGCGCTTAAGACCGAGGTGTAGAGGCTGCAGATTGTTGCGGCCGAAGTCCGATCACGGAGGAAGTCGTGACGGTGGCCAAGCGTGCTGCATTTCAAACATCTTCCTGGCGTTCATCTCTGGTCGCTGGCAAGTCTCGGTTCGCTGCTCCCATCCTATCGGTTCGACCACTCGCGCGATCCACTGCAACTGCCTTGGGCAGCAGGGGTGGGCTGGAGCCATCAGGTTTGAGCGGCAACTCAGGAGGCAATTGATGCCTTCGTCTGCGATCCTTGTGCCATGGGCTATGTGGCCACTTCTGATGGGAATAGGCCTGCAGCTGATAGTGGCGAAGGCGTTCGCGCCTCGCGCCAAAGGAGTGCTGGCGTTCCTGAGCTGTCTGGCTAGCCTCGGCGCAGTGCTGGGTACGTATCCGGGGGTTCGCGATGGATCAGCCATTCACCTTCATCTGGGGACGTGGGACGGCCCGCTGGCGCTGGTGCTGCATGTAGATGCGCTCGGCCTGTTGTTTGCCTTTATGGCCACGGGAATCGGCTCGCTGGTTCTGCTCTACTCCATTGACTACATGGCCCACGATGCCTCGACGACACGGTTTTACAGCATCATCCTGGCATTCATCGCCGGACTTGTGGTTCTGACCTACAGCGCAAACCTGCTGATCTTTTATCTTGGATGGGAGCTGGTTGGGCTCTGTTCATTCAGCCTGGTGGGCTTCTGGTACAAGAATCCCGAGGCGGTGAAGGGCGCACGCAAGGTTCTGCTGATGACGCACCTGGCGGGCTACGGACTACTGGCGGCGATCCTCATTATTTATGCTCGGACGGGCAGCACGCTGTGGACGGACGCGGCGGTGGGCCGGTCGATGACCAGCGGCGTTTTCGTATTGATGTTGATTGCACTGGCGGCGAAGTCCGTGCAGTTCCCGCTGCACACCTGGATTCCGGAAGCGATGGCGGCGCCGACTCCGGTGAGCGCCTTGCTGCACGCGGCGTGTTACGTGAAGGCCGGGGTTTACCTGGCGGCGCGCATGCACAGCTTTACGGTGTGGCCTGAATCCTGGGGCATCATCATGCTTTGGGTGGGGACGGTGACCATGCTGGTTGGCGTGCTGTATGCGCTGGTGCAGACGGACTTGAAACGGCTGCTGGCGTTCAGTACGGTCAGCCAGATTGGCTACATGATTACCGGGATTGGCCTGGGCACTCCGCTGGGCATTGCGGCCGGCCTGCTACATTGCATCAACCATGGATTTTTCAAGAGCAGCCTGTTCCTGGCAGCCGGCTCGGTGCAGCATGCCACCGGCACTCGGGATATGGATGAACTTGGCGGTCTGGCGGGGAAGATGCCGCGCACGACGGCGGTGTGGATGATCGGTGTGGGCAGCATGATGGGCATTCCGTTGATGAGCGGCTTTGCCAGCAAGTGGCTGGTTTATACCGCCGCGTTGCAAAAGGGAATGGTGATTCCCGCGCTGGCCGCCTGGATTGCGAGTATCGGCACGGTTTATATCGGGGTGAAGGCGACGAGTTCGGTGTTTCTGGGTAACACGCAGGAGCGCACCAAGCACGCGCATGAATCTCCGGCGTTGATGACGCTGGGCATGGGACTGCTAACGGTAGTGACACTGGTTCTCGGCGTGGCGCCGCAGGTCGTGATCCGGTTGCTGATTAATCCGGTGTTGACGGCTCTGGGCATGCCTCCGGCGGTCGGAGTTTCGTGGTTCGGAATGACGGACGCGATGGGAAGCTGGTCGGCATCGATGGGCTTGGCGATGGCGATCGTGTCGGCGGTGATCGGCGGCATTGTGTATCTGGCGGTGGTGCGTCCGGCGCGGACGGTTGTGGCTGGGCGCGCGGGTGCGGCATGTGCAGGCGCAGGCAGCGGGGTGTTCACCGGCGGCGGCGGAGCGTTCACGGGCGGTGAGCCAATCGCTGGTCCGGCCAAGATGCCAGCGGGAGATTTTTCCGCGGTACTGAAACGGCAGTGGGCACCGATTCTCAGCGCCTTCGATGTAGACGCGTTCTACATGGGATTCTGGCGTCCGATTCTGGATTTCTCGATTCGGCTGCAACAAGCGATCTCTTGGGTGGAAACAAACGTGATCGCCGCGATGGTGGTCGGGGTCGTTATCGTTCTTCTCGCGGTTTACAGAGAGATTCCAAATGCGCTTCGGATACCGATGGTGGGCGGGGAACGCGTGCCGCTGCTGATCGCGATTAGCAGCGCGCTGGCTCTGCTGGCACTGGTGGCGACGGCAGCGGCTTCAAAATCATGCCGGAAACTTGCCGGCTTGATGTTCGCTGCCGGAGCTCCCGCGGTGCTTGGCCTGTTGGTTGAGTCCGCGGCGTTGCGCCTTGTACTGCTGGAGGCGTCCTCATTTCTGGCGCTGCTGCTGGTTTGGAAGTGCGCGAAGACGAAATCTGCGGCATGGACTTTTGCGACCGTAATCGTGGCCTCGGCGGCGACGCTGATTCCGGGGTTGTTGCTGCTTGAGCATGGCAACGCCGAGCTGGCGCGCACGCTGCTGATTGCCGGCTTCTTTCTGAAACTTGGCATGGTTCCGTTCCTGTGGTTGCCGACGGTTGCTGAGAAGGTGCCAGCGCTGGTGATCGGACTGGTGATTTGCGTTCTTGATATTGCTGCCTTCGGCGAGCTTTGCGTGGTGACGAAAGCTGCGCCATGGATGCTTGAGCCGAAGGGCTTGTGCCTGAGCGTTGCGGCAATCTCGGCTTTTGTGGCTGCTCTGCTGATGCTTGCGCAAAAAGACGTGAAGCGGTTGCTCGCGCTCTCGACGGTGGAAGATATCGGATTCCTTTGCTTCGGCCTAGTTGCGTCAGCCACCGTTGGATTTGAGGGAGCGGTGCTGGGCGCGGCGACGCACGCATTAGCCAAGGCGCTTCTGTTCATCTCAATCAGTTCTCCGGAGGCGAATGGTGACCTGCGAAGCACCAGCCGCGGACTGGCATCACGCTATCCGGTGAGTGCGGCGGGTTTCCTGATTGGCATGTTGGCAGTGCTGGGTATTCCTCCGACGATTGGCTTTGCCGGACGGTGGCGAATTTATGAGATGGGAGCGCAGTTGGGAGCGGGCTGGCTGGCAGTTCTAATCGCGTCTTCAATGCTTGCACTGATTGCGTATGTCAGGGCCCTGACCAGAATGTGGTGGGGAGTTTATCCGGCAGAAGACAGCGTGGGGTTGGCACCGGCGGTGGAAACGGGAACTGCGAAGACGTGCATTGTGATTCTGGGAGCGCTGCTGGTACTTGCCGGCGTGGCGCCTTCAATGCTGAGGATTTTGACGTGGGGAGCGAGATGAAGGTGCTTGAGAAGTTATTGAGTCACTGCCGCCAGAAGAGCCCGTGGCTCTTTCATATGAATTCCGGAAGCTGCAACGGCTGCGATATTGAGCTGGTTGCGAGCATCGCTCCGCGTTACGACGTGGAGCAACTCGGTATTCATCTGGAGGGAAGTCCGCGCCACGCCGATATTCTATGCATCACCGGTCCGGTGACCTATAACACGTTGGAAGCGGTGAAGACCGTATACGGACAGGTGCCGCGTCCGAAGGCGGTGGTTGCGCTTGGCTCCTGCGCGGCGTCATGCAATGCATTCGCCGGCAGCCCGACGGTAGTGGGTCCGTTGCATCGTCACATACCGGTGGATGTGTATGTACCGGGGTGTCCGCCACGGCCCGATGCGATTATCGAGGGCATTGCGAAGGCGGCTGAGTTGTTGGGCCATTCCGAGCGAAGGCCTCTGACCGATGAAGATGTGAAAGATATTCCGCCGTGTGGTGGTTGTGAAGCGGCTGCGGCAGAAGGAGAAGAGCCATGCAGGTAACGACGGCGATTCTTCGCTTGCTGATTTTCCCTGGATTATTTTTCGCGGTTCCGGCGGCGTGGCTGTTTTTATACATCGAGCGCAAGACGATTGCGCAGATGCAGCAGCGCATTGGACCTCCGTTGCTGCAGCCTTTCTACGATTTTGTGAAGCTGCTGGGGAAAGAGCCGCTGAAACTTGGTGGCATCCAGGGTCTGCTGATGAGGGCGTGGCCCGCATTTTCGGTTTCAGTTCTGATAGCGGCGCTGGCGTTGATTCCGGTGTTTCCGAGCAAGGGCGGTTTTTCCGGCGACCTTATTTTGCTGATCACACTGCTGGAGCTGCCCTCGATGTTTTACATGCTGGCGGGCTTCACCTCTCGCTCGATCTACGGCAAGGTGGGCTCGATGCGCGAGGCTTCACTGAGCCTGTCAAGCAATCTTCTGTTTCTGACGGCGGTGATGATGATCGCGGTGAGCGCGCATACGTTCCGGCTCTCAGAGCTTGCGGTGCCTGCGGCATCTCCGGCGCGCTGGCTGGGACTGGCGGCGATCGTCCTTTGTATTCCGGCAAAGCTGCGGCTGAATCCGTTCTCTACATCGAGCGCGGAACAAGAGATCTACTCCGGGCCGCTGACCGAATACAGCGGGAGCGATCTTGCGCTTTGGGAGTTGGCACACGGACTGGAATGGCTGGCACTTTCAGGGTTCGTGGTATCGCTGGCATTTCCGCGCACCGGTTTCAAGATTGCGGATGCGGGAATTTTTGCTTTCCTTTGCATTGCACTGGTGGTTCTGCTGGCTACGGTAGCGGCTGCCACCGCCCGATTTACGATTGACCGCTCGGTGCGCTTCTACTGGCGCTGGAGCGTGGCACTGGCCGTCGTTTTTCTGGTGTCAGCCGTTGTATTCAAGGGGTAAATACTTATGAGCATCCTTCGTCTTCTTATCAATAATATCTGCGACGGCAGCATTACTCTTCCGTATCCGGAACGTCCCCCGATCCAGAGCGCTTTTCGTGGCATGGTGCAGAATGCGCCGGAGGAATGCACGGGATGCGGTCTTTGCGCGTATGTCTGCACTTCCAGCGCGATTACCGTGCAACGTGCGGCAGATGGATTCCGGTGGAGTTACGATCCGGGCCAGTGTACATTTTGCGCACGCTGCACGCAGCGCTGCCCCAAGGGTTCGCTCACGATGCAGGAGACTCGTCCACCGATCTATCAGCAGCACGGCGGGTTGAAACAGTTTCACGACGTTAAGAAAAAGAAGAAAGCGGCGGTGATTTCCCCCGGCAGTCCGCAGCCAGTGGAAGCGACTTCGTAAGCGGGATGTCGTCGCGGGAGCAGTAAAGGAGAAGTTGGATGAGTGAAGGTGTCGTGATGCCGGTTAGAGAGTTACGTTTCGATACGAGTCTGCTCGAGTTGCGGGCAGAAGATGGATGGGAAGAGAAGAATGGCTCCTGGTGGGTTGCCCCGGAGACGCTTGATCCACGGGCGATGACGCGGTTCATGCTGGCGCAGGATGCGCGTTTTGTGACCGTGACGGCGATTGAGCGGGAGGGCGGCGAGACCGGTCTTGCTTATCACTGGGACTTGAAGGGCGCGATTCTTACTTTCTCGACGCAGACGCACGAAAACAAGTTTCCGAGCATCAGCGATCTGTGCCCGGCGGCTGATTGGCTGGAACGCGAAACCTACGAGTACTTCTCCGTGGAGTTCACGGGCCGCACCAGCAACAAGCAACTGATGCTGAGGCCTGGGCTGGAAGCTGGCCTGAATCGCAGACAGATTGGAAAACCATGAGCTACCGAATTCCGATTGGACCATTCCATCCGGCACTGGAAGAGCCTTACAAACTTGACCTGGTTTGCGAAGGCGAAACCGTGCGTGAGGCCGAACTGCATGTTGGCTTCAACTTCCGCAACATTGAGTACCTTGCCGAGCGCAGAAATTATCAGCAAGTGATTTCGCTGGTGGAGCGCGTTTGCGGCATCTGCTCCAACGTTCACTCGGTGACGTTCTGTATGACGGTGGAGCGTCTGCTGGG